>JAABUP010010431.1_pt1 | contig 10972 bp, 7 predicted proteins | sample 5559201 | NCBI WGS metagenome assembly JAABUP01 (sample SAMN10711887, study PRJNA513373) | rock metagenome | isolation source: Antarctica rocks | place: Antarctica | reverse complement strand
AATTCCAAATAACGACGGTTTATGATGAAGTAGACCGAGATTCGAGTACCGGTATAAGGACGGTAGACGGCGAAAGAGCGTATCAGGTTCAGCATGGACAGCCCAGTGGAAATCTCCCTTGCAGAGTCACGCGGATTGTTGAATGATTGGGATGACTCCAAGTTCAATGTTCTACCAATTCAAGAGACGAACAGCGCCATTGGCTCTTAAAAATCATGAACTGTACAGAAGCCTGCACTGGGCAAGGCCGCAGAACAAGAGATCTAGTAAGGTGCGAAATATAACCTGCTCACGGGTCTCTCGGCAAGCTCAAGCACTTGCATCAGGATGATGACAATTGGATACGCGTGAAGCATGAGCAAAAGAGATCTCGTCGTCAGCAAATATATTGAGACTACAACAATCTGCATTCGCAACATGTTAGAGAAGCATATGCCTACTGTTGTGAGATTTCTCGTCTTAGGGAACCGAGAGAAGAGTCTGGGTGGGGAAAGGTTGTTCAGAGTAAACTAGACCATTAGGAAAAAGCCTCACAGCAAATGTGAGGACGTCGGAAACCTTCGGTTGTCTAAGACTTCCGGATGTGTGTCACTGCATCGATAGCCTTGATTAAAAAAAATTCAATGTCACATCTTCGTTGCACTCGTTGAAAACCCGTCAGCTGTTCTACTATACACTGACTCGTTTTCAGTGCGGACTAAACATTGCATAAGCGTTCCGATGACTTGCAGAGCTATTCAAATGCAATGTTCAGTCCGCACTTTGCACACTCTGTAGACTGTAGCTGTTCAACTATCTTTACAGACGGATCTTTTGGAAAGGGCTACCTTATGCTTACGTAAACATCTACGTCATCGCCTCGATTATCTTCGGCCTTGAGCAATACTTCGTAAGACCTAATCTGTCTCGTCATGAAGTAAACACAATAGAGCCTACAAAAGCTTTCCTCAGATACATCCTTACGAATTTCATCATGGACAAAGTGAAGAAAATGGGTAAGGAAGGTTGGCACCCTGAACCAAAAGAAGGCTGGCGGAGCGAATACAAGGGCATAAATAAAGTGGTTCGTCAAGTTCAAGATCGCAGCAGCATAACACAATGTGTTGTACTCACTGTTCCTCGGTGTGTAGGCGGGACTAGTAGGTAAAGGCAAAGAAACGCACAGCACCAAGGCTCTAGAGCACCAATCACGCCCTCTCACCTCATTGAAGGATCCAGACGCCTTTGGACCGCCACCAAAGAACCTGGCATACAATGGCGGAGCTGCATCTCCCCACACTACTACACCCGATCGAAGGGGACTCGGCGCGCCTTTGGCTTCTCAAGAGATCCAAGGTACGAATGAGTATCAAAGAGAGGAACAAGCTGCAGAAGAATTCGAGCAGAGGGCGGCCCCCCAACCTGTCCCATACAGAGCGGATACCACTGGTCTCTCCACCAGCAATCTACCGAAACCACCGGTACGACACCTTCGATTTGAAAGCCAACCCGGCGGATCGCCTGCAAGCCCAAGCAGCAAGCCAAAACCGGCACTTCCTCCTAGGCTACCCCCTCGTCAGAATTCAGCTTCCGCTCAAGGACGTGCGCCTTCATTCCCCGCACGTGGCATCTTTAACCAAGACCAAAACCAGAATGGCTATATCAATCAAGGATCTTTGAACAGGCTTGGATCAGCAGGCGTCTCGGTGCCTGGCTTCGGTATTGGGGGAGGGTCCCAAGAAGCGAATCCATGGAAAAATCAAGAAGGCTCGAACAGCAGTACCTGTAACAACGCCCAAGGACCCCAATTGAGCGAGCTTCAATCAAGGTTTTCCAAAATGTCAACCAAGTCACAAAATCTGGACTCACCGGCACAAGGCACCTCTTTTGCACAGAAGCAAGCTGCTTTGAAGACCGCCAGCTCGTTTCGCAACGATCCATACTCAGTCTCGATGGCTGACGCAAAGGCTACAGCTTCTACAGCAAACAACTTCCGCGAGCGACACGGCGACCAAGTCGCAGCAGGATGGAAAAACGCCAGTTTGTTGAACACAAAGTATGATGTAGCGAACAAAGTCAATGACAGCGCTGCGAATGGAAGCGTCCCGTCGGGAAACGAGACTGTTCTTGCCCCTGCTAAAGTAGACACTCCAACTGCATCGCTCAAGAAGAGAGCACCTCCACCTCCTCCCAAAAAGCCACTTGTTGATGGTAGTCCTACCCCTTCACCACCGCCTATTCCGTTGTCTAGCAAGCCGAGATGATGAATTGAAAGCTGAATGTGCAGTTTACACTTTGCTACGGCTCCTAAAGTTTGTCTAGCCACTACATTGAGGTGGCAAACACGCATTTTAAACCGGCGCATTTCAAAACCGGTTCTGGGGATTATTTGCGATGGTCCAAAAGGGTGTCCTTTGAATCCGAGTTGAACATGCAGCTTCGGTTCCAGTAAGGTCAGACTTGGCTTAACAAACCTCTTGTGCAGGTTCGCCTATTAGCTTGGTTAAACCAGTGTTGAGAGCAGTGTTTCGATCGAGTTTTCGGACGTAGAGTTGTGATGCTCGGAAGCTCGCAACTGTTGTCAGTTTGTGCGTTTGGTTGCGAAGCCTCGTTTCCGAAAGATAAAAGGGACGATGTTTAGGGTGGTAAGCAAATGTTGGTCGAGTCACCCTATCGCGAAAGTACCTAGAGTCAGGCGGGCACCAGAAAGACTCTAAGCAGGTGGAAAGAAGGCTATCATAGGGTCAAACCTCAACAAGCATTCTTCGCTTCCAGATGGCAGTGGATTCTCTTTGTTGTCTCTCATGACACCTCGATCGTCGAAAGTCCTACACGCTGACATTACGCTATTTAGAGTGGGTCAGCATTGATCGTTCCACCATTATTCCGTAAAGCACGAAATGTCTTACGTTAGTGCCTTGCTCAACTATTTGCATATGCGAAACATATGTTCAAACCCATTTCAACCCGAAGTCAACATTTTGAATTTGTCTAACTATAGTACATTTACAGCATATGAGAAGCATAGGCAAAGCATAAATCTCGTCCTACTTTGTCGCAATGCGGTCAGAGCGACGTTTGACGACAGCGAAGACTGTGAAGTGTGTTAGCAGTGCATATGCGAAGCTTATACTATGCATATCTTTACTCTTGACATCTACGATGATCTTCTTGAAATGCTTGCTTGAAGAAGAATCTTAGAAAGATTTTAGCAAAGCATATGCGATGCATAAGGTGAGTTTATTATTAGCTTATGCTCAATATATGCGTGCTTCGTCTCCCATCTCTAATTCATTTGGTCACGCAGATATCTCGTTAGCACGATTTATCGCGATATTGCTTTCTTCGTTCATCGATGTCTCTATAAGCTCAGACGATGCTGCGCATATGCACAGCTGATGCTCTCTTGAACATAATTGCACGTTTAATTTTTGTGATCTCGCTTAATCCTTGATTCGGCATCGGCATATGCTTCCCGGCATCGGGCTGGGAGGCTCATGCTAATTACAAAGTTCGGCCCGATGCCAAGAATTTTTTCCGGCCCTGGCTCGGCTATTTCAACCCGTCGAGATGAACCTTACGAAGACGCTGTTGAACCTTTTCCCAATGTTCTGTTTCTGATGCATTACTTTTCGATGTCTTCAGCATGTTTCTGATATACCATCTTGTAGCCTTAGCTACGCTTCTCAGTTGTGTACTCGATGTTAACGCGACAAGCTGCAAATGCGTAAGTTGGGCCAATGATTGCTTTGCCACTCAGCACGAAGATTTAAGTTAATATTCGTCAAGGGTCCGAACGACACCTGTTGGCCGCCAGCTTCGGAATGGAACTCTTTGAACGCATCAGTATCTGGAAAAGTAATAGCAGATACCCAACCAGCAGCGTCATGTTATCCAGGAATTTTACAAGATGCGGCAGCCTGCGGAAACGCGAATGCTCAGTGGGGAAGTCAAAAGTTTCAAACTGAGAGCCCGATTGGTCTCACTTACCCAACTGATTCTTGTTCAATTGTCTCTTTTGCTGCAGGCGCAAACTTGACCGGCGTTTGCACTATTGGAGATCAGCCGTGGTACACAGTGAATGCGACTGAATATGAAGATGTTGCGAAAGGGATCCTGTTTGCCAGGAAGCATAATATTAGACTGGTCATTAGAAACACTGGTCATGATTTACTTGGCAGGTAAGGAGCGTCAATCAAACCAACAATCGTTGCGTTGATAATGATAACTTTTAGATCAACAGGTTACGGCAGCTTGCAAGTCTGGATGAAGTATATTCAAAAGGGGATAAGGTTTCATGAGATCTACAAGTCATCAGGCAGTTGTGTGAAGTCTATCTGGAAAGACGGCGCTTTCACAATCGAAGGTGGCTATGTCTGGAACGATGTGCTAGGCGAAGCTGCAAGTAGAAACGTTGTGGTCGTCGGTGGCGGCACCTCAGTCCGTCCAACATCTTAGTCCGTGGACCCTCAATGGCTAACGATATCATAGTCCGTAGGCTGCCTCGGCGGCTGGATGCAAAGCGGCGGCCACGGCCTCGCCGTCCATGACTTTGGTCTCGGCGCAGATCAAGTCCTCGAAGCCCGGGTCGTGCTCGCGAACGGAAGAATTGTCACGGCAAATCCCTGCGAGAACTCGGATCTCTTCTTCGCCATCCGTGGCGGAGGCGGTAGTACCTACGGAGTAGTCGTCTCCACGGTCATCAAGGCCTACCCGATCACCAGCGTCGCCGTCCAGCAGCTATCTTTCGCCCCCTTAACCTCCGCTGACATGCCATCATTCATGTCCGCACTCCAAACCATCCACGAAGCCTACCCCGACCTCTCAGACAAAGGCTTCTCCGGCTACGGCTCCTGGTACGTATCGTACTTCATGCCCGTAGTCGCAAACTACACCACTGGCTTCATGCACACCATCGCCCTCTTCAGTAAATCCATTAACGACACAAAATCTCTCTTCGCGCCCGTAGCAGCTCAGCTAAAGAAATATAAGACCGATCTCTATATCAGCACGACCTACTCCTCCTTCCCCACATACGCCTCCTATTACTCGACCCTGTCCAACATCTCCATGCCCGCCGGCGCCTACCCCGCTCTCGGCTCCCGTCTCCTGGACCGCAAAGCCCTCACATCCAGCCCCGCAAAGCTAAAATCCACACTCCAAACCCTCGCCGGCAAACCCGGGGAGTTTACCTCCACTAACATCGTCTTTGTCGGTGGCGGCCAGGTCTTCAAAGACGCCAGCGACCCGTATTCAGACGTCAATCCCGCCTGGCGGAAATCATACGTTCACAACATTGTCGCGCGCGGCTGGGCGCCTGGAACAGATCAGGCGACTATTGATTCGATACGGAAGGATATTACGGAGGTTAAGGTGCAGGCGATGAAGGACCTGGCGCCTGATACGGGGTGTTATATGAATGAGGCGGATAGGTATGATCCGGATTACTTGGAAGATTTCTATGGGGGACATATAGGGAGGTTGGAGGATGTGAAGATGAGATATGATCCCGAGGGCGTGTTTTACTGTCCGACTTGTGTTGGGAGTGAGAGGTGGAAAGCCGACGCGAACGGGAAGCTATGTAAGGTTTGATGGTCTGGCTGTATTGATTGAGTGGAGGCAGTGGAAGCCTGGCGACAAGTGGGTTGAAGAGGTGGTGTGAAGAATTGCTAGCGGGGAAAACATCATTACGATACGTTGGTCGTTGGGATTTCTTGTGGGGTTGTGTGATAGCCCAGCATCTTTTTTTGGCTCATCAATCTAATAATTTCACAACAACACTGTTACTAAACCACATCTCTTACGTTTTTTAATCTTTCAGAGTTGATGTCATGTTTAGGCTCGGGCCTTGACTTTCCTTGAATCCTCTTTTTCTTTGACTAATTATACAGGGGCTCACAGACAGCCTATAGCACGTTTGAATGGGTTTATTTATAGACGCTATGATTAATGGCCTTCCGTTTTCCCAGTCCGAGAACATTTGCAACACAAAATCGTGTGAACTTTAAGTTAAGAACAGGGCGACAAATCGCTTAGATTGTCTAGCACTTCGATGCTGCTGTAAACCACATGGTTTTCACACAGTGGAATCGAGTGCTCACATTTAGTTTAACACGGCTCAACAATGTTAACATCAACATTAAAAAGAGTAAAGACGCTCAACTTCTCTCAGTACTTTGCCCACATTCTCCACTCATTCCCGTGGTCTCAGCACCCGAAAAGAAGATTGTGGCACACCATTTTCTGGCTCGATGTGCCCTTGCAATCCTGCGCAGAATTTCTAATCAGGAATGGCAGAACAAGCGACAACCACGATTGCATGATTTCCCAGGCTTGCTCGACCTTGCTATCCCATCTTCATTTCTTTCAATATACATGTAATCGCTAGAGGAAATACACTATCAGGAGCAAGCAGATAACGAGGACAGATACAATTCTTTTACGCCTTTAAAACCACAAAGAAAAAAAGAATTCAAGTTTCCATGTCGGGCTAATCGTTAAGAAGTGCTAAAGATGTAGTCAGAGCTTAGCACAGATCACACATTTCGCTGCGTCGTCTGCATTCATCATCATTCACATGGTTGACTTCTTGAGCAAGCCGTTCAATCAGCCTGTAGGCTTTGTCAAAATAAGCGACTGAAAGAATACTTCTGATTAATACGTCAGTATCAAACGATTTCTCATGCGTCATTGTGATGCAGTGAATGCGTTCATTTCTTACACGCGTCTATGAATGTGTCACACTGCATGAAAAATATCTAATAGTAACATGCAAATGTCTAAACGTCTTAAAGTATATCATCACTCGATGAGACTCGTTCATTGCAGCCTCGCTGTGCCTCTTTCAAGCATCGTGGTGCGTTGTCATTTCCTTTTTCTTTCTTTCGCGCGCCGATATCTGTAGGTCAGGTGAGGGAAGTGTAGGCATTTGGATTCCCAAACATATTCGAGGATTCCGCTCTGGTCTTTGACCTGTATCACAGGCCTCAAACTGCCTTTGATATCATTTGCTTGAAAGCTACATTCACACACAATTTTAGTTTCATTATGGGTTACTTAGAGAGAGTCGAGAGCACTTTATCTATATATTAATTCAAGTAATCTGTTAAGTGGTCTGTTCATCGACAACGTGATGAGAAGGTGGGCCTTGTCCTACGACAACACATGTCTCGCTATTCAGTAGCGTTTGCCCTTCTCAAGTACGCCGTCAAGCCAGCCGAAGACAACCTCGTTCAAGAATACTGCAGCGCCGACCTGGCAATGCTCCCCTGCCCCATCTGCGGCCACGAATGGGAAATACGTTGCCTGATTTCCAAGCGCCGCCTTTACCTGCTCCGGCTGTCCTTTGAAATTCTGCTCATTTTCCGCGGCTCCTACGAAGACTGGAACCTTGATCTTGTTCGTGAGTCCGTCCAGAGTCATTTTTGCTGCAAAATGGAGAAAATCAAACCCAGACCTAATTTTGAAACTCCAGAGTCCCTGCTCGACACCCCACCGTAGCGCTGTAGGCGCTTTACCGCTCGCCAATGCCGAAGTTATCGTTGTATCAAAGGCGGTCTTGTTGCCCGACTTGTAGAGCGACAACAGAGCTGGTGGAAGCTGATCTAAGAAGGATTGGCCGGGACTGTATACGCCATCTATGGCCACGACCGCACTAATGCGATGCTCAAAGGCAGCGGCTCGTGCCGCAAGCCACCCCCCAAAAGAGTAGCCGTAAAGAACAACGCGGGACATATCCACTTCTGGTAGCGTTGAGAGATGGTCAACAACAGGCGTGACCACCTTCTCCCATTCGACTATGAATCCCAGGTCTTGGTCACGACGGACTGTCGGCTGGCCTGGCCCTTCATACGTGATGACATTCCAACCGCGCTCCAACGCAGCGAATCCGGTAACATGAAGCATTTCTTCCTGGGAGCCGTCATACCCATTGCCGACGATCAGAGTGGGACGCTTTTTGTGGCTGCCGGGGTGATCTACACCATAGAAAATTGCCGGGATATCGAAACCGTCTCCCTTCAACGTCACACGCCGGCCGGGAATCGGTAGTAAGGAGAGGGCGGTGTTGAAGAAATTGGTCTGCTGAACCCATAGGTCTTTGATCTCAGGATCCTCCCAATCGCCATGTATGAAGAAATCGGCGGCTCGGTAGTAGTTGGAGGCGGCAAACAGATCGTCGCGCACACTTACCGGATACTCTTTGACATCTACCTTCTCAGCGCGTGACCGGACTCGATCGGCGAGAGCATGAAATGCTGAGCTGAAACTTGAGAAGTTCCCAGGTGCGATCCCGTTGGCTGCGGTGAGAACTTCAGCAATATCTGAGCCGCCATAACGGGCATGGGCCAGAATGCGCAGGATTTCGAAAGAAAAGATTGAGTCGGAGCTAAGAGGGAGTACTTGGGGGCTCGAGTCAGCCAGAGCAGGCAAAAAACTGGTAGATGCGAGAAGGATGCCAAAGATGGACACGAGAGACTGCAGGCCGTACATTTCGAGGTATTTGGAAGTTTGTTCGGAGACACTCGCTCAGCTATAGGAAAGATGAAGTTTTATGAAGGATACGGCAGCTCATTATATACAAGTTCTCATAGACCAACCTAGGTTGACATATAGTAGCAGAGGCCGTGCACTGGTAGCACTGGTAGCATTCTTAGAAAGACGCTTCCCCAGCAATCAGACTTTCGCGACCATTTGCGGAGGTACAGCATCCCTCTGACAGGTTACTTACTCTACACGCATCTATGATAGCGTTTGCGATTTGCGAGATGGGCAGAGACTTCGCCCTCGCAAACTTCACCAGCCGCGGAAGACGATAGTACGCTAGCCCCCGATCGGGTAGTAGATTGCGAGTCAACATGATTGGTCGGGTCGCTTCGCTAACATCAACAACTAAATGTCCACCGCGGCTAGCCTCCTAGTTACATGCAAATACATGATACTTTGATTTTTGCGAGATTGATGGCCACTTGGCCATTACGAGCGGAACTTGGGGTCTACGGCTGTGAGAGACAGAAGCGCCTCCTACTGAAACTCGCAAAATTTTATACTGATTTAGAGGGATTGCGACGCGCTGATGTATGTTAAAAGGCGTAGAGATGAGGGTCGGAGATTTGGGGTTTTGCTTGCTCAAGTTCCGCGAGCCTGAGGAGTAACATCTTTGACCTCAAATGATCAAGGCGTACGTACGTATTCAGTATGCATATTCGATCAAGCGCAGGCAGAAAGCTCCAAGCTTGACAATCCAAGAACCCGTATGTTCTCGTTTCTGGAATATCATTGACACCTGATGCGAACCACGAAAACGACGGCTCTTATAACGACGTTTCCCAGCAGTGAAATCCAGCCTCCAGCAGATCCATCAGTCCTCAAGGTCAACAGATGTCTGCGCTGACAATAACGATGAAGAAGCATCGAGGCCGAGGCGTATACTGTGCGTCATCTGCAAAAAGAAAAGGCTCAAATGCGATGGAAACAAGTTGGAATATGCCATAGGTAGACCGGGCAGGGAATATATAAAGGACTTGAAAACACGGCTAGACTGGCTGGACCTTTCGTAAGGTGGAGAATATAAACTGGACTGCATTTTACATACAGCGCAAGTGGGAACCCAGCTCAGGACAAAGTGCAACAAATAAGCAACTCAACCAAGTCCAGAGTCATGCACAAGACGCCTGTATACATCGAGCTCTCAAACATTATATATCGACCTGGCGCACCCATGAGCACAGAGGCCGATAGGCAATATATTACGTCGAAGTAGCCTTTCGATTCCATACCTACTGATCAAACGGTGATGCTACCGGTGGCGGCTTCGGATCTTGACGTCGACGCAAGCTTCTCTTGAGAGATAATTCGACTGTCACTGGAGGCGCCAATGCCTATGCAGGAAGCAATTAACAGATTTTATAAATCTGGGCGCCACCTTTGGATATCAAGTGGTAGTCTTCCAGAACCTCAGTCGAATCAACAAAGTACTCTCCTTCTTATCAGTGATTCACAAGTATCAGTATCAAGCTTCTATGGATCGAGCCCCTGAACGCCGTCCTTCGATATACCTTCGCTATATATTTACTATCATGCAGCTACCATTGCAGAAGCATATATGCACTACCCAGACTTGGGTTTTGAAGTGTACGATAATACATCGAGATTGATAAGCTGAAAGGCCAATCCGAGGCGGTTGTGCCCCCAGCTTAGGGTTTATGCTGGTCGCTCATCGCAATATAAGTTACCGTTGATATAATTTTCCAAAATCTGAGTGACTGTAGGCCGAGAAGCCTATACGGTGCTTATTTTGGGACTCAACTGGGTGGGCGGCGCTGAGCTAAATGTCAAGCAGTGTCTACCATCGCCAAAAGACAGAACAGACTGCGAAGAGCGACGGAGAACGTTCTAAGTGGCTTACTGCGTAGACTGCTGCGCCATCATGGTTCTAGCTAGCCTATGTCAACGTACGATGATGGTGTACGAAGAAGACGTAAGTACATCACTAGGGAGAAGAAAAATCTTACTTCTATCAAGGGTTTACCTAAATGTGGCATCTTAAATGTGAGCACCCTTCTTGCAAACGAAGATACTTACGAGCAAATGCCATCCCAACATCCCCCATATGCCACCATCAGCTGACTATCTTTAAGGCAGAGAACAATCATCTACCGAAGGGTGCGATTGAGCAAAGCCGATCGCGTGCATCATTACTACTCAGGATTGCCGACATTATACATACAACGAGCCATGTGAATATGAGTGGTGCAACTGACCATTCGTTCTGCCTTAGGACATGACTGAAATTCTTCCGGTGTATCCATTCCTGGCGTTTTGTCTCTACGTCACAGCTCGAGTCTTTGTATACTAGCTTAGGGTGCCCGGTCACCAGGAAAACCTTGACCATTATATTTCCTCCTCACTGCTACGGGCACCGCAAAGGGAGAGCGCTCTTCTAGAGTGAGGTTTGACTCACTTCAATTTCAAGATCGAGAATAGTAGGCTAGAT
>JAABUP010010430.1_pt1 | contig 10973 bp, 18 predicted proteins | sample 5559201 | NCBI WGS metagenome assembly JAABUP01 (sample SAMN10711887, study PRJNA513373) | rock metagenome | isolation source: Antarctica rocks | place: Antarctica | reverse complement strand
TTCGTGCATCATCATGAACAATGTTCGGCCTGAAGAGGTCCATGTCGCTTGCCCAGTAATAGTATCGGCAATACTTCGTACAACGCCCGTGTACCCAAGAGCTGCCTGATCTCATAACTTCCCTAAAACCTCTTCAATTCGAGCTGCTATGCACTCCCACATGATCACCGCAACCATGTTCACCTCCACACTCCGAAGATCCCTTACCATGCAACCAACGACTCGTACAAGCAGACAAATCATCGCCACACGACCCTTCCACATCTCCCCCCGCCAACTCGCACGTAAAGACGCCCAGGATAAGGACAGCCTCAAACCCGAACCAAACGAATACAGCAAATCGGGATCCGACGACGCAGCAGCAGCAGTAGACGACGCGGCCTTCAACCCAGATAAAACGAGTCCGGAGGAGGAGCATGCTAGCGCTAAGGAGCAGTCGGGCAGCGAAGGGGTGAATTGAACAAATCGAGCCGCATTCAGCGGCAGTATCTCTGGAGCGAGTAGGGACATATGGCTAACAATTTGCTGCACAGGAGAACCCCCTCGAAGTCAGCCCCGCGAACCAGGAAGTCAGTAAACCGAAGGAGCAGCCGCAGGGCCAGACGGAGGGATCTTCGGCGGAGTCGGGAGGCAGTGGGTCGAGTGGGAGGCAGCGGACTAGTGGGGGGAGTAGTCCGCCTAAGAGTGGGGGAGGGAAGCATGGGGGTGGGAGCCAGGGGGTATAGGAAGAGTGGGTGATGTTGGCTGCGGGGAGTACGGGTGCCTGATACCGTGGGCTCATGACTGGAAAACAAAATGACATGCCAACCAAGCCTACAAGTAACTTTTGAGACCGACGAGGCACTGTTGAGCTGAAACATACCCTCTTCGCTGACGGCCAGCTTCTTATCAGGGCGGCGGCATATGACCCATGGTACGAATGCCAGTACGAAGCAAGCGTGTTTGCGGCGCACCGTGTTCTAGTCTTCATAGCAAGCGCTCGAACCGGACACGAGATGGCAACTGCCATATTGAAACGGACAAACTTCAGGCCCAATATTGGCATCGCGTCTTGTTCACTTCGTGTCCGTAGTACGAGGCACAGCGCTTGATTCGATCAGAGTAGTACTACTATCGACTTGTGCATTCAAAGGCGTACAAGTTGGTCTCCGCTATGTCTTCTAGGACACTCGCATAATGCGAGCCTCCCAGCTCCGCGCTTCCGCAGTGACTCCTTACTATGGTCGTGTGTTGCGACTTGCGAGCGCCGGGGAAATGTCTGACGACTTACCAATAATGTCCCGTCACCTAATTGCCCAGCGTTGTGTCTCCAAGATAGCTCCTGCTCATGTGGTACGTTGTCGTTACAGCGATGCAACGCTCAACGAGGGTCAAGATATTAATTCGTCGATGATGTTCGCTTCGCACGCGAAATCGAACCATTGACACTAGCGTCGGAATATGTGATGATCCTCTGGTTGTCCGGTCTAGGCGCTGCTGCGTTCTCCATCGCGCCGAGAACTCCGAGAAGATCTTGGTACGACATCCCAGGGGGAGATTGAACGGCGCCACAAGGTCGGCTCGGTGATGCGCAAGTAGAATTGTTGCCAGGTCGGTCTTGACGTCGCTGAATAGGCAGCACACCTACGTAAACTTGTTGTTGACGTATACTCCCTGTATCTCGAGTCTCGACATCGATGGTGTATGCAGAATGGACTGATGTATCTGCGCGTGGTGTAGCGGTTGGATGTGTGCACGTTGTTGACGATGAGATGATGATTATTGTCAAGAAGCCGAAGCGACCAAATAAGCTCATGAAGCACGGGCCAGTCGCGGCAGCTATTCGTGTCTAGACTTGACTTCACCCCTACTTCCACCACCAACAGCGTTCGCATTCCGCTGGTCATACGTGATGTCGCGTGTCGATCAGCGACGAGGGTAACGAACGACGAAGCACTCACAATCCAGGCCGTTTGAGCGATGATAAGACCGGACTCAAGAAGGAGAAGCATCACTCGAGTCTTGCGGCGCTTCGTCGCATGGGTCAAGTACGCCCCTTTTGGAAGCCACAAACTCCTTACTTACGCATCAGGTGAGAACCAAACCACATCTGGCCTTAACGCACGGTACGGATGTCCTGAACAAGATGAGTACGCCCACCCCGGATCTCAGTCTCCACGCGCTAAGGCCAGATCTTACGAACCACACATGGGTGCCGTCGCCCGGTCTCGCTGTGAATCGCTGTGCTGTCCCGCTAGATTCACAGTTCAGCCCACCCGTTTCGTCAACCCGACGCCACCAGGGTAGAATACAGTCTGTCAGTTGCCGCTTTGAGTACTGGCTCCATGCTTCTGATGACCCAAGCCAAGGCCTTCCAGGTCCGCGAGCGGATGCAGGTTGCCGAACCGTGCCGAAGGTGGCGGCACGTCAACAACGGCTGAGGTATACCTGTGCACATCTCCTCTCTACGTCGGAATCCTTCGTCCATCACCATTCCTGTTGTCTTTTGCCAGTGGGACGAAGACCGTCAGATTTACCTCTCGTCTTTCATTCTTTTCACTTTGTCCTTTGGGACGTCCACTCACTTCCAGCCCAGTACCACCGAGTTGCTGTGGCATCCACTCACTTCAAAATCATGTCAAAACTAATTGCGTCTCTTTCCTTACTGTCAATCGCGGCCGCGCAAACCGGCGTAATACCTACAGGACTTCCATCCGCTTCTGGATACCCAACACCAGGCAACATCACAGCATGCCCTCGATCAGTCGATTCCCTCTGTGCCTACGACGGCCAGACAACATTCTGCTACGATGCAAGCTCTGTTCTCTACACGATCACCTGTGGCATGTGCTTTGATGGCGAGGTCATCGAACCCACCCAGGGAGGAAGCAAGGTCAAGCGCGACGACTACTTCGACTCGGCATATGTGACACTTGCGGACTGCACCAGCGTTTGCGATGCGCAGAGTTCTTGCCTTGCGGTCAACGTGCTCGACGGAGCAAGCTGTGAGATGGTGACTACAATCGCCGGTATCACCATCCCAGCGGCAGGCAGTGTCGCAGCATACAAGGGGTACTGGGGTTATAACTCGACTATCCCGGGAGGCCCTCCATCTGGCTCAAACACGACAGTCCCGACCAATGTCACCGTGGTCGCCGGCGTATCTAGCCCGGCGACGACGAGCGTGGGTTCGTCTACCGGCAGCATGGTCTCCGCCTCGTCTACGAGCGCGTCGTCTTCAGCACTCCCTACTAGCAGCTCAGACTCCTCACTTTCTACTAGCAGCTTAGATTCCATAATCACTTCGACTAGCTCCAGCGTCGCCGACGCAGCCAGCATTGGATCACCACCTGTTTCGGCGGACAATGCTACCGCTGTGGTCGCGCCAACCGCTTTCTCATCGACCACCTACGCAGCAATCACACCCAGCGGTGTAAACCCATCTGCAGGCTTTGGATTCTCATCTGGAGGCGTCGTACCACTACCCCCAGCTGGCACCGCCATGCCAGGTGGTGCAGGCGCTTCGCCACCCTCCGATTTTCCCTCAGCCGGCTCCTTCCCGACCTGCGCCTCTGTGACGTGCTCGCTCACCGGCACGCCTTCGACGCCTTTCTGCCACGATTCGTTTATGCAGCTATACACTATCAACTGCGGTGTTACGTTCATGGGCGCGACGATGTTCACAGTGCCGAAATGGAAGTTTACTCTTGAGACCTGTGTGGAGGCCTGTGATAGCTCGGCGGGCTGTCAGGCGGTCAACTTCGACCGTGAGGATGGGGCTTGCACCGAGGTCAGCGGTGTTACGGGGATCAACTTTGGTGACTCCAGTATTGTTGGCGCGTGGAGAGGGTACTGGCCGAGCGTGCAGCCGCAAGCTTCTGGCACCGCTCCTTCAAGGACTGCGCCGTCGGGCACAGCCCCTCGCGGGACTGCACCTGTCGGGACTGCATCTGGCGGGACTGCACCTGTCGGGACTGCACCTGTGGGTACTGCCATCTCGAGTAGCGTGCTACTCGGCACTGGCCTTACGTCCTCCACTGTATCCGTCGGAGCCGCTGGTACCTCTGGCTTTCCAACGATCTCGGTCAACAGCAGCGGCATAGCTACAGGCCCTACGGGCACTGGTAGGGTCACAGGGACCTTCCCTACTGGAGCTTTCCCTACTGGCGGTTTCCCATCCCCAAGCGGCGGTGCAGGAAATGGATCCTACCCAGCTTGTTCCGAGACTTCTTGCCAAAACGCACGGGGCACCGCGACCTGTGTTGACTCCAAGGGTCAGGTGTACACGCTCAACTGCGGCATGAAGTTCAAGGGCACTATTGGATACAATGCCACGGCTGCCGGCTCTCAAGACAGCTGCGAGAGCATGTGCGACAGTCTGCCCAGATGTCTCGGCTTCAACTACGGGTTCGGCCAATGTCAGTTCATGTACACGGTCACTGGAGTCCAATATCCAGCGTACGGCTATGTCGCGGCTTGGCGAGGTGTGTGGCAAGGCGGTGCGCCCGGTGGTGCACCTCCTCAGGGTGGCCCGACTGGCACATCCGGCCTACCCATCAACAGCGCAAATAGCACGGCCACGTCCTGTCTTCCCGCCAACAGCGCGAACAGCACGGTCACTTCTGGTCTTCCCGCTATCAGCGCTAACAGCACGTCCGCGACTTCTGTACCGATTGGCACTGGATCTGTGCCCGCATCAACCACCTCCAGCGTGGCGACTTCTGGCCTCCCTTCGATCTCTGTGAACAGCAGTAAGTCAGACGATCGTGCACGTGAACTAGGCTTGTCCTGTTCGTATGCGTTCTTCAAACAGCGGCTGACTATGCAACTTCGAATTAGGTGTCGTCGTTGGACCCACTGGATTCCTCCCTACTGGCATTTCATCGACTCGTCCCGTGACCACAGGCGTTCCAAGCAACGGCTCGTTCAACGCATGTGCAGCTGGCTCTTGCTCATCATACAGTGCAGTCTACTGTCCGGACAGCGCAGGCCAAGTGTACTCCGTCAACTGCGGCCTCCTGTTCAAGGGCACACTCGGAAACACCACTGTCTCTGCAACTGGACTCGCAGGTTGTTCCGCTTTCTGCGATGCTTCCGCGTCTTGCTTGGCTTACAACTACGCTGTCTCTAACAGCACTTGTTCGTTACTCACTGCCGTGACCGGCATCGAGTTCCCGGCGCCTGGCTACACTGGAGCATACAAAGGTTACTGGGCTGGCGGGGCGCCGCCGCGTCCCTCTTCGGGCATCCCAGTGAACAGCGCTAACAGCACTCGCGTGGTATCGCCAACTGGTTCGTCTGGCCTTCCAGTGAACAGCGCCAACGGCACCAGTGCGACGCCAGTCGGACCAGAGACAAGCCCTATCCGTACTGGTATCAGTGCATCGTCGACACCATTTGGGAATGGAACCGTCACCATATCGTTGCCTAGCGCGACGCCGATCGGACCAGAGACAAGCCCCATCGGTACTGGTGTCAGTGCATCGCCGACAGCATCTGCGAATGGAACGGTCACCATCACGTTGCCTAGCGCGACGCCTGTCGGACCAGAGACAAGCCCTATCGGTACCGGCGTCAGTGTGTCGCTATCACCATCTACAAATGTCACGACCACTGGGTCATCGACTGTTGCCATCCCTACCGTGTCCGGATCCTCGGGATTCCCATCCGCCTCCAAGAATAGCACCTCTTACCTTGCTGGGCCCACTGGTTTCTTCCCGACTGCCATGGCCCGATTCCTACTAGTCGTCCGACTAACGTCACCTCATGTGCGCGTACCAGCTGCCAGAATGGTCAGACCTACTGCCTGGACTCACAAGGCCAGCTCTATACGCTGAACTGCGGCATGAAGTTTACTGGGCCATCTTACAACGTGTCCGCCAGCAGCCTCGACGCGTGCGAGCAGAGCTGCGACTCTCAACCGCGTTGCCTAGGAGCGAATTTCAACGGCCAGCAGTGCCAGCTTGTGACGGTCGTGACGGGCATCGAGTTTCCAGCGCCTGGGTGGACTGCAGCCTGGAAGGGCATATGGGCTGGCGGTGCCCCCGCCGCACCGTCGTCCGGTGTGCCCAACAGTAGCGCCAATGCTACCACACCAGTCGCTTTGCCGTCCAGCGCGGCCACGAACAGTGCTAACAGTACCACACCGGTTGCTCTGCCGTCTGGCGTGCCCACAATCAGCGCTAACGCTACATCCACAAGCTCGATCCCGCTTGGAACAGGGTCCGTCTTGGTCAGCACGAGCTCAGTCCTACTGACCAGCTCTTCTCCATCTTCATCGTTCAGCTCGTCTGTCACGGTCCCTCTTGGAACCGCTACTTCGGGCATTCCCACCATCTCAGCGAACAGCAGCTTCCCAGTCGGCCCAACAAGCTTCCCAAGTCGTCCGACTGGGTTTCCATCGCCTCTCAACGGCACCTACACGTCTTGCGCACAGGCAAGCTGCAGTAACACTACGCAAGGAGCCACCTTCTGCACCGATGCTGAAGGGCAACTCTACACTATCAACTGCGGTCTGAAGTTCACCGGTACGGTCTCCTCCTCAGCTGACGGACCAACTGGTTTGGAACAGTGTGCGGAATACTGTGATGCTCACCAGCCATGCTTGGGCCTGAATTATGATGGCGCGCAGTGCGAATTTCTCTCCGCTGTGACCGGCGTACAATACCCAGCCCCCGGCTGGATGGCAGCGTGGCATGGTTCATGGGCAGGCGGTGCACCCAACGGCACCGCTCCCTCGGGCGTGCCAGTTCCGACCGGCAATAGTACGTTGCCTACGCAAAACGCCACTTCGACCTCAGCGACGCAAACTGCGCCCATCGCCAATTCTACGGCATCGGCAGCGCCGGTCTCCACCTCCACACTATCGGCGTCTGCATCATCCGGCTTCCCAGTACCATCACCAAACGGTACCACCAGCATCACTAGCTCGAGCGTTGCTGCACCAATATTCACCAGCACGACTTCCGTCTTGCCATCGTCAGGCTTCCCAGCGTCTCCAACCAACGGCTCGGCCATGCTACCGGTTTCTACGGGCACGCCCGGTAATGGAACGTACCCGCGATGCTCGCCAACTGGCGACTGCATGGCTCCTTACCAGCAGTCTTACTGTAAGGATGCAGCTGGGCAAGTGTACACCACGACCTGTGGTATCGCTTTCGAGGGCACACCTGTCGATGGGCCCGCTGGATCCTCCTTGCTCGATTGTGAAGCTGGCTGTGACTCTGAGACTGCTTGTATCGCGCTCAACTTCGATGGGTCAAAGTGTACCTACGTATCCGCTGTCACTGGCATCGAGCCCAAGAACGGGTTGATTGCTGCGTGGAAGGGTAAGTGGCGCTTGGTTTGAGACTCGCGGCTGTGGTCGATTGCTAATTGTTCTTGTCATAGGTGTATGGTCTGGTGGCGCACCTACGAACGGGTCCGCGCCCTTCCCGGTTCCTTCCAATGGGTCGATCCCCATCAGTGGTCACCTTCCGGCGCCGTCTGTAAATGTGACTTTGTCGTCCAATACCGTTGGCCCGGTCATCGCGAGCGCAACGACGACAGCATCAGCGAGCGGCCTTAGCTCCTCCAGCAACTCATCTGCGCCTTTGACGACATCTGCCACCTCTGCCACGACAACTTCAGCGAGCAGTGCATCGATCTCATCAGCCAACAGCACATCGGCTTCGGTGGGTAGTACGTCGACTTCAGCCAACAGCACATCGACTTCGGCAAGTAGTACATCGTCCATTGTAATAACGACAGGGGCGCCTTCTTCAGGCAATGGCTCTGCTCCACACAACGCCACCTACAGCTCTTGCTCGAGCGTCCACTGCGCAGCGCCGTTCCAACAATCTTTCTGCACGGACGCGGCCGGTCAAGTCTACACTCTCACCTGCGGTCTTGCCTTCAATGGCACCTACTTGAATGTGACTAGCTCTCCGAGCTTGTTGCAGTGTGAAGCGAGCTGCGACTTATCGTCTGCATGCATTGCTCTCAACTACGCTGAAGACTCTTGCACGTTCCTTTCCACGGTCACTGGCACGGAGCCGAAAAATGGCTCCATTGCCGCATGGAAGGGCGAGTGGTATGGCGGTGCGCCCTCGAACGGCACTACTGGATTCCCACAACCACCAATTGGCACATCATTGACTCCTGCAAACGAGACTACAACCTCTTCTGCACTAGTCAACCCAATCACTGCGAGCGTCACATCTGCATCATCCTCCGTGGTCAGCATCGAGACTACGACCTCTTCTGCACCAGTTGACTCCGTCACTGCAAGCACCACATCTGCTTCGTCCTCCTCTATCAGCACAAGTACTGTAAGCGTCGACAGCAGCAATTCAACGAGCTCGTCAGTCTCGTCGACGACCATCCTGTCATCCAGCGCCAGCGCCAATACAACAAGCTCTACAATCTCCCTTACGTCGAGCCTTTCGAGCAGCAATGTTCCTACGGCTGTCTCCAGCTCCTCTTCCGTCGCGCCCATTTCCACCGGTACTCCTGGTCGTCCGGGTAACAGCTCCTACCCAACCAACAGCACTATCAGCTCCTGCGATGCACCAACGACCGCGCTTTGCGCTGCTGGCTACGGGCTCGGAAGCAGCAGCTTCTGTAAGGATGCTAGTGAGCAAGTCTACACGATCACTTGCGGCATCCAATTCGTGGGCCCGGTGCTTTCGAACACAAGCGCCTCGTCTCTACTTGCTTGCGAGCAGCAGTGCGATGTTTCCCCCAAATGTGTGGCCCTGAACTACGTCGGAGGCAATGCTTGCTCGCTTGTCGGTGCCATCTATGGCGTGCAGAATGCGACCGACTCCATCGCTGCGTACCAAGGCATCTGGGCTGGAGGTGCACCCAACGGCACGACCGGCGGCAATGGGACCGTTCCTAGCTCGCCACCAACTGCTCTTCCAACTGGAACTTCAAGCGTGCCGCGGACATCGGCCTCGTCGACGGCTTCCACAACTTCTCCGGTCACAGTGAGCCCGGTTTTCAACACTACGACCTTGTCAAGCGCAACGCCGTCCTCAGTGTCTGTCTCTACTCTCAGCTCTTCCGGATCGTCGTCCGTGGTCGTTCTGACTTCGTCGTCGCCGGTGAGTCTCTCGACCTCATCCTCGTCAGTGGATCTCTCGACCTCATCCTCGTCGGTGGACCTTACGACCTCATCTTCCTCAGTGAGCATTACGACCTCAGCTTCATCAGTGGACGTCTCCATTGCTTCGTCTCCGGTGTCGGTATCACCAATCTTGACTTCCGCATCAAGCACGATAGTAACCATCACGTCGTCGACTCCAACACCAACCGCGGCAGCGAACGCAACTCAACCAATTTGTTCTATGAGCCCGTACGCCTGCCCCTCAACGAACTCTACCCAGTGCTCCGATGAGAGTGGACAGACATGGACGGTGTCTTGCGATTCCGCCTTCAACGGAACAGCGATAGATGCCGCAGCCACTTACAAGCGACAAGCGACCGTTGCCTCCATGCTGAGCTGCCAGGCTCTCTGCGACACGACAGCTGGCTGCGTGGCGATCAACGTCGGCGAATCTTGCACGCTGCTGAGCTCTGTCTCTGGGAAGAATACGGTCAACGGCTCCCTAGCCGCGTACAAGGGTCCATGGGCCGGGGGCCCACCCGTCGTTCCGTTGCCTGTGCCGACGTTCACCTCCAGCTCGACACCCGTATCAAGCAGCAGTAGCGTGCTCTCCTCCTCCACAGCGTCTGCGTCAACTTCGGCTAGTGTGCTATCGGCCTCGACGGCGTCCGGAACAACATCGAGTAGTGTCCCATTGGCCTCCACCACGGTACCGAGCTCATCCGCTTCTTCCACAAGTTCGAGCACCGCCGTTTCGAGCACTACGGCGTCTTCTTCGCCTGTGCAATCAAGCATATCATCGTCTACAAGCTCGAGCGTTCAATCAGTGACGACCCGGAGCAGCACCGCTTCAACCAGCCCTCCAACAAGCACCTCGCCTCCGAACTCGTCCTCTAGCTCCAGCCAAGCTTCCGCCCAAAGTTCCTCGAGTCACCCAGCCTCATCGGCAATCAGCACGAGCGAGCCCTCGACGTCTACCCCCAAATCTAGCACGTCAACCCTCAAGCCAAGCACTTCGAGCATCGGCCAGCAGTCTACCTTGTCATCTACGCACAAGCCGTCTACTAGCAGCTCTTCGAAGCTCTCAAGCTCGACCACTAGTCACTCCGCGAGCGCTTCGGCATCCTCCGTCCTGACATCTACCGCCAAGTCTAGCACGTCGACTCTCAAGCCAAGCACTACGAGTAGTACCAAGCTGTCTACTCTGTCCTCATCGCACGGGCCTTCGGCGAGCAGCTCCACGGGTCACTCGAGCTCAGCTACTAGTCACTCCACGAGCCTCTCAACAAGTCACTCTACCGACCATACGACTAGCTCCTCGAGCGGTCACTCCGCCAGCCCCTCGACCAGTCACTCGACTACTTCCTCCGCCAGTCACTCTTCGAGCCACTCGACAAGCTCTTCCACCAGCCGTTCGAGCAGCCACTCCACGAGTCACTCGGCAAGCCAGGCAAGCAGCCATACCACGAGCCACAGTTCATCGACATCGGTGTCGCCGACAACGATCTCCTCCGCGTCGCACACGTCCAGCACTGTACGCAGCAGCAGCTCTCTGGTTCAACCTGTCACTGCAAGTGTGACTTCGACGTCCCGCAGCACCGTCTCCACGACTCCTTCTGCATCCACAAAGTCCGCCAGCGCATCGAGTAGCAGCTCGTCGGTCAGACCGGTTACGGCAAGTGTGACTTCGACGTCCAGCAGTGTTTCCTCCACGACTGCTATCTCCTCGACAAAGTCCGCCAGCATGTCCAGTAGCAGCCCGCCAGTCCTACCGGTCACGGCAAGCGTGACCTCAACGTTGAGCAGTACAGTCTCCGCGACTCTTACTCTCTCGACGACGTCTGCTGCCACATCTACACTCTCTACGCTGACCTCGTCAACGAAGCCATCCGCTACTTCTACGAGC
>JAABUP010010427.1_pt1 | contig 10973 bp, 13 predicted proteins | sample 5559201 | NCBI WGS metagenome assembly JAABUP01 (sample SAMN10711887, study PRJNA513373) | rock metagenome | isolation source: Antarctica rocks | place: Antarctica | reverse complement strand
CTCCCTCTCACCTCTCACCCCCCACTCCCGCCATCTCCATCTCCGTCCCTTCCTCATCAATCCCCACTCTCCTACACCCGAACTTACATCCACGCACGCTCACTTTCACACTAGCCGACCCCATCTCATCTCATCGTTTATCTGCCATCGTTCGAGTTTGAATTATAATTGAAATTAAAATTAAGATTAAGATTAAAAATGTTGATAATTGCTTAACCTGTCGACTTGTCAACCAACAACATCAACATGAAAATCAGATCAAATCCTTGTCTGTACACCTTCTGACAAGAACACAGAAACAAGACTGTGAGGTGAAAATGAGAAAGAGAGGTGAGATGAGATGAGGTGTGAAGAATGTCTGTCTGTCATATGTGCATGGTCTTTTGTGTCTGTCTGTTTGTCTGTCTGTTTGTTTATCTGTTTGTCTTTCCTACCTCTTTTCTTTTCTTCTCATCTCATCTCTCACTCACTGTTCTCTCTATTCTAACTATTCTAACTGTTTATATTTATATTTATGTTTGATTACTTTTAATTACTTTTAATTACTTTTGATTACTTTTGATCACTTGCTTGCTACATACTTGTTATCAGCAGTTTTGTCATCATGTTTGTGCATTGAAGCATTTTGCGAATCGGTTTGATGCTTCTTTTTTTATTTTTTTTGGTTGGGTGGATATGGACGGAGACGGAGACAGAGATGGATGAAATTGATGAAGAGCAATTTTGAGTTGAGAGGGGAGGAGGTGAGAGAGTGGGTGGGTGGTTGGCCCTTGGTTGTTTGTTTACATCTCAAAGATTGTGTGGCTGCTTCAGGGTTGAGGTGAGGTTCCAATATGTTTGTTTGGAGATTGATTAGCTGGGTTGGGTGGGAGAGTTGGAAGAGTTGGGCGGGTTGGTTGAGGAATGAATGTATTCTGTTGCTAGTTTACATTCCGCGATACTGTTGTTTACTTTACTGTATTTACTGTATTTACTGTAAGAGTCAAGTCGAGTCGCATTCCACATTCCATGTCTGTCTGTCTCAGCTGTCATAAATACCAAAACAAATCTACCAGTACACACCTCTCCCTCTCTTTCCTCTCGACTGCACACCGTCCGTATCCATTCACATCCATCCCCAACAATCACAATCACAATCACCGTCTTCTCCTCTTCTCTTCTCAACCATTCCGCGTCTCCATCTCCCCTCATCACTGAGAAAGCAAACCAAAACCAAAACACCACTCTCCTCCCCGTCCTCCAACCCTCTCCTCGCTCTCTCCTCTTCTCTCTCTCTCCTCGTTCAACAAACCACAACCACAGCCACCACCACCACCAAACAAAACAATGACCAAATTCATAAACCCTCCAACCCCATACACAGGCCCAACGACACGCTCGCAAACCGCCGGCCCTCGAAACGCGGCGTTGGGGAAAGGACCTAGAGGCTGGACAATGACGACAACAACGACAACGGAAAGGCCTAAAGCGGGTGAAAGGGGTGAAAAGGCGAACACAGGCAAGAAAGTATCACCAAAGTCGAAAGCGAGTAAAATCGCCAAACCCACGAAGAAAAAAGCCAAAGCCAAAGCCAAAGCCAGACCGAGAAAAACCGGGCCGAAAAAGACGACGACGACGACAATGAAGAGCGGTGCGGAAGGTATGAAGGGAGGAGGTGGAGATAGGAAGAGGCCTGGAGGTCGGATCGTCCATGGGATTAGGGGGGAGGAGATGAGGCTCATGGCTGGGCCTCGGATCGATAGGGAGAGGGAGAGGATGATGATGATGGAGGGAGAGGTAGAGAGTTTGAATTGAATGAGTTTGGGTTGAGGGAGTTGGTGGAGTTGAGGTGAGGAGGGCAAAGACAGTGGAGATGGTGGAGATGGTGAGAGATTGTTGCGTCAAAGTGTGGGTCGGAGGAGGAGGTTGAGATTTATCGTGACATCGGGCTAGGTAGAGAGTGCAGAGGGTTGAGCATGTGGTGAGGGGTCCGAGTTTCGTCTCTTGAATGGTGAGACCGGTTAGATCTGAATTCTGAAAAGCTGTTCAAGTAAAGAAATAGTCTAGAGATGAGGTGCTGTGAGGTTGTTGCTGGTTAGCTCATTCTTCATTTCATTGAACAGGTTGTGTAAGGAAGTTCAGAATGGTCACTGTAGAAAGCGCGCGCAGCGTAAATCGTAAATTGTAAGCGTCACTTAGTCAGCTCAACACCTGTAATGTGATCCACCACTTAGTGGTCACCACCATCTAGTGATCACCTCACTAAACTGCGTCATGTTCTCTCTACAACAATTAAAATGGTAACTGAACAACAATCAATCCTCTTACAACAAGAAGGTAGACTTGATCTAGCACTTCAAGCCTATCTACACAAGAAATTCTGAACACCTATCACTGCAGCAAAGGTGTATGACATACTGCAAACTATGCTTCTTCACTGTATCAATGATATACTATCACAATGAGGCTCTACCTCAAAACAACATCTTTTAACACCTACAGAGAAAGAATGTCTTCTAGATTGAATTCTATCAATAAATGTGATATGTCATCATGAATTGTCACTGTATGTGAAATGATGTGTGTTTTAGTTGCACAATGACAGCAATTGATTATTCAATCAACTGTGAGTGAAAATTGAGTACAAAGGTTTATCAACTGTTATGAATTGATCAAATTGAAATATAATCAAAAATACAATTATCAATGAGCAAAATGTGAAGATTCAAAGCTTATTCAAGTGTGATTTTGACATGTAAGAGATACAATTGTGAAGTACAGCATTCACAAAGACAATATCTATAACTTTGATGAAACTGACTTTCAAATGAGTGTTATATCTACTGCAAAAATGATTACAGAAAGTGATCAAGCCAGTAGACTAAGAACTACACAATCTGACAATTATAAATGAGTTACAGTTATAGAAACAATTTGTGCACATGACCTCACTATTTCATTACTTATCATTTTTAAAGTTGTTATACATCAAGTGACTTGATACAAAAACAGCCTTCTATCATATAATTGATCTATTGATGTAAGTCAAAACAGTTAAACAAATAATGAAATAGGTCTTATATGATTAAAGACTGTATTCAATAAGTATATAAAGAATTGAACAGTTAATCAATACAGGCTTTTAATTTTAAACAGTCACAGTAGTTATGTTACATCTGAATTTAATCAATACTGTTTGAATCAATCAATTATTGTGCTTTGTATGTCATCACATTCATCTTATCTTCTACAGCTGCTTGATGTTGATTGCTTTTTGATTCTAAAATGATCATATAAAAAGTGCATTGAAATGCTGATGAGTCTTAATGTCAATCAGATTGATAAACAGAAGTTTTTATCTATCTATCAGAAAGTTTGTGCTGAAGCACTACATTAAAATAAGATACAAAGTGGTTTTATAGCTACTGATCTTGTTTCATATGATTTAGATTGTGTTTTATCACTTTTACACACTTAACATTATACATCTTTATCACAACTACACTCACAAACTCAGCTTGTCTGAATAATTGAAACATCTTACAATATAGTTGAACTAAAGCATCTGTCACAGGTTTGCAATGAGATTAACACTCAATTAATAATTTTTAAATACAAGAAGAATACTATGAAGAGAAAAAGAAAAGCCTTGTACAGTGAGAAGATAAAGTGCTTTAGTCTTAAAGTCTTAGTCAGCAACTAGGTCATAAGACCTTAGTATGAGTTCAACTTATGACATTATTCTTTCTTTTCTCTTCAAGGTTGAGCTTTAATTAATGAGAAAGAACATTGTACAGTGAATTGCTTGTCAGCATGTGATTTTCATGTTATTCAAGTAAGATTTATAAATAAGGTTCTTATTGCTTGTTGACATGTGGTTTTCTTTTTCTTTTCTTCTTCAATTTCTTCATTACAATCTTTTGTATGTGAAATTCTCTTTGATTAACACCTTTTAACAAGGTTTGTTTCTCAGATCTGACAGCACATAAAGCTCTTGTTCTGTATCAATGTGCTCAGAATAAATAGCTTTGACAAAATCAAGAAGGCAACATTAGTATAGAAACAAATCAAATAAATTCAACACTAAATCATGAACTTCATACAATCACCTCACACATGTGAAGCACCTTAGTCTTTTCTGACATGATGTCTTTCTTTAACTTGAAGCTCTCACCTGTTATTGACAAGGTCTTTAAATTATGTATAGACTGATGATGTCAACTTGTATGATTAAGATCTAGCAATCTCAAGTTACATTAACTCTCATCAGTTTATTGTCACTGTGTTCTGCACAGCTGAGGCTGATTCTCATGTAGATCAGATATAATTAACTCATTTTATCAAATACTTCTTCTTAAATTCTCCTCTTTGTTGTATGAGCTTCTTTCTCAAAATCTTGTCTATCTCAAATTCTTTTTCATCACTCACTATTTGTGACAAAGATTGCAGATCTGTCATACACTGAGAAGAAAGAGCATTTATGACTGTTAACTAAAGCATGACTGAGTGAAACACATTATGAATATCTGACAATGTGTTCAGACAAAAGAAATGCAAATTAATCTTTTTAACAATGATGTACTTGACATTCTTTGCATCAAACTTCTTGTATAAATAATTCATATGTATGTTTTTTAAATTTAGTCAAACTTTGTCTTCTTTCTTGAAGTTATAAGACTGCTGTCTCTTCTGATTCATCACTTTTTTCTGTATCTGCTGAGCAACAGTTATAGTCATCTGTGCTCACTCTGTGACTTCTTTCATCTTCTGTACAATTTAATCAGCTTTCTATACTCAACTTTTTGCAGATCATACAGGCTTCAACTTCTTAAGTAGTTGTAGAGACTTCATGTGATACTCATAAGACAAGAAAAAGAAGCTCATCTCTGTTGAGACAAAGTCATGATTGTTTGTAACTAGCTCAGTCATGAGAAGCAGACTCACTCAGTTGTTTTGACTATAATTGAAGAACATACAAATGTACTGCTCAACATTCTGATTCATTTGCTCAGTTGTTTCATCAGTTTCTGAATGATATGCTGTGAACACTCTTTGTACAATCTTTAAAAATTGACAGACTCTCTTTCATAAGCTGCTCACAAACTGAGTGCCTTAATTTGAAACTATTGCAATAAAAAGCTCATGAGCCTGATAGAAACATTGTATGAATGTTTGAGCCACTCATTCTGCAGTCATATTCTTGCACAGTTTCAGTATTACTCTTTTGCTAAGACAATCTGTAATAATCAGAAGATTTGTACAATCCTCACTTGACAGTAAATCTACTACAAAGTCAATGAATATCTCTCATCAAATTTGCTTCAGTACAGATAAAGACTTCAAGAAGCTTTGTTAATGATCTTTTCAGCTGTTGTTCATACAGCATTTGTCACAATTTCAGCAGAATGTACAGACATTCTGTAGCATTTCAGGTCAAAAGAACTGTTATAATAAAAGAATATCAGCTACATCTCTTTCTGAGTGTTCAGTCATTGTTGAGTCATGTGTATACTAAATCAGTCTCATATGAAGAAGTTTTGAGAACAGCACTCAGTGTCTTTTGCAAAAGAGTAACTTTTCTTCATCACTCAAGAAGCATTCTGTTATGAATACTCTCACTTTTAAAACAGTAGAAAATAATCTTTGTTTCTCATGAATTGTCTGACAAAGCTCATCATACAACTTATCTTTTGCTTCAGCATTCACTCACATCTGTTTGAGATCTGTAATCTCACTGAACAAGTTCTGATCTTGTACAAGCACAGAGATTGATATGTCTGCTACTGTCATTGAGGCAGTCTGTATAGACTTGCTTATCATCTCAGAATGTATTATCTGTGTTGTATAATGTTGTACTCTGTCATTTAAGAGATTCATTGACACATTTTGCTTTTGTCTCAATAAAGCATCTGCTCTCTCATTCTGCTTACTCAACAAGTATAGTATGAAGAAGTTGTATTGTGACAGTATTAAAGACCATCTCATTTGTTGCTCTGTAAACTTTTTAACTGTCATAAAGTATTTCAGATTTTTGTGATCTGTACAAATCTGAAAACTTGACACACTTCTTAATTCTGCATCTCACTCTTTCAAGTATTATATAATGATCAGCATCTCTTTATCATAAATCTTATAATTGCACTCTACAGATGTGTTCTTCTTTGAATAGTAGGCATAAAGTCTTTACACATTGTTCATTAATTGTAACAGAGTTTCATCTATGCATTAATCTGAGAAATCTGTTTTCATCACAGTTATATGTGTATGATCAAACAGAACTAAAATTGATACTGAAATGAACATAGTCTTTAGCTTTTTAAAACTTTGATCAGCTTTCTCAATTCACTTAAAAGATGTGTTCTTTTGTATGAGAGTCATTATTAACATAATTAAATTAAAAAAGTTCTTGATGAACTTTCAGTAAAAGTTTGCAAAGTCTATGAAACTCTATACTCTCTTTACTGACTTAAAAGCTTGTCAGTTCATGATTGCCTCAACTTTCTGAGAGTTCATTTGTACACTCTTTTCAACTTTCAGAATAAACTTTAAATACTTAATTGACTTGACTTCAAACTCACATTTGTCAATGTCAATCTGTAAGCCAGCTTCTTGAAGTCATAGTAGTACTTTTTGTACATAATCTTGATGCTGATGCAAAGATTCATCAGTGAAGATGAGAATATCATTCACATAGACTGAACAAAACTTATTTAGAAAGTTCTGCAAGACTCAGTTAGTATATCTTTGAAAGATGCTTAAGACATTGACTAGCTCAAAAGAAGTCATCATTTATTCATACAATCTGTACCTTGTACAAAATGCCATCTTTTATTTGTCTTCTGCAGCAATTCAAATCTTGTGAAATGTCACTATGACATTCAACTTGATGTATCATTAAGCCTGTTCAATGTTCTGCAGAGTCTCATATATTAATGAAAGAAGATAATGATTCTTTTAAGTGATTCAGTTTAAGCCACAGTAGTTCACACAAAATCAAAGTTCACCTTCTGACTTTTATATAAATAAAACAGACACTGCAGCAAATGAGTTACTGACTTGTATGAACTGCTTATTCAAAAGTTCTGTTAATGTTTTGTGTAACATTAATAGCTTCTCTCTTGTTATGTTGTATAGAGGATCTCAGAATACTTTTAACTCTTTTTCATTTATCTTTTTTAGTTTAATCTGATAATCTGTGCCTTTTTCCCTTAAGAAAGACAACTTCTCAGTCATTGTACAATCAAACACATTTAAAAACTCATGATAATGATCAGAAAGTATAGTCCTCAGGTCAGTCTTCTTCTGTGAGGTTAAGGCTTTTTCAATATTGATCATGCTGATCAAGAACACCTCAATCTTCTTTCATTTCTCTTCTTTTTTCTGTATGAGGTTTGTAAAGAACATAGCTGACATCATAACATGATTGAACTTGTTCTCAGCAGAAGCTTTTCTGTTTCATATGATAGTTTCTGTGAATTCAACTGTAAGAAAGACTCTGTCTGCATTCAATATAATCTCATTTTGCTTCATTCATGATAAACCTAGTATAAGGTTGTAGAATGTTAACTTAAAGACAATATAAAAGAATGCCCTTGACTTCTGATGTCTGTTGATATCAATTTGTATGACAGCTACTTCATTTACTGATGAATCTGAAGGTTCATCAAACTCTGTAATCATATGAGGTCTTATCTTCATGCACTGTAGATTGTGATTTCTAGCAAAGCAAAAAGTGATTATTTCATAGAACAGACACTCTGTGTCATACAAGGTATGTGCATATGACTTTTTATTGATTAATGTTGACATAGTGAAGAGAACACTGTTCATCTGTTTCTCAAACTTCTTTCAGCTTTTATCACATTTCATACACTCTCAGCTGTAACTTCTGTTAAAAGCTACTCTTTTTCTGAGTTCTTCTTTTCTTCTGTTGTTTTCTTCACAGTCTCAGCAGCAGTAACATTGATGATGTGAGGTCATACAGCAGACAGAAGTTTGCAGTTCTTAATGAAGTGGTCATTGTCTTCACAGTGCATGCATAGTTGTTTTGTACAATGTTTCACCACTTTCTTCTTTGACACTCATTGTGCTTTATGTCTTTCTTCAGTTTCTGTAACTGCAACAATGATGTGCTCAGTGAGTTCTCAGTTCATGTTGTCTGTGTGAGACTGTTGTGTGATGATAGTAGTTGTTGTACAACACTCTTAAGTAACAGTCTTTTGAATTGAGTTTAAGTTGTGACTGACCTGCTGTAGCAAGATAATGTACTCATCATACAACACAGAGATTGAGATAACAATCAGAGCTTGCATGAGTGTTGTGTCAAGACTGTTATTAAGAAATGTTTTCTTGACAGCATCATCTCATTTTAAGCCTTTTGCTTTCAACAGTGTTTGTTTAAAGATGATCAGATGTTTAGTAAATGGTTTTTTCTTCTGTTTTAAAGCTTTTAAGATATGAGTCACTCTCTTCTTTAATTCTGAGTTATTGTATGTGTGTTAAAGCTGATTGATCAGCTTCTCAATGATCATATGATTTAAAACTTTGTTTGACTTAATGCAAACCACAATTCAAGATGTGATCTGACTTAAAGTCAATTCTTCAAGCCAACTGTGTATGTATCAGAACTGCACACTGACATTGTTGTCTGACATGTTCACATTCAATTTAGCAACAATTTGTTGTAGTCAAGGTCTGAATTTCACTCTCTTTTCTTCAAATTTGAGTGAATCAGAAAGACACTGTTTTGAGTGCTGATTCACACTCATTGCTGCAATGAGCTGCTTTAAAGTGAGACTGTTCATACAATTGACTGATTCTTGAGAAGAAGATAATGTTGCAACAGCTGATGTTGAGATAACTGTATCTACTAATGTAACTGATGTGAAGTTGTCTCAATTCATCACAAAGATGTAAAGAAGATCTGTACAAGCCTTCATGTTCTGCATGTTCTCTTTCATATAACTCTTCATACTGTGTAGTTCTGTCATAAGTATTTGTGCTTAAAAAGAAATCTTCTCAGCAACAGTCTTCACTTCATTTGTCATAAGGGTTTTTGTGGTCATTCTGCACTGATTTCAACAATTGTACAGCAAGGCCTTTAGTGTAGATCAGATTTAAATGAGTATAGTATTTTAATGTCACAGGTTCACAATGAGACTGACACTAAATTGATAATTTCTAAATACAAGAAGAATACTATGAAGAGAAAAAGAAAAGCTTCATACAGAAGTGAAAAGATAACGTGCTTTAGTCTTAAGGTCTTAGTAAGCAACTAGATTCTAAGACCTTAGTATGAGTTTAACTCATGACACCTTTAAATTGAAGACAGTTACAAAACTCACTCTGAAATCTGTCTCAAAACTCACTCTGAGATCTCTGATAGATCTGTCATTATTAAATTCTGACAACATCAAATTCTTTAACTGTAATATGTCAATTGACATTAACAAGAATCTTTTTACTTCTTTCTTTGTCAGCTACATGCTGTATTGAACATTGTATGTGAATAAAAGACTTTTATCTCAGAAAGTGAAGATGATTAAGACTGCAGATTTTAACTATTTAATCTTTCTCAGTACACAGTATGCAGAGGCATATTAGCAGACTAAGAAGAAAGAATATGAACTAAAAAGACAGCAGATTAGAATCTTATTGTTCTATTTAGCTAATAAAAAAACAAATGACATTATAATAGATCTGAAAGATAAAGTCTCATGAAATAGTCTTAAGAACATAGTACTCACATAAGATAAACTAAAGAAGAAGAACATAAAGGTGTTTATAAACATTAACTACACTTAAAAGATTAAGAAAGTTGTGACTGTTAAAAATTCTTCATTGTCAAACAGTAATAATAAATCATCAAAGTCTGATAATGTGCCTTCTGTAAAGAAATAAGTATGTCATGCTTTTCTATGTCTTTCTGTGCAAGATTACTACTAAATCTATATAGAAAATCACTACAGACAAATATAAGAAGACAATGAAGAATTGAGAGACTCTGAAGAAAGATTTAAACAATAATATAAAACTACTATTATGAAGATAAAAATGTAACAGCAGTGAGTGTAAGAATCAGAACAGATAATGTATTATTATTTGTTAAAAGCATTAAACATTGAATTTTACTCATTTAACAGTGTGAAATAATGCTATCAATGCAGACACAGCTACTCTCAAAAGTTCTTCAGTGACTTTATATAACATGTTTAAAAAAACAGCTTTGAATGATCTTTCTTCTTCTTCTTCTTCTTTTTCTTCATCATTGTTTGTGCAGTAGTCATCAGTGCAAATTCACATGACTCAACTGTTATTTATGCTGTTTATGCAGCTTTATCAGCTATCATATCAGCTGTCTTCACCACAGTATTACTCATCTTTTTTACAGCAGTATTCTTTTTCTCTACAGTATTCTTCTCTGCAACAGTATTCTTCTCTGCAGTATTCTTCACAGCAGTATTCTTTACAGCAGTATTGTCACAGGTTTGCAATGAGACTGACGCTCAATTGATAATTTCTAAATACAAGAAGAATACTATGAAGGGAAAAAGAAGAGCTTCATACAGAAGCAAAAAGATAATGTGCTTTACCTTAGTCTTAGGGTCTTAGTAAGCAACTAGATCATAAGACCTTAGTATGAGTTCAACTCATGACATCACCCCTCTCTTTCTCTTCAAGGTTGTGTTTTAAGTCTCTGAAAAGGTTGTTGTATGATTGTCAATGTCTGTTGACATGTGTTTTGCCTGCTTTGTACAAGTAAGGTTTGCAGATGAAAATTTTTTCATTGCTTGTGTGATTTTCTCTGACAATTCACTTGAGCTTATCTGTCAGTGAAGTGAGTTATAAACCTCTCACCTCACATATGACTTCTTTTTTTCTTTCTTCTTCAACTTCTTCACTCACAACTTTTGTATGTGAAATCTTTCTTGATTGAATATGTCAGCACTGACTCTCATACAACAAGCTCAGCAGCAACAACATCAACAACAACA
>JAABUP010010426.1_pt1 | contig 10974 bp, 3 predicted proteins | sample 5559201 | NCBI WGS metagenome assembly JAABUP01 (sample SAMN10711887, study PRJNA513373) | rock metagenome | isolation source: Antarctica rocks | place: Antarctica | reverse complement strand
AAGGGGCTAGAAAGTCGACGAAATTAAATTCTATTTTAACTATCTCTACTTAGCGAAGAATAAGCTCTACCTTAGTAGCGTAAAGATAATCGTTCGTCCGAGCTATATAGTCTAGTAATTTAACTATACGTTTATAATTAAGGAGCCGTAGCTCTTTTACGTTTTAGAGATTAAATGCGTTAATTAGGCGATCCTACGAGCCTTTAAAAGAAGCCGCGGAGAGTAATAAGACCTAAAAGTTAGGTAAGAAACCCTCGTAATCGTCCTTACGCTTAGGGAGGATTAAGTTCGCTAGCGGAGTCGAATCGTCTTCGTCTTTATTATTATTAGGAAGATCGAAACGATATTCTACCTCTACCTAGTTAATAAAATCTACTTCTAAAGACGCGAGCCTTTCGTAGTAGAGGTCGAGAAAGGCCTTTAAAGTAGCGTAATTATCGTTAGATAGAAAGCCTTTCTAAGATAGTTCTCGGAGATTTATAAATTCCTTTAACGGTGGAGCTTCGGAAATATAACTACCCTCTATTATTAGGGATAACTTTCGTATATAGTTTTAGTAACTAATAAGATAGCCCTCCTCCCCTAGTAATGCGTTAGGAAAGTAGGTTCCTAGATCCTATCTAGCGCGTACGTTAGTAGATAATTAGCACTTTATAGTAAATGCGTTATCTAAAGCTAGTAAGTTAGTTATCTAGTAACGCTAATAGAAGTCTAGTAATCTTTATCGCTAGCTTTATTAGTCTAACGTCTCTATATTTACTATCGAATAAATCTCCGATATACTTTATATCTTCTCGCTTCCTTATAACTATACCGTCGTCCTCCTATAAAATAGGTAAGTCGTCTTCTAATCTTAGAGAGTTAATAGAAGATATACTAGAGTTTAGAGTAAAGGAATACGGGTATCTCTTTATATCTTCGCACCCTTCGAGATCCGTATACTCGAATGGCGCGCTAAAGCGGAGCTCCTTAACTACCGTAAGTACTTTCGGTACTCTTATAATTATATCGTAAGCGAAATAAGTGTGCGATTTAAGGTCCTATAGAAAAATCTTATTATACGACTTAATAGTTAAGACTTTAAATAGTCGTAGGAAAATATAAGAGCGGAATTTCCGGGAAACTCTAGATAGCGCTATAAAATAACTCTTATTTTACACCTATAGAAATATTAGTCCCGTACTAACCGCTTTAATATATATACGTAGGTAAAGACCGCTCGTAAGAGCTCTATAGGTAAGGAGTTAAGTATCTCATCTATAAAATTCTATACTTTATATAGTTAAAGTGCGGTGAAGAAAAAAGAACGATCTTAGAGAGAGGGTAGAGTAAGGTTAGTAATAGTAGAGGTGTTAGAGTAAGATAGTTTAGAAGCTTCGTTTAATACCCCCGCGGAGGAATACTCGAATCGACTAGACTAAAGACGCGACTCTAGCGCGCTTATAGCACTGCCGAGCACCGCCGTCTCTAACTAGATACTAAGCTACTATATAAGTATACTTCCGTTTATTAGCTACTCTCCTATAACACTATATAGCTATACTAGGAGAATAAATCCGGTGTTTTTCCCCCTATCCTATTAGGGACTAGCGTTAAATCTACCCTTATTATTACCGAGGTATACTATATAGCTGCGATATTAATTACGTTAAACTCTTTAAATCGCGCCTAGAAAAAACATTAAAGAGTTAAGTTCGGAAATAATTAAGACCGTAGATTTTTATATTTATTACGCCTAATTAGTAGCGTAAAGTGCGGGATTTCTATTTTAGTATTATCTTCTCTTTATTATATCTTTATACTATCGTTAGATTACTATACTTATCTAATAAAAAACGATTCGTAAGCTTTCTAGTATTCTAGTCTCTAATAGAGCTAGGCTAGCGTATAAGTAGTATAATTCAGAGTGTATATAAAGGGTATACTAGTTATTACCCTTAATTAATTAACGTTTAGTAGGACGCCTTCTCATATAAGTTGTCCCTCCCCTATGGCACGAAAACTTAACGGGTTTTAATTTAACCTACGATGGGGAGTAGGCTAATCTCTCTAACGTTTATCTATTACTAGTAAAGATTAAGCGCTAGATCCTCTACATAGACTACGTTCGAATTCCTTCGTCGTATAGTTAATATACTTAATTTCTTAAAGTCCTTCTCGAAGGGCTAGAGAATTATGGAAAAGAGCTAAACCTACGTATAGGATATAAGGGCTAGCACTATTAGCGCTAAAGTAGCCCGTAATTCGAGAGAATAGTATAAAGGATTTCGAGGGTAGTTAGGCTATAGGTATATCGCTAGGTAAATTTACCGCTTTAGGGCTATTTGCCGCCGCGTAATCGATAAAACCCTACTCCTACCGGTTACCTATCGAGGGGTCGTAGTCGAAGTCGATCCGATAACTATCCTTCCGAAGGGCGCTCTAAAGCTTAATAGCTATACTTACGATCCCCGTAAGCTTAGTACGTAACCGCTAATAGATTAGGCTCTAAAAGTATTAAAGTTAGTCTAAGATCGCCTATACGATGTCGCGCTAGTTAGGTTTAGTAGAGATACTAGGAATTATAGAGGGACTATCTAGACTTAAACGGTTAAGTTTATTAACTATTATTAAGCGCTAGGATAACTCTTAGTTCGAAGTCGCCGCTAGAATATTTAAAATAGTATCTAGAATCGAATCTATAGGGTATATTCCCGACTTATATTCTACTACTATCGTCTATTCCGCGAAATATCGTCGCCGTATAATAGAGACGGTTTTCGTTAAAAGGAAGTTCTAAATCGCGCACGCCCGTAGGAAGGTCGACATAGCGCTCTTAAAAGATAGTAGCGGATATTTGAAAATCGTACTAGTAGTGGATAGCTAATCTCGAACGGCGTCGCTATCTAACTATAAATAATATTAATTATAATATAACGGTACGTTCCTACTTCTATTAGTCTATATACCGATTTTATATCCTCGGGTAAGAATATTAAAATTATTAAGCGCTATATCCCGAATACCCTCCTATAGTTAGTAAAAGCCGTCGATACTAAGATTACTAATTAGTCGTACGTTACGGAACGTAGAGAAGGTTAGTAATTACTAGAATTAAGGTGTCTACGGCGATACCGTAGAGAGCGCATTAATCTAGCGTAACTCCGATTCTAGGTACTTAATATATAATTAGGAACTTCTCCTATCGATTTTAAATCCTTCCTTATACTAGCTTAAGTCCTACTTAGCCTATATATTCTTCTTTTCGAGTATCTAGATAGTATCTTCTAGTCTATATTTCTCCGTCTCTAGGGCTTATATCTTCTTCTCGAGCTCCTCTCTCGTCTATTTAACCTTTACCTTAAAACTATCCGAGAATTATTACTTTACTTTATTTATCTCTTTCTTCTTTTATCTTTATATCTCTAATTATATAGCCGCACGCGTATTATCTATACTTACTTATTCCTATTCGAGCTCCTCTCTCTCCCGCACTAATTAGCGAGCGTTAGCTCGGAACTTATCGTTCTTATCTTAAAGTCTTACTATCTATTAATCTTTTCGGAAACTTAGGTCGGTTACTATAGCTTCGAGTTAGTCGATCCGGACCTGCTAGCGGATACTAAGACTATAGATATACTCGACGTCGCCGATCTCTTCGTAATACGTCTATATAAAATATAGGATTCTAGATATCTAGCGTACGGTAGATATACCTACGTCTACGTCCTCTTATATTAGATCTCTAAGGCTAACGTTAGACGGATTCCTAGAGATCTTAGTCTTCACCTTATCTTTTCTAACTAAATAGATATTCCTATTCGTTTCGATCGAGTCTCTCGCGTCTCTCGGTACTATCTTTAGAATAGTTAGTCGGGGGTAGTCTAATAGGGTTAAGTTTATAGTACTAGTTCTCGTATATTAAATTAGAAAGAGAAATAAATCGAGAACGAAGAATTAAGGAGAAAAGACCGAGATAGAAGGAGGGCCTACGCTTATAATTCGATAGGACGCTACTAGAACCGAGTCCTTACTTATATAGAGAGCGCCTAAGACGGTACGAGCGGTAATCTTACTTTTAGAGACGAAACTACTCCGCTTCTTCGGAGGCTTTAGGACGTAGATACGCCTACCTATAGAAAGTTTACTAAGGCTATATCGGCAAATCTCAAAAGTTTATATTAAATCCGGATTTGCTAACTCCGGAAATACGGGTAAAATCGTAATTTTATCGTAATTAGTAAATGCGCGTACTAATATCACGATTTTAGCAGGTTTAGTAGGTTTAGTAGGTTTCGCAAAATCACGAATTTTTAGTAAATTACGTGATTTTAAAAAGTTCGATTTTTTCGATTTTTTTAATATTTATGATCGACTAAAACACTCGGGAAGGCTATAGGGGATGGACCACTAACACTACCTAAAATTAGACCCTAAATTCGGTCGATTCGGCCGATTCTCTCGCGGGGGTGGTGCGCTAGGTAGCGCTCGGGGTGATAATAATAGTGGTGCGCTAGGCTACGGTCGTAAGGCCTTCGGGGGGCCTTCGGGGGGCCTTCGGGGGTTCGTGCGGCTAAATTTTAGGGTTACTATTCCCGGTGTTTCGGGTGTTAGTAACCCCGTGTTGCTAATATGGCTAAAAGCGTTAGACATAGGCGGAACGTGCGAAACGTACTAAATCGTGCTAAAACCTAATTTTTCCGATAATAGCCAAAAAAGCGTACTAAAATAAACTTTTGAGATTTGCCGATATAGTAAGGAGGTAAGGGGATACGAGAACTAATAGAGCCTATCCTAATATTAGTTAACTTCTCCTTTACCCGATTATAGCTCCTCGGGGAAGCTACGCAGCGCTCCGCTATATTGTATAGGACGAGGCTACCTATCGACGGGTTATTAGAGGTGCTACGTCGAATATTGCGGGGGTTTCTTAGGTAGCTATACGTCTACTAACGGCCTCGAATATATAGTTCGCCGGAAATAATCCTATATAAAGGGTAGATTAAATTATAAGTAGCTACGTCGACGATTTCGCATTTAGTAGATCTATATTAAATAGCGGGGAGTAAGCGAAAGGGAAGCCGTAGGTAGGTCGTAGTACTAAGATACTTAGCACGATTATTAAAAGCTACCTATTACTAAAGGAAGACGATTAGCTAAGGCTTTATTCCGAGAAGCTTAGTATTTAGCCCCGTCTATTATCGAGTATTATTAGTAGCCTTATAGTATTTTTAGTACGCGAAGTGCCTCTAGGCTACGTGCTCACCTTTATCGTAGGGCCTCGTTTAAAGGTTTAGAAGCTTCTAGGATTAGAATGGCGACTATGTTACGCTCGTAAATAATATATTCTTCACCTCTTATAATCTAGCCTATTAGATATACCTAAGTTATTTATACCTCTATTAGCTACTATTTTACTAGATCTAAAGCTTATAAAGTTCGAAGATCTAATCTTCTAAAGCCGGAGGGAATAATAGTCTTTCCTCTCTACGTGTAATAAGTAGGAAAGTATATCTAATAAGGGCTAGATTAAGGATTAGGTCTAAACTAAAGTAAGAAAAGTCTATTTTCTTCTAACTACGACGGTCGACGAGTATAAAATTAGATCTATCCTCTTATAGTGTAGCGCTTCTTAGAACACCCCGAAGAATACTCCGCCCGTCTTTTAACTTCTTAATTCTATTTTCTAGAAGATCTCGTTACCTTCTCGCTAACGGAGGCTTAGAGGCGATGGCGTCCGCCTCGGTATCCGATAAACCGTTTACCGCGATAGGAGAGAAAATTTTCTCTAAACCGCGTACGATATGTCGCTCTATAACTTACGTAGTAATATTATCTATAAAAGTCTTCTAAGAGAGCTAAGTAGAGTAAGTTAAGACTAATCGACTAAGGGGACGTACGATCCTACTAACTTTATAGATCGAATAGAGATAATTAAGAGCTTCTTTATAGCTGTGATCCTTTATATCTAGGTTAACCTCTTTAGAATACTCTCGCGCTACTCTTCTATAATCGACTTATATACTTATATAATTTAAGTTATATCCTAGAAGCTTAATATATTCGGTGGCATTATTAATATAACTAGCTAGAGACTTTTCTTCTCTCTCACGACGTCTCTTCTTAATTATTTCCGTATAATAGTAATTATATATTATCGGGTAGCTTTTAATATCTTCTGTTATCCTTTCCATCTCTCTAGCCGAACTATCGAATCTTAACTTTAAAGTATCTTCGATTTTAGACGACTAGAGGCGGGTATATATATCCTCGGGATATTTCTCTCGAAGTAAAGTATTAAGAAATCGGTTATAGACGTCCGTAACATCCTTAACGTAAGATTCGGCTACGCGATACTATTTACTAGATTACTCCTAGAAAATCTCGCCTACTAAGAGCGGATTAAAATTACCGGGTAGTTCTCGGCTACGGGTCCGAAGAAGAGCTTTTCTAACCTACTCTATCGCTTTACGCTTAAACCGATAAATCGGTAGTATAAACCCTCCTCTTAAGATAACGGGGACTACGTCCGGCTTTACTACTTTACTCTCTACGTCTAACTTTATCCCTTCGCTATCCACCTCTAGCTTATTAGTTACGTCGCCGCTAGCGTCTACCCTTTCTTATTTACTAAAGTAGTACTTATAGCCCTACGTACGTAAGAGCTTAGAGAATTAAGAGTTTATATACTAGATAATAGCCCGTAGTCTACGTATAGTCGTAGGCGACTCTATCGAGAACGTTTAATCCGCGTTATAGGTAAAGTATTCTCCTTCGTAGTACCTATTAACTGCCGCTTTACTAACCTTATAGAAGTCTAAGCTAAGGTAAGTTAAAAAGGCTTTATACTCCTACGGCGTAGCTCTTCGGTTGCCTATTACTTCTAATAGAAGTTATAAGTCCCTTAACGCCTCCTCTAGATCCTTTCGTAGTTTCGGGAGCTCCTACTTTACGTAGTTAAAGAGTAACTAGCTTAGACGGTCCCGTAGCGACGTAATGCTAACGCACTCTTTAGATAGGGCGGAGAAATTCGACTTTCGGAAGTAGATAATCTTAGAGGTGTTACGTTACTCGAATAAGCTCGAGCCGTCTTTATAGCTTCGGTTCTTAAGTACGTGCTAGCCTAATTTAAAAAATATATCCTCGTTCCGCGCTAGACCTAGAAATGCTTTTTCGCTACTAGAACCGGGAGATAGTCGGTTAGGTTTCGTAATAATCCTAAGCATGCGATCTCCTTCCGAGTCGACTTTCCTAACCTTCTTTAGGATACCTTAATTAGCGTAGTTATTAGTTACCGAGACTATAGCTAGGTAGATCGTACGATACTAAGAAATATAAGAGTCGGTAATCTCCGTAATAAGCTAGACGTCCTCTTCGGTTACTCCCCTAGTTTCGGTCTAAACGAGCCCCGGTAGATTAACTAGTATAAGTTAAGGTCGGGAAGGGCCTTCGATTTCGATACTTAGGATATCTTTAGCGAACGCCCTAAACTTAGAAGTAGATCGGTTATTAATCCCTATAAGAGTCGTTACTCTATCTATTAAGGAAGGAAGCTCTTTAAAATCCGAGATAGACTCTTTAAAAGCTTCGATAGGGACTCGTTCGTCTAGGGGCCTTTTATCGTCTAGTATCACCTTAATCGTAATCGCGTCACTTATTATACGACGTAAGATAATTTCTATCGTAAACCGCGTATAGAGATTATTATTTCTTAGGAAGGGGATTTCCGTAAGAGCTTTAAGAATAGAGCTTTTGCCGGCTAATTAATTACCGTAAATAATAAGTTAGGGTAGGGATAGCGTGCTATTAAGACTATACTTACGGAGCTGATCGATAATATTAAGTACGTTCCGTTGCTCAGCGCTTTAAAGGCCTTCGAGAGACGAGGTTATTTCTAATACTTAAGCCGGATTACTATTCTCGGGTTCTATAAAGCTATTAGCGATTAATAGGTCGTCTAATTTACGACGGATATTAGTAGACTATTCGTAATATAAATAAATTAATAGATATAAGTACTTACTAGGAGACCTCGTTAACGAATCTCGATATAGTAATTCGAAGTCCGGGAATAATAGAGATAAAATAAAAAACGATAGGGTAGTTAGAAGACGGTAGTAGCGATAATATAATCGTCGGAGGTGTACGATATAATAGTAGTTAGACTATAGGGACGAGGTAGGAGGAGAGTAGTAATATTTAAGTATCGAGAGACCCTACTATAGATATAAGGATTTAACTAGGGTGATACGTAGTAGCCTAAAGAAGTCTTACCTAAAGTAAGGCTGAAATCTTTCTAATTAGACCTATTATTATATATAATAACACCTCGCATCTCCCTATCCCTTAGTTATTAAATCTATTACGGAGGTCTATTAAGATTAAATATAATATAACCTATAAAACGGCCTAAAAAGCTTAGCGATATTCCTCGATCGAGTTAAGCTACGAAGAGCGCGGCCGAAAATAAAGGGTTAGATCTACTTAGGCGAACGACGTAGGTAAGAAGTAGGTACGGAGTACTATAATCTAGTAAGCTATTATACGTAGATACTCTCCTACGAGGATAATACTCTTCCGATCGATATATTAGCTCTACTAGTTTTCTTATTATTAGCTCTAGTATTAGTACCTAAGAAAGGTAGGGCGCTATATATAATAAAGAAGTAGTAAGGAGATTTTAATACGTACTATATATAAGCTCCGGCTCCCGGAATCTTATATCCGTAGAAATACTTATAGATAGACTATAGCCACCTATATCCTCCGCTCTAGATTATACCTAATTAGGTATTACACCTTAGATATTTACTTCTAGACTAAATTAACCGGCTATATAGACCCTTCTCATCTAATCGTTTCTAATATCGCCGTATAGTAGTGCTTAGCCTAATTATAGTATACTATACCTCGCTTTTTTTGAATTTATCTCGAACGAAGATCTCTAGGTCTTTAATAGTTATTTTAGTAGCTTTAGATAATATATAAAATGCGGTAATTACTATTATAATATAAGCCGTAAGTAGAGGTAGAAGAAGGCGGCTTACGAACTTCTAAAATATAAAATAAGTACTCCCGAAATAGATTAGATACTCTAGTAACACTTTATTCTAATCCTTAGTAGATAGCTCTATAATATTTTTATTCTATCGTAAATAGTAGATCCGAGGTTAAGTAAATAACTATTATTTCTAATTCGATAAGCTTTTTACGCTATTTAAAGATCGTCTCTTCGTATCTCCGTAATTTAGTCTTATCTACGTCTAGTTTTAAGCCGATCTTATAGCGTAGCTACGTTTTAGTGGAAGCTTTAAGCTTAAGGTTATTAGAGTAGATCGATTTAAGGATAATCGTAGTAAGATTTAACTATCCCTTAGGGTAAAGACTCTTCCCGCTATTAAACCGACCTAGCGTAGGCGACGTATCGAGGGATTAGAGCCGTCGCGCTTAAGAAGCCTTATTATTACTCGCGGATATATAACCTAGTAAGTAGGGAGTCGGTAATAATACTATATAACTTTTAAGCCTCTCGGTGAAGCGTTAGCCTAGTGTAGAAAACGTAGATATTCTTATAACTTTTCTCGCGTGTATTAAAGCCTAACTTAAATGCGAAAATAGGTCGTCTAGCGCCCTTATAGATTAAATGGAACTTCTATTAACGTCTAGGTTCTAGTTATAACGACCTTCTACTTTATAGTAATTTATAATATTACTTAACACCCTTTTCCTTTTCGCTTTTATAAACGGAGTCTCTAGTAATTATTATAAAGAATACTTATCTCTTAAGATATAAAACGGTAGATTAATCTAGTTTACCGTAGCTAACGCTTATCTTAGTCGGAGTTTAAGAAACGGGCGGTAGCTAAGAAATGTGTAACTATTCCTTCGCTGCGGTTTTATAGTCTACCTAGAGAAAGAACGAGCACTATTTACCGCTAATACCCGGACATCTCTAGACTATATACTCGAGTTAGCTTTTAGGTAAGAAGATAGAGGAGCGATAATATACACTTCCTACCCTTATTAGGACCGCTTTTCTTTATTATAAGATATCTCGCCACCTAGTTACACTCGTAGTACTATCTTCCCCTCGAAAAATGCCTACGCCCGGCCTAAGCATTAATCCTTAATTTACTTCCGTAGATATAGTGTAGTAATAATCGCTATTTCCTACGACTAAGCGTTCCTAGCTTCGAACCGTATTCTCGGAGTAGATAATATTTAGTATAACTAGGCTCGCGGGAGGAGGAAAATGTGGGACACTACGTCTACTTATAAAAGCGCTTTAGCTATCCTACTTTTTTCCCCTCCCGCGAGCTAGGGTTAGGGTTAAGGGTCGGAGTGGAAACCCTTAAGTGCACTCGCACCTAGGCATTAGTGCTAATATACCCTACTAGAAGGTCGCCATCTCGTACCGAGATTTATTATTAAATCTTATAAGTTATCTCATAAACTAACCTATTAATCAACTCGTCAACCACCTTATTAACCACCTCGTTAACTACCTTATAAACCACCTCATGAACCACCTTATGAACCACCTCATAAATCAACCAATCCACCACCTCATGAACCACCCCATCAACCACCTCATGAACTACCTCATCCACCAATCCACCAATCAACACCTCATCAATCAACCAATCAACAACCTCATCAACCACCCTATAAACCACCTCGTCAACCACCTCATGAACCACCTCGTCAATCAACCAATCCACCAATTAACACCTCATCAACCACCTCGTCAACCACCTCATCAACCACCTCATGAATCAACCAATCCACCAATCAACATCTCATCAACCACCTCATCAATCAACCAATCCACCACCTCATGAACCACCCCATCAACCACCTCATGAACTACCTCATCCACCAATCCATCAATCCATCCTAATTGCGCAAATCAGTACGTTGTGCGTAATGTGTAGGTGTAGAGTCAATGAACTACCTCATCAACCATTAATCCATCAATTCATCAACTTAATCAAT
>JAABUP010010425.1_pt1 | contig 10975 bp, 13 predicted proteins | sample 5559201 | NCBI WGS metagenome assembly JAABUP01 (sample SAMN10711887, study PRJNA513373) | rock metagenome | isolation source: Antarctica rocks | place: Antarctica | reverse complement strand
CTGCTGTGAGTCTGTTTTGCAGAGCACTACTGAACAGTGGGGAATGCATTTTGCCCAGACCAGTGTTGCACTGCATTTGATCTGGCTCACTGCACACCTGTATGAAGAGCAAATCTCCACAGGTGCTGTTGCAGTGACATAGGCCTGCTGTGAGCCTGTTTTGCAGAGCACTTCTGAACAGTGGGGAATGCATTTTGCCCAGACCAGTGTTGCACTGGATTTGAGCTGGCTCACTGCACACCTGTATGAAGACATGCCTTGCATTTTCCGCAGTGATGAGCCCCACTTTCTCATCCCTCACCCCTGCAGGAACCTTGCAGGGGTGACTGCTGTGTTGTCAGGCACCATGTACATATTTTCTGCCATTTCTGATGCGCAACATCTTGATTGAATAGTTGAGAAGTGGTTTACATGCGATACTGTTGTATTGTTAGTTTGGCTGCTGATATGACAACAGCGCAGCAATGACTTTGCGCATTACAATGACATTCAACTGCAGCACAGAACAAAAAAGATATGCGCTGCAGGTTAATATGTCTTCAGATGTCATCTGGGCTTCTGGCGACAAGTCTGGCTGGGATCCTGACCACTCGGACCTGGTTGACATGTTTAAGACACAGATCCAGGAGTGCACCCCATCTATGGATGACCGAGCCCTGGAGGTGCAGCGGTGTTTGAGCGTTATCAAATCATCTAATCTAGATCTTGCAGTGGAGGCTGAAGAGGGAGTGTGGGCGTACGCAAATTTCGTGGACGATCTATATTTGCAAGCTCCGGGTCCAGATGCATCAGACATACCTGAGCAAGCGCTCACAAGCACATTTCTTGGGAATATGGATTCCGCTGCTGCCTGGCTTTTAGTGGTGCTCATCACAGGCTGCAACTCTTATGATTCATTATGAAAGCTTGGCAGTTTCTGCCTGTCTCTGTGCCATGACAGCAAACGTTATTCTCACCTGGGCTGTTGCTGACAAGTCCTGGCGTGATTCAATGCTAAGTGAGTCTGGGTGATCTTGATTTGAGTTGCTGGTAGGATGAAGCGTAGCTGTATTGCATCATCCACAATGCTGACCAGATGCTATGCTGTGTGCTTGCAAATAGAAAAAGGGGATAGTCTGGGATGCAGCACAACAACATTAAGAAACCTGGTAGAGATTTTGCTGGTATGAGTATCATCACTGACACACCCCCATTCCCAGCTAGCTGCGAGTGGCCGGCTGTCAGGCTTGCCAGCACGAACCTGACAGTCAGCAGCACAAATTACAAATGTTTCACAGCAGCTTCCTAGATCAGCAGTCCTACTCGCTCCGCCTCTGAGTGCATTCAATGGTGGCAAGAAGCATGGACAGCAGTGACAGGAATTCTAAATACCTCCATCAATCAGTCGCGGTCCTGCTGACTTCGGCGTTCATGCTCACAGTCATCAATAGCTACTAGCAAGATTGGCAGTACATATAGCACCTTTGTCCTCTTGATTGCAAAAAATCTGATTGAACTCAATGGACAAGTCACGTCAAACGCTGGTGACGGCACTAGCTCGGCAGTAGTTGTAAGGTTGCTCGGGCGATGAGCTTTTGGGGAGACAACTAGATTCGCGTCACTGCAGCTTGCTCTGCCGGCTCGATGCAGCAGGCGTTGATCGTCGGTGCTACATAATTTTCCTTGCGTACGAAAGCGGCGAGCTGCAGTATATGGTGAACACTTGCTTCATTAACCTGCTCCAAGGGTTCATAAAACAAGTGTTCACCCTATTCTGAGCAGGTCATGCCGCGTGCGCCGACCTTTGCGCAGCCGCTTCGGGATACAAGAGTCCTGTCTTTGCCGTTGCTTCTAGCAATACAGTTGTAGCAGAATTTGTAGACATCCGTGACACGAAGGCTGCGACGAGGCGACAGCTCCAACGCTTTGCACGGTATGCACATGTTTTCCAACAATGTACATGCACTCGTATGCACAACAGTCTGCTTGCTGTTGAACATGCTTGCTGACGAAACTGTGTTCTGCAGCTTGGCTGGGCCATTCTCCGTGACAACTGTACAGGCGTGGTGGGTAGAAAGGTTTGTACTGTGGTCTCTCTCTGTCAATCATGTCTGTGCTCTTATCATATTGAATGCCCCAGCCCAGCTGCAAACACACTTTCATCAGCAAGCACATTCAACAGCAAGCATCCTGCTATGCATACGAGTGCATGCCATCAGCACAGCAACACGCTGATTGCCTCCGCTGCTACAACCTTGACAGGCTGTCTCATGTGCATTGTGAGCTGCACCACCTTTTGTACATCTGTCCCCAGAGGACACCACTACAGTGATAAAGAAGCAATAGTCGTTTAAGTGGTTCGCTTCAGGTGCAGCATCAAGATCTTTGGCGCCTCTGTGATTTGAGATTTCTGGCTACTTGCATACTGCAGTTGAACAATAAGGAGGGCATAAGGGTCATAAGGTGAACTCCTACGATCAGCTGGTTTTGCCATGTGTCTCAGAAGGTTCTGTTGAAGCGTTTTTGGCACACTTGTTGCTCTTGTTTTGCCTGAAGCGTCTTTTATCAAGCCACACTCATGGCTTTGACCTGTGCAAGGGCACCATACTGTCTGCACAAAAACGAAATGCAAATGCTTTGCTCTTGTTTGTGAGCATAAGCTCAAGCAAACTGTAGTCAAATCTCTGGGTCTTGGTATTTTGCTTGTCTGAAATCATGTCAACTAAACCGTAATCAGTTGCATGTTTGTGTGCAGAAGATTGCTGAGGGTGTGTTGAGAGAGGATACATGCTGTGATACATTTTGCGTAATGGCAAACCTGCTGATATCAAAAAGCTGGCATGAACCAGCAGCCATCCAACTGTTCAGCGTCTAGGTCCTGAAATGATACCTTGCCCAGTCATTGAAGCCATGGTCCCACCAACAGCAACAGCAACAGCAGCACAGACTCAACCCTCAGACCAGACTGGTCCACAACAGCTCTTCTCAGGTGCTGTGGCAGGCGTTCAGCCTGCAATGACATCATAAGGTGCCTGTGATGTCATTGCAGGCTGATTGCCTGCCACAGCACCTGAGATGGGCTACCGTCAATCAATTTGGTCTGAGAGATAACCCGCCCGCAATGCCCTCACACGTATAGACTTGGAGCCAGACCAGGCACATACAGACACTTCTGCGGTCTCACAGGCTAGTTACTCCTCATACACTACTGGCACTATCTGAAGTGTCACTAGCCTGTGAGACATTACTGTCTCCTCATCTGAAGTGCCTACTGTGCCAGCAACCAACAATATTGATTAATTGATACTATTGGTTGCCGGCGCAGTAGGCACTTCAGATGAGGAGACAGTGACGTAGGACGCCACCAGGACTGGAGTGGCTGGTTTGCAGTATTCCTGCCACTGCTGGTGGAGCGCTGCTGGCTGCTCTCAGACCAGCCGGATGGTTCATCAGCCAGAGTCTGAGAGCAGCCAGCAGTGCTCCACCTGCAGCCGCATGGGAGGCAGTATGCATGCAGCCTCCTCCAAAATTTGATGCTGAGCCATTCGTAAGCAACCATGGGTTCTTTGACACAACCACAATGCCAACTGGCATTATCTCAGAGGAACATGAAAGCACTGGCATTCACAAGGAGTGGCCATGCTTGAAACTTCCTGAATGCTTTTGATGTGTGCACACGTGCAAATTCTCCTTCCTGTACAGGTCCATAATGCAACACTGAAAATGTTTGTGAGCATCCTATTTTTGAAGTAAATTTTTGGACTTCAATGTAATACACATACTATGTAGAGATGTGACCGTCTGAAAGGGATCGCTATGTTGTGTCATGAATCGTGCTGAATGGTGAACACCTCACGATGATCGTAACTTGAAGTCAATTAGGTATATGCTATGCACGGTTGATCATGCCATGCGTCTCAAAAGTCTGAAGCACTTGACACAATGTCATATATCATACAAAAACGCTGCTAGACATAATCAGCGTCAAGCAGAGTCGCAATCGACATATAGTAGGAAAATAAAACCCTGTCAAACATCTGTCTGGCGCAGCAATAGCAGATTCTGCATTGGGCCTGTACATCGAAGAAATTTCAGACAACACTGAGAGTCTATGTTCGGAAGTAATGCTTGAACATGTCAAAAGCAATGTCGCAATGAAGCACAGCAAGCATACTTTCCGTTCTCCTACTGGTTTCAGCTGGCCAAAATTGTGCCAATCATAGTGGCAACTTTAACAAGTGAAAAAGACACAATGTGTCATGCAGCAACTACAACCTAGACTACAAGAATGGGTATTCGGTGTTGGTAGGAGTAAAGCCATAAAGGGACAGTACAACATCATCAGCATGCAAAAGGGCACAATGTAAGAACTTGCTGTCATGATGGTGTGATGACATGAAAGCAGTGCAGCCAGCAAGAGAGGCCTTCTTGCACTGCTGCATTGGTAAGAACTGCCTGCTGGGCAGAGGTGAGCAATTGTTATATACTTGCACGAATTCCGACGGCGCTCAGCGGCTCATCTTAGATTGCTGTCCTTTCTAGAAGCTGGTGGGGGATGCTACTGTGGTGAGGTGCAGGATGCTGGAACTGCCTTAGAAGCCGACAAGCCCCTGCTGTACCTTTGTGAAGCTACTGTCCTGCCAATCATCCAACGCTGTTTGTAGCTGCGGTGGAGCAAAGCAAATTGATCAGAAGAGAACAAACTTTGAACACTCTTGAGGCCTCCAAGCTTGGACTGTGTCTAAACTAGTGTACTGAATTATTCCTGGCGCCAAATCCATGATGACTGTGCGGCCTGACTCGACTGTGCCTGCATCATAATCACTGGGGTGTGACACTCTAGCATGCGCACACTTCGTGACATCAGAAGGCAGCGAAATCAACTTTGATGCACATGTGCTTTACAATCATGAAGCTGCGCACGAAAAGATGACAGTGCAAGTCTGGTCATCTGTACAACTGGTGTGTTAGCTGTAACGCCAACTCTCTGGCTACTTCAGATCAAGAAGAGAATGTAGATTGCACACAGAGTGTCACCACGCATGTGAGCAAGTGCTGTTGTCTGAGGACATGGCATGCCAAATGTGGATGGACTAGAACACATGAAATTACGCCATGTTGCAGTTTGTATGACTTGTGAATGGCCCCAAAACAGCACTTTGGGTGACAAGACAGGGGTGCAAGGCGTGTCAAGTGCAATCCAGACTGTTGTCCCAGGTCACAAAGGAACACTGCCATAACAAGATGAGCTAGCGTGACTTGCTGTCTGCCATATGCAAACCAGCGCACATGGCGAAACAATGTTGTTGCACTCTGTAGGTTGGCATTTGCAAGCAGCAAGATTTGAACGCATCCCACCGTCAGTCAGGGTTGCAGGCTAGATAGCTCTGCTTCTGCATCACATCATGGGAGTCACAACTACAGCTCTCAGGAACTCCTTGCCAGCTGTCCAACAGGCACAAAAGCCTCTCTAAACAAATTCTGCCTTTCCCTACTTACTTGCTCGTCCCTGCAAGACATACGCATGGAGACGCATTAGCAATGATCAACAGCAGCATCTGTTACACTGAGCCCATTGGCACAGCTTGGTCTTTTGCCAACCTCAATATAGCTGACAAGTGTGGTGACGCTACTGATGCCAGATGCACACAGATGCCCATCTCAGCGTTTGTACTCAAGACACACAATTTTCTGTATGCCTTAAACAGACAGACAACACTGCCAGTCAAGGGACGCTGTGCATTATTCCATGGGAGAGTCAGCGCCTTCCTTCAGGATTTTTGCAGTTACACCCAACAAAGGAATAAGTGCCATAGTGCCATAGTCAACAACAAAGGAGTTGACTATGGCACTAGGGACATACCTGCCTGGAGTGACAGAAGCATGGGCAGGAGGCTTGGCGCTGCTGCACCTGCTCAGCAAGTTCCCATCAAAGCATGACTTGCTTGTGGGACCAGAGTGCTCAGCCAGGCAGCTGCTCGATGCAACACTCCACCATGCTTGCCAGAGCATGCGCTGCCTTTTCCACCCTGCAGGTTGGCATCATACACTTCATGACAAGGAAGTTTTCCTTTAATCCTTGTTGCATCTACTACTTTTTGCGTACTAAATGAAAAAAAATCATACAAATGTATAAGGTTCTGAACACCTTGGTAGAGCTAAGTACTAGGCTATTGCTGCTGTCCACAAGACTGCCAGCTGCTGCTGTCTGTGCTGCCAGTGTGATACCCATGACATGAGGCTCTGACTGGCAAACTATGGGGAGGAAGGGTTGATTCAGAGCGCACTAAGGTGTTTACGGCTTACACTGTCAGCATGGTGGACAAGATAGCGACTTTGAAGCAGACCCTTCAAAGTTGCGATCTTTTCAACCATGCTGACGGTGTAAGCCTCAAGTATCTTGGTGCACTCTGAATGATGATTGGGATCTCCAGAAGACTTTATGACCACGTCGGACCACAAGTCTGACTACTGGCAACTGGCCATGCACCCCAGACAGTTTGGATGTACTTGGCTTTTAAAGTTGGAGGGAGGAGTGGAGACTCACATCGTTGAGCAGTGCAGCAAGCCCAGTGCGCTGGCTGTCTGTTGATGAAGCTGGCCTTCCAGTGCATGTTGGCCGTCTGCCAAACCTGACAGCAGGAATGTCATGCAGCTCACAGCTGCTACCAGCAGAGGATGCCGATGCTGTGTGGCTGTTTGGCACTGTTGCTGGAATGACCTACAAGGATCAATGCATGTGTCAGAACACAGTTGGAAACAGCTGGGTGCAAATGAAAGCAACACGTCACACAGCAGGTGGATGTGATGGGTCAGGACTCAAAGCATCATCTGCACATTTGCCTCAGTATTAAAGCTGCAGACAATGTACTGCACAGCATTGGTGGCATTAAACACAATGTCAAGCAGAACTGCAGTGCCATACATGATTTACAGGTGAACTCTTCCAAAGACTGCCAGCTGCTTGGCAGATGTCTGTGCTGCCAGTATGATGCCCGTAACATGGGGAGTTTGATTGACAAACTATGAGGAGGAAGGGTGTCAGGGGAAAGTGCAGACTCACATCTCCTAGAGATGCAGCAAGGCTGTGCTGCTGACTGCCTATTGGTATTGCCCTTCCTACGCATGTCTGCCCTTTGCCAGTTCCCACGACAGGAAGACCAAGAAGCTCCTTGGTGCTGGCAGCTGGGGTGGCTGCTGCTGGGGTCCTGTTGGACACTGCTGCTGGAATGACCTGCAAGGATTGATGTTCAATGTTTTAGATTTTTAAGCATGTCCACTCAGCCAGAGTATGCACTGCACAACACCGATGGCTACATGCAAAAGCCGTTGTCACCAGTTTCTGTCAGGTGCAGTAACTCTTGTGAGAGGGCTTTACACGCAGCACTTTCAGGTTGTCTTCATGAAAATAACTAGCCGGCATATGCATGGCTTATTCTTGTTGGGCCCAGTATGTGCTTGATGCCGTCAGCTGCAGCATGCCGGTTTAGCAGGTCAGCAGTGCTAGGGTGCCAATAGTGTTGAGCACAATGTCAAGCAAAAATGCCACGCTGTACGTGATAAGCTGAATACTCGCACAAACAGACCCCAGACTGCCAGCAAATTGAGGACCGTCTGTGCTGCCAGTGTGATGCCCATGACACACGGAGGTTGATGGGTGGGCTATGAGGAGGAATGGTAACTGTGGAGGAATGGAGACTCACATCATTGAGCAGTGCGGCAAGGCCAGGCCGCTGACTGCCTATCAAAGCTGGCCTTCCTGTGCATATCAGCTCTCTGCTAAGCCTCACAGCAGGAATGGCATCAAGCTCATTGCTGCTGCTGGCAGAAAAGGCTGCTGCTTGGGCACTGTTGGACATTGCCTCTGGAATGACCTGCAATGTCCAATGCATTTGACCTTGAAAGACTGTGCTCAGCAGATGTATGCATGGCACAACACCAGTTTCACTACACAAAAGCCATCGTCCCACTACACTTAGATGAGTGAGTCTTCTGGCAGGAGCACATGTACATCATCTGCATATCTGCCCAATTGCTAAAAATAGGCGCTGTCAACACAATTTCCATGGACAGTTGCAAAGACCAACAACATCCAAGTGAGCTCTTCAGGTGGCTTACCCAGCTTTGAGGGCAGTCTGGCATGGCATCTGCCTGAGCAATGTTCCTGCCAAGGTCTCCACCATCTTTCACACTACCGCCCTCACTCTGCAATGCGCCCTTTGAGAGTGTCAGCATGGCCAGCCCTCCAGTGGCATTGAGCACAGCATCAAGCAGGGGGCAACCGCACACATGACAATGAGCTATATTATTGCAAAAATGGCCACAGGCCACCTGCTGCTTGACAAGTCTCCATGCTGCTACCATGATGCCCATGACATGAGAATCCTACCTGAAAAGCATGACAAGCGAGGGCAAATATGGAATAGAGACTCACGTCTTGCGGCAGTGCGGCAAGGCCAGGCCGCTGACTGTCTATCAAAGCTGGCCTTTCTGTGCTTGTCTGCCCTCCACCAGCTTGCACAGCAGGAAGGCCACACAGCTCACTGCTGCTGCTGCTGGTGCAGGACTCCACTGCTGGGGGACAGGTTGACACTGCTGCTGGATTGACCTGCAAGGATCAATGCATGTGTCTTTCCAAGAACCCAGTCAGCCACAAAGTGCTTGCTTTTCCAAAGGTACCAACCAATGCACAGTATCATCATACAGCAGATCAGTGAGCCAAGTCAGGAAGTGATGCGCCACCTGCACAATTGTTTCATCATCAAAGCTACAGCTGAAGCTGAGCTGGAGCAAATAAAATGGAATGACACTACTCGTAATTGTGTGTGCATAGTAGGCCTAACAGGATGGGCACAGCTCAGAATAGAGAAATTGATCAGATGGCTGACCTAGCTCTGAGGGCCACTTGTAATTGCAAGTGGATTGATAAGCATTCAGCCAAAACAAAATTTGCCAGTGATGAGTATCCACAACAGGAACACGTCACACAGCAGGTAGGTGTGATGGGTCAGGACTCAAAGCGTCATCTGCATTTGCCTCAGTATTGAAGCAAGATAATGCTGCCAGAGCCTGCAATGTGCCCCTTGACCTCATCAGCACAGCTGGGCAATGTCAAGCAGAAATATAGTGCTATGTGTATACAGCGGAAAATACTTTCACAGACTGCAGCTGCTTGGCACATGTCTGTGCTGCCAGCATGATGCCCATCACAGGGAGTTTGATACACAAGGTATGAGGAGCAGTGCAGCAAGGCTGAACTGCTGACTGCCTGTGAATGCTGCCCTTCCCAGGCATGTCTGCCCTTTGCCAAACGTCACAGCAGGAATACCAATGAGCTCAGTGCTTCTGGCAGCAGCCCACTGCTGAGCGGCTGTTGGACACTGCTGCTGAAGTGTCCCAGCAGCAGTCGTCAACCGCCCCTCAGCAGCCGCCTCCTCTGCCGGCAGCAGCAATGAGTTTGATGCCATTCCTGCTGTGAAGTGTAGCAGAGGGCAGACATGCACAGAGGGGCCAGCTTCAACAGACAGTATGGCTAGAGGAGGTTGTGAATACACAAGCCATTGTCTCACTACAGGTTGATGAGTGTGTCTTGAGAGGAGTATACATAGGTCATCAGCACATCTGTCCAGTCACTCAAGCTCGAATCTGTTAACACAATTTGGCATGGTGTACAATTGCAAACACCAATCACATTCAAGTGAGTTCGTCAGGTGGCTTACCCAGCTTTGCGGGCAGTCTGGCGTGGCATCTGCCTGAGCAACGCTCCTACCAAGGTCACCACCTTCTTGCATACTACCCCCGCAAGTCTGCAGTGTGCCCGTTGAGCATGTCAGCATGGCTAGGTCTTTGGCAGCGTTGAGTACAGCCTCAAGCTGGAGTACAATCTTATACGTGACACTAAGCTGTATATTTGCACAGACTGAACACAGACTACCTGCTGCTTGACAAGTTTCCCTGCTGCTACTGTGATGCCCGTGAGAATCCTGCTTGAAAAGCATGATGAGCAAGGGCAATTATGGAGAAGATACTCACATGATCTAGCGATGCAGCAAGGCTGAGCTGCTGACTGCCTACTGATGTTGCCCTTCCCATGCATGTCTGCCCTTTGCCAATTCCCACAGCAGGAAGACCAAGGAGCTCATTGGTGCTGGCAGCAGGGGGTGCTGCTGCTGCGTGGCTGGACACTGCTGCTGAAATGACCTGCAATGTGTAATGACTTTTATCGTAAGCGAGTGCACTCAGCCAGAGCATCCATGGCACAAAACCAATTGCTACATGCGAAAAGCTGTTGTCACCTGTTTCTATTCAGGAAAAGTGAGTGTTGTGAGAAAAGTGAGCTTTGTGGACTTCAGTTGCAACAACTGCACATTGACTTAATGCTCAAGATTAGAGCTCGCAGACAAAATGCATGGCATGATCTTGTTGAGGCAAGTATGTGCGTAGTGCATCAAATACACATGCTGTCCAATCAGATTGAGCTCCAGTGCATTAAACATTCAAGGTTTGTGCTCAGCAGATCTTTCACACTACCGCCAAGGGTCTGCAAGGCGCCCCTTGAGCATGTCAGCATGGCTAGGTCTCTGGTGCCTTTGAGCAGCGCACCAAGCAGGAGTGCAGTGTCATACATGACACCGAGCTATACACTTGCACACCATTAAGCACAGACTGCCTGCTGCTTGACAAATCTCCATGCTGCTAGCGTGATGCCCATGACATGAGAATCCTGCCTGAAAAGCATGACAAGCGAGGGCAAATACGGAATAGAGACTCACGTCTTGCGGCAGTGCGGCAAGGCCAGGCCGCTGACTGTCTATCAAAGCTGGCCTTTCTGTGCTTGTCTGCCCTCCACCAGCTTGCACAGCAGGAAGACCACACAGCTCACTGCTGCTGCTGCTGGTGCAGGACTCCACTGCTGGGGGACAGGTTGACACTGCTGCTGGATTGACCTGCAAGGATCAATGCATGTGTCTTTCCAAGAACCCAGTCAGCCACAAAG
>JAABUP010010424.1_pt1 | contig 10976 bp, 18 predicted proteins | sample 5559201 | NCBI WGS metagenome assembly JAABUP01 (sample SAMN10711887, study PRJNA513373) | rock metagenome | isolation source: Antarctica rocks | place: Antarctica | reverse complement strand
TGCCTTATGGTGGAGCGCCATCCTGATAACGTCGCAGGGGCGCTTTACGGCGGTTTCGTAGGCACGTATCTCAACGAGCTCGACCCGGCGGAAATGGCGCGTAAGGAGATACCATTGAGCGAAGTCCTGCCTTCGCCTGCTGGAGGGGTAAATACGGGCCTGAAGCCGCCGGAGCCGCCGCTGGGGATAGGGCACTACATCAAATTCAAGTGGGCGAGGGAGATCAAGGCGGTCGCTATAATACCGGATTTCCAAGTGCCTACCGCGAAAGCGAGAGATGCGTTACCGACGACATATTCGATCAAAGACGTGGTAAGACAGCATCAGTCGACTCGCAACAAACACAGAGAGCATCTTACTGACAATCAGTAGGTCTTCAACCTCCAACGCCTTGCCCTCCTCACCACCGCCCTGGGCCAATCCCCACCAGACTCCAACCTCATCTATCAAGCCATGCAAGACAAAGTCCACCAACCCTACCGCAAGACCCTAATCCCAGGACTGACCGAGATCTTACAATCCGTAACGCCCGAGACGCATCCGGGTCTGCTGGGCATATGTCTGTCAGGAGCTGGACCTACGATACTGGCGCTCGCAACTGATCATTTCGAGGTGATAGCGCAGGTCATTGTGGAGAAGTTTAAGGTGAAGGGCATAGCGTGCGAGTGGAAGGTGCTGGAGCCTGCGGAGGATGGGGCGACTGTTACAAGGAGCTAGGCGGTTTGAGTTGTGTGTTGTGCATATGTATCTGGTCGTACATAGGTCGTGTTTATACCCCTGGATTCGGAAAGAATCTCAAAAGTTCAAGCGCTTGTACTAAAATCTCACAAGAAGGGGTCCAACGTCACGATGAAGCATTTGGAGACGGCGTGCAATGGTCTGAGTCGACACGATATCGATTGCTATGGAAACGGATTGCTACAGGACCCGTCAACCAGCACCGAGACGCTACAAGCCCAGACGCAGACGATTCATCTCCATACACATTACACACCTCCATAGCCTCTAAACAATTGATAATTTCGTCGCCGCAATATCCAGAGCATCAACATCTGACGTCAACCGTGCAAATGCCTTCTTTGATCCATCCGGTCTACAGTTCCGTCAGCTTATATCCCTTCCTACTTCCCAGAACCCCTTTCACGTGCATGGACGTAGACATACCTAATCAACGTATTGATCTTCACCGTATCAACATCATAAAGCTTCTTCAGCGCCTCCTTGATCTGCCTCTTATTCGCCTTGATATCCACAATAAAAACCAGCGTGTTGTTCTCCTCGATCTTCTTCATCGCGCTCTCCGTGTTCAGCGGGTGGATGATGACTTTGTGCTGGTCGAGGCGTGGCTCATGGGGGATGGACTTGCGCGGGTATTTGGGGGCGCGGGAGAGTTGGAGGGTCTTGGGTCGGTGGAAGGTTGTTGATAGACGGACTTTGCGGACTTTGTGGGAGTTGACCTGCAGAGACATATTAGAGAACCGTGGTGGTTGAGAAGGAGGGAGAAGATTACGCCTCGGAGGGTCGCTTTGGCGGCGGCGCTGGCTTTGGCATTTGACTTGCCAGGCTTAGTAGCTGTAGATTGTATCTGTCAGCTTGCGATTTACTGGACCAAAGGGCCTTCTCTGCGTTCTAGCAAAAATGCCTTCTCTTGCGCTCCCCACGAGACGGATATTTTCAGCAGCTGGTTGTTGAAGTCACCGTTCACTTTGGCCTCCCATATTGTGACTCATCTGCTTTCCTTCTCTCATAAAGCGGACTCAGTACTAGATCAAGAAAATGCGACTCACCCTTCTTATTCTCCGATTTTGGCGCCATTGCTGCTGTACTTGTGGTCGCTGTCGTTGCTCGTCGAATTTCAAGATCGTGATTCTCGCTTACTTTTGTGGGCTAGGGTTCGCTTTCACTCACGACGGAGAATTCCGCCTTAGCGCGGTTTAGTCTATCTCCAATGTCCCCGTCAGCCCTACGACTCTGATGTTCACATGGGTTGAGTTTTCCAACAAAGCTGGTCAGCGACCCGCTGGCCAGTTGCTTTGACCACTGCTATGACCGCTAAGAAGACGCGCAAACAGAAGAAGCCTGCTTTGCTGTCTCACGGTCGCCCTCCAACAGTTTATCACAAGCCTCCCGCTTCCTTGTCCTCGAAAGCTACTAGGACCCTAATAAGCTCGCACCATCAGCTACACAAAGCGCTTGCCAAGGCCACTGCAGAGGGTGATGCCACATCTACGGCCGGAATCCAAGCGCAGATTGAGGAGCAGGGTGGGCTTGAAGCGTACCAAGTCGCCAGTATGACAGGCCAGAGGAGTGAGAGGGGTGGGGATTCGGGCAAGGCGTTGATGGAATGGCTCGCTCCTCTCTCATCAGGACTGAAGAAGAGTGGCCTGGGCGAAGAGAGGAAGTCGAAGATGTTGGAAGTCGGTGCCCTTAAGACGGATAACGCTTGCTCGCGCTCTAGGCTCTTTGATGCTACGCGCATCGACCTGCACGCGCGAAGCGAAGGGATAATGCAGCAAGACTTTATGCGGCGACCCCTCCCGGAGACAGATGAGGAAAGCTTTGATGTCATCTCCCTTTCTCTGGTGCTCAACTACGTCTTTGATGCTTCGGGTAGAGGGGAGATGCTCAGGCGGACACGTTCTTTTCTGCGCGCTCCACGAAACCAGAATACCTCTCCATTGGACGAGGTTTTCCCTTCCCTCTTCCTCGTCCTCCCAGCGCCTTGCGTGACCAATTCCCGATATCTAAACGAGGAGAGGTTGACGGAGATCATGCAAAGTCTGGGCTTTGTGATGATCAGGAGGAAGATGTCCGCGAAGCTGGTTTATTATTTGTGGAGATATACCTGCGCAGGAGCAGGTCCAAAAGATGCGGGGAAGGGGAGGGCATTCCGGAAAGAAGAGATCAGAACGGGAGGGAAGCGCAACAACTTTGCCATCGTCATAAGTTGAGATACCCCTGTACCGACGAATGGTATGCGAGTTCTGGAGCCTGTTTGGGAAACGATCGTACACGAGCCCAATGAAGAGTGTGTAGAACGCGACATATAACGTCGAAAGCGTCTTGCCAAATCCGTACAAACAAGACGAATTCACGGCCTCCTTTGCTCTAGAATTTTGATTCTCCCTCTGAACACCCCCGAAGCTTTATCTTTTTGCAATTGCCAAGTACAAAGACTATAAGACCCCCTTCGTCGATATCACCTCCCCTTCCCGCCCTTTCACCCTGGCCGTAGCTTGTTTTATAGCCACCGCCAACGCCTTGAACGCGCTCTCAGCCCTATGATGATCATTACCCCCTCTCAGACAATCCACATGCAACGTCACACCCGCCGCCTGCGCCCAGCTCATGAGTCCATGCGTCAGCATCTCACAACTCAAATCCCCAATCTTCTCCCTCTTCAGTCCCAGTTCTATTACCGCAAAGGGCCGATTTGATAGGTCAATGACAGCGCGGGACAGTGCTTCGTCGAGAGGCGCATAGGCGTATCCAAACCGCGTAAGGCCGGTACGAGTGCCCAATGCGGTAGTGAAAGCGGAACCGAGGGCGAGGAAAGTGTCTTCAGTAGTATGATGATCATCGACTGGCTCCTGTCAGTCATGAAATGCCCCACATACGGTGTGGTTCATACGTACTATACAAATCCCCCTTGCACCTAACTCTTAGACTCCATCCTGCGTGTTTCGCCAGTGCGTGCAGCATGTGATCGAGGAAGCCGATCCCCGTGTCTATCTCTACCTGTTGGGAGGCGGAAGATTGAGAGGCGTGGGTCTTCTTCTCGCCGTCTGATTCCGGAAAGTGAGGGGATGAGGGCAGTGGTTCCAGGCTGCCTCCGTCGAGGTTTAGGGATACTTGTATCTTTGTTTCGTTTGTGTCTCGATTCAGATTTGCTGTCCGAGCTTGTTGATGGCCTTCTGAGCCCATGATGGGCTATGATGGAATCGGCGTTTTAGCTAGAAGTTATAGACTCACGAATGGCAGGACAAGGATGTGGGCGGAAATATCAAGTCCTTTGTTGAAGTTCTTGAAGTTCTTGGGAAATCTTGGCGTATAGCGGACACCGGTCTTGGCGCGAACCGAAAGCCGCGAAGCATTGCACTCAGATGGGGGTTATTATCTTAATCATTCCGGTGAAAGCCTTCGGACATTGGCTATATCAATAGCATCAAACAAGGGTATCAATCCACACACTCCACTGCTGACTTCAAGGCATCTTACGTCGCAGAAAGCGGATACTGTGAAGCTCTCCGCCGGGAAAACATAGAACCGACCCCTGCTGCTTCGATTCATGCCCCACGTCAATGTGAGCGAGATCCATGCTCCAGATCTACTATCTCAACCTGCAGCCTTCAGAGCTGCAATGCGTGCCCGCATCATTTGAGCCAGAAAGAGCGCAGAATGCGTCAACATGTCAGTCTTCAAAAAGATGACGAAGCAAATGCCGCAGCCTACGAAGCTGCTAAGGGCGCCGTTGTCGGTGCTGCTAAAGTAATTCCCCTCCACCTCCCCTTTCTACAGATCGCACACAATCCCAATGCCACAAGACACCTTGCTGACGAGCATGAGTATTGCATTGATGACAGTGGGGTGCCGCAACAGCCTTTCTCGGCGCTGCTGGCTACCTACTCTCACCCATCTACCGCGGCTTGACCGTGCAGTTTAAGGTATTTCTGCAGATGTCGGGTATGACTATCGGCAGCATGATCGAAGCGGATCGGCGATTAAGAGATTACGAAGTTACGGTGCGTAGGAATAAGAGACTAGCTCGGGATGCGGCGGTATGGGATAGGTATGAGGGATTGTATGAGAAAGCGGCGGGTGGGGAAGAGGGTGGGAGAGGGGCGGGACGAGGGGAGGGGGGTGGGCAAGCGTCAAAGTGAAGATGTGGGCGTGTACAGTTCGGGACGAATGCGGTGTCCACAACGGCATGGAGTATGCATATGCGGCGTTCGTCTAGGGCACGGATGATGTATTTGTTGACTTAGCTTGCTTATAAGAGATTATACCTCTATACTCAAGCTCCACAGTACCCATACAGCAAGCCCCAAAGTGAAGAAAAGACCCACCAAACAGATGCTATAACGAGGACAAAAATAGTGGCAACAAGTTGTTCCAAACGCGAACGTTTGCATTGCTACCGTGACTACATCTGACGGCATCTCAGCATATAGGCTTATATCCGCGGAGGATCTGGCGGCCTCTCACGACCATCCCTTACATCTTCAAAATCAAAATCTTCTGCCGCATCATTTTCTTCCTCCTCCTCCTCGACATCAACGACGCCTCCCGTAGCGGCCACGGCCCCAGCGTCCTCCAAAGCCTTGTACTTTCTCTTCGTCTTCTTCGATTGACTAGCTTTCTTCTTCCTCTTCACCTCCCCTTTCACAGCAACTCTACTCTCACTTCCTTTCTCCATAACCTCCAGCTTCTCCGCTAGCACCCGTCTAGCGATTTTCCGGTTCTGGGTTCGCGAGCGCGTCGCTTGGGATTTGATGACGATGCCTGTGGGAAGATGCTTGAGTTGGACGGCGGACGACGTTTTGTTCTGTAACACATGTGAGGGTTAATAATAAGCGGGACATGGTAGGGCAGGGAAAATATACAATCTTTTGGCCGCCAGGGCCACTTCCCTTGAGGAAGGCTTCTTCAATATTCTCTTCGCTGACAGTAGGCCGCGGCGGCATCTGTTTAGCTGCTGCGGCTGCAGATATTCCGAACCATCTTAATGAACAACGAACGACCGAACGGACCGCACACGTTGACGGTCGAAAGGCATTGAGCATTGCGGCTGCATTGTCCAGCAGAGGTACTTCACGCTGTAGTGTGCATGCTGGAAGGTGAGGTACGAGAAATCAAAGTAGTCATTGGAGAGACTGGGCTCGTTCCGGGATCAATACCTCCAATGCTATGGTCGTTGATCAAAGACCAATTGCTTGATGTGCAGACGTCAAAGTCTCCTGTGGAGCTTCATAATCCGGGATTTGCCGACAGGAGGGCATCATCTCAACTCTGAACAATTGCCTTCGTCCCAGCTTAACAGTGATTGCGCGTAGATGTTCTCTAAAACTGTGCACTGAGCACTCACTGCGATTGGTCCTCCTTATATTTTGTGCGCAAGTTCCCATGATACATACCGATATCTCTGTCAACGCCAGGACGAAACCACCAACCCAAAGTTCTGCTCTCCCCAACCCTCCCAACGTCACAAACCCCATCATGCTTTACACTTCCGCCCTGCTCCGCTGGTTGCAGCGCAAACGCTATCAATACGAAGTCACCTTCTCACTCTACATGCTCACACCCACCGAGAAGTTCATCTTCAGTACGTTTTCCACCCCATCCCCCCTAGCCCTCTGGCAACGTCTAACGCTGACAATCATCTGCTACCAGATTCGTTCCTCTTCCTATTCCTCTCCATGATCATCATTGCCGCATCACTATACATGCCAGAGCACATCACGACCATCGCGAGCAGAGCGTGGTTCTACTACGCTGGTGATGATACGGCGGTATCGCAAGCCGAAGGGGTGAGAGTAGCGCAGGGGAAGGTGGGAGGGGGGGATGTCATTGAGATGCTGGGGAGATTATGATGGGATGATCAGGCTGTTGGAAAATAAGAGGGGAGCATGGGGAAGCGGTCTGCAGTGTGTACAGGATGCGGTGAAGGCAATCCAGGGGGCCTAGAACCATTCTACCGAGCCTAGGGCTTCGATGCCATAATACTGCTGGGGGCCGGGGGTATCTCGGGAATACTTTCTAGCCAGCGAGCGCTAGGTCTACCCCGAGTCAGCGAGGCGTGAGGCGTTTGTAGGCGCTTTGAGATGGACGGTCGCTTCTTGGATATTGATGTGGGGATCGACAGCATGTATATCATATCCTTTCTACAGCTTGCCGACATCTTCGAGGTTTCTATCGTGGCACACACGTAACAGAACAAGGCCTCTACAGCGTTGATATTCCATAGGAGAATCGTATCTATTTCATCGTTTTTCCCCAACGATCTGCAAAACTCGAGTTACATTTCACAACTATGAGAATTCACCAAGTCCCCAGGGAGGGTGTCAACGCCCTCTTCCGGCCACCGCCTGACGCCACAGCAAACAATCCGTGTTTATATCCCATTACCAGCGCCCTTGGCATTCATTAAATGCTTCATGGTATTGAACATCAGCTCCCTGACTCCCTTCACGCCTCTGTCGCCCAACCATTTCAGAACCTCAAGCCTGTAGCTACCCCAACTGATCTTCAGCCCTCCCCCATTCCCCAGGACCGTCAGACTCCTCTGCGTGACCGGCCCCGCATGTCTGGTACTAAGACTTCTCTCCTCGGCTTCCGCTGCAGCGTCTTCAAGATCGCGGAAGCAGGCTATAGAAAGCGCGCAGAGGGTAGTGCTGTTTGATAGGGAGAAGAGCGTTGGAAGTGAATGCCCTAATCCGTCTGCGTACGTCCGTAGGGCAGGCAGTACTGCGGGAGGAACAAGGCAGCCAAGAGCGTTGGCATCTTCGCGGTTGAGCGCTCGGTTGCGCCATAAACAGTTACAGATGTCCATGAGAAAACCATTGAAGTGATTGACGTACTCTCGTGGATATCCATTGCCTTCAGTTCTCGACATGGCGGCTTCGAAAGCCGTCTTGTAGGTTGATAGTATTGAACAGAGACGTGATAAAGTGCTGAGAGACGTGGCGAATGCCAGACGGTAGATGACTTCGGAGGAGGGCGTGGTGATGCGGATGTTGGGGTTTGTGGGAGCATGGGAGATGGAGGTAGCGAGTGTTTCGTAGAAGGAGAGGATCGACGAGATGGTAGGAAGGACGGGAGGCAAAGTCTCGAGGACGGAGAGACAGAGGAGGTCGGCATGAACAATCAGGCTTGTGAAGGTGGTGGAGAGAGCTTCACCAGGCGTGGTCGTCGTGCTGGGATGGTTGAGAAGGAGGACCGTCCATTGTCTTACCAACGAGGTATAGAAATCTAAGACGACGACCATTGACTCAACCGAACTGTCAATCACCGCAGACTCAATTGGATTAAAGAAAGCCTCTTGTAGATCTATGTATGGTTAGTTCTGAAGACTCCTCCACTTGAAGAGGTTTTTGTACCCTTGAAAGGTCGTATGGGTAGGTAGGATAGCAATTCCAGAACAGTATGGCCATCTGTTATGGCATCCCAGTGATGTATATAAGACTGTAGAAAGGTTTCCGCCGAGGAACATAGTACCTCCTGCCGTTAGCTTCGTTATTTCCTCACCAATGTTCGTCGAAAACGAACCTTTGTGTATCGAGTATAGCTGAGCAGCTTCTCAAGCATGTCAGAAAGCCGCCTGCTCTCTTTCTGACCCTCTAAAACTGATTGAAGTTCTTCATCAAAGAACGTCGACAGCCATTGGTTGAGTCGTTTAGACGCTGTCTCCGAGGGGTTCAGCATGAGGTACTTCTGAAGTAGAGGATCACCAAGAGCAGAGATCAGTTGATTTGGGAGCTCGATTCTCTCGAGCCTTCCGACGAAGTCGTCTACATTTTCGATCTCTTCCAACGTAACGGAATTCTAGAGAAAATATCAGTAGTTGCTGCAGTTTGAGTCTCGAAAGGAAGTTTCGTACTTCGCTAGCTCTCGCGGTGCGCACTTCCGGCAAAATCGAGACCCTGCTTCTCTTCGTGCCGCGTCGAACGACCTTGAACGAGGATTGCTGAGGTTGATGCTCCTGCAAACCGCGGGAGTGCACCTCTTGGATAGCTAAAAGTCTCTCGCGCCATTCTGGGTTAGGGTGCTAAGGCCATCAGCAAGTACGTCTTTTGAGTCGTCCGCGCATCTCGGAGTGGTGATAAGCCAGAAGAACGCACCGAGAAGTAAGAGGCCCGTCCAGCCGTAGCATCACCGACAATTACATCTGGGTAGTAGTCTTTAAAACCGCGAAGAAAACCAACAAGAGCCGGCTCGCTAGCAATATTCCTACAGAGCTCGAGTCTGCACACTGTCAGTTGTGACTATTGCTTGGGTATGCTGCACTTACAGCATCTGTATCCTGAATGGCCTCACGTGCTTTCGGCGAGTGATGAGAGACAGCAGATGACACAATGGAGCACTGCAATTGCACTTGCACGTAAGCCGGAAGTCGTGACTGAGTCAAGGATATGGCAGACCGTAGACTGATCATATCAAGCATATTGAACAGTACTCCATAGAGACATGATAGGACCGATGAGTCAACCAGCGCCTCGTACACCATGATAAGCCATTTCACTAGCAGAGCCTGCGTTGGCGCCGAGGGCTTTCCCTTGCCCTGGCCTAGACTGCAAACAACCCTGACGACGACATCGTTTGAAACTTTCCTGGTCGGGTACAGGCTCTTGATGATGGCGGTAATGCTAGTCTGGTCGAGATGATTGGCCAACGTGATGATATCAGTAATGGTGTTTAGGGCATCCGGGGAAAGGCCGTTCTCGTATGCATGACTGCAGATTGTGTCGACGAGACCTGACACTTTACTTTTTCTCTGTTTTGCGGGAGTTCTCGACGCTGTGGAAGATATCAGCGCGAATGGGTTGCAATCGAGGTAATAGGACTTGCCGTTCTCCAATTCTGTCAGGGCATGGTCGAAATCGACTCCACGAGCTGTTGGGTTTTTTATGATCAGCACACTGTCTAGACGTTTTTCCATTGTAGTGCATACTTGACTCGATTGCGGAAGGCATTGTATTACATGGGTAGATCTCCTATGCATGAACATGCTGTTGTTATGGTCAAGCGAGGACGCGCCGCCGATTCGCGTCGCCGTTCTTCAACATTTTATATTCTATCAATATTTGTTGATGGCTGGTCGACCGGGAAGTCATACGTTGATGATGATAACTTTGTCCACTCGCGTTTAAGATTATATCGAGGCCCAGGCTTCAAAACAACTCCACCACCTAATATAAATGCCATAACACCGGTCTATATGCAAATTCTCTAGCCCTCGGCCAGCGACAACAAACGCCTAGGCTACCTGCTGCTGTTTTGATCGTTCCCTCAGCTTGTCCATTATCCCATCAATGGCTTCCATATCTCCTGCGCCCACAGTCTCTTCAGCAGTGAAGCCCTTGGGCAGCACTTTCAGTGCAGCATCAGTTGCCGGCTGGTAATTTCGAATCTCTGATGAGAGGGCGTAAATAGCTTTCCGCCGCACGCTTTCGTCCACATCTCCGATGGCAAGCTTGACAAGATTTGGAATTGCGTTCAGCGCAAGCAGCTGCGATTTGTCAGTCGATGAGTGACATCATGCGAAAAAGAGATCACTCACCCTTTCCTGCGCCTTGACGTTGTTTTGTACTGCAGTCCCTAAGCACCACGCTGCCATTCTCCTTAAGTCTGGCTCTTCGCTCCCCAGCTGGCTGATCAGTGGTGTCCACAGCCCCAGTGGTTCCATGTTGTTTGCATTGTCCAGATTCTCAATCAACTGCTCAAGGTTGTCGAAGGCAATCAGCTTGTTTTCTAGAGTGATGTCTGGCGATCTGATCGCTGCCATTGACTCTTTCATCAGGTCTGCATCGGACGGGCCGCCAAGGAGAGATGTGAGAGCTTCGGCATTGAGACCGTGCCCTGAAGGAGGGACGGCGTTGGGATCTGAGGTGGCGTCTGAGTTCTCGATACTCCACTTGAGGAGCTGATTCATGCCGGTATCCATAGTTATGATAGAAATTATTGTAGCTTTGGTTCGGGACGAAGGTACTAGGCCCGGTGCTTTCAAGAAGCTGTAACCCTAAAAGCACAAAAGGTCTTTGCTACAAAGGAAGCGGACTTACAGTAGGGGCAAAAACTCTGGGCCGTTCATGATGCTCAGAAAATCACTTTTTTTTTGGATGCTCAAGGTTTCAAAAATCACAAATATCATAACTACTTTACAATCACAGTTTAGTTTTATAATCTGAGTATACAGAATGATGAAATATACACAGTTCTTTTAGTCTATAAAAAATTAAGTGTATCACTGAGCAAATGCA
>JAABUP010010423.1_pt1 | contig 10976 bp, 13 predicted proteins | sample 5559201 | NCBI WGS metagenome assembly JAABUP01 (sample SAMN10711887, study PRJNA513373) | rock metagenome | isolation source: Antarctica rocks | place: Antarctica | reverse complement strand
GAGCTGGCAGAGATGAACCGTTGCGGTCCTTGAGAGCCACAACGGCTGCCTTGATCATGTCCACATATGGTGCGTGAGTTGGGGCTGCTTTGGGGGCCATGATGGCAGGGAATGAGATGGAAGGGTAGTGAGATACGTGAGAGCGTGAGGGCGATGGGTGGCGAGATAAGAGCAGACTTTTTTGCTGGTATGCTTTTGAAATCAGCTTGACCGACGCAGGTTCCTCAGCTCGCCGGGGCGTCTCAAGGGCGGTTCGGTCAAGTTTCAAAAGCGAATTAGCCAAACCCTCAAGGGCTGTTGCAATTAAGCTAGGGCATCTAAATTATGCTAATTTAGCTGCCAATGCCTGAGTCCGCTGCAGAAACTCAGGCAACGGTATACAGCCATCATGAGTCGCACGGGGGAAACAGCAATCATACTTCATCGCGTTCTATCAAATGTTTGCAATGCTTTATGTTTGTGCTGGCTACTGAGGGGTCTTATGGCTGTTTGCGTCGCAATAGATTCACGACTATTCAGCCAAGACTGCCGACTCAGCAGATCTGTTGTATGCCGCAGCAGTGGTACTTACAGGCCTTGGCCCATTGCGTGTAGTTTGCTTGTGGTGCTAGCTCCTGACTGCGATTGGTTTTCGTACGCTGATCACCTCTGACGACCTGTGTACACCGCAAAGTTTGGAAACAACTGTTGGAGGTACCTTGCTTCAGAGCGCTGCCGTCGACTCGAAACGTCACAGTTAGCCCTGACACTCGGCACACGCGTCATCAACCACCTAAAGCAATCGTTGTCAAGTCGGCCAGACGTACAAATGATGTCAGCTCGCCAGGAAACATGCCTGAAAGTCAGAACAAGAACACAACACGAACACTGGAGCTACTGATCTGTCGCCCGTGACCGTTGATACCGGCTGCACACCCATCGATGTTGGATCAGTAGCATGTTTTGACGTGTTCAGAACCTGTTCAGCGGGGATAGACTGCGTGTGTGGCACGCTCTGGCACAGGCTGATCAGCACATCTGCAGGCTGTTAGGTCAAGTACTGCAAAGCAGTTCTGGTTCGATTATGGTTCGATCTGCATTACTGACAGTACGGGCGTGTCTCTACTCGGTCAACGAATCATCAGCATCAGGCTTTAATGCCTCATGCACACATGACAACTGCAAGTCATGACTCTCAGGGCAAAGTCTCAAAGCAAACCTGAAAGACATACCCTCATTGTGGTGGTGAGGGCACAACCTCTCGGATCAATGTTCAACACAGCTCCGTGGGTGACAGCTCAACACATGACAAGCCCATCACTGAAAGCACAGCATTGCAGGCCTCAGCTTGAGGTTTGGCTCGCCACATTTGGAAATACCAGCCAGCATTCCATACAGCTGGAGAAGTAAGGACACGCATGCGCAGTACCTGAATGTAATGGGTATCTTCCCCGTAAGCATCTGACTGTGACTCCTTTAGGAGGTTTTGCTGCCATGTCAGCACTTTGCTAGCAAACGCAGTCTCCTCTCCTCTGAATGACTCTATAACCGGCGTCTCTCACATTGGCCAAATCAGGCAAGCCACGGGGTCGTACTAGGCCCACACAAATGGTGCTGCTGAGCCTGCTGTAGTGCCTGCCCAGCCCATTGTAGTGACTGTGGACACTCACAAAGTCAGCAACATTCGAAGCAGTTCTTTGAGCATACATGCATAGACACCAGTGGGCTGTTGCTGGCCTGAGGTGCAAATTTGCTAGCTCGTTAAAACATATGGATGCTGCTCGTTATGAATGTTTCATCCTGTTGTCCCTGCTGAGTGATGGACCAGGCTTGCCATATCCCATGCACCAGCTTCACAGTCATCAGATTGCTATCCGGAATGACTGCTCTGCAGGTCCTGAGCAACAGCAACAAGCAGTTGTGTGCATCGGGACAAATTTCTATTCGCAGCCAGCTTGCTCCTGCAGGGCTGCTCGCACGATTTTGATAGAGATTGAGGCAACCTTGATGCATTCACTGCTTTACTGGATGCAGTTGCACTTGTCAACTTGGCTGTCTGTCAACCTACCAACGTTAACGTTTCGCTAAGGCCACTTGCCTGCCGTTGCACAGTTCTGCATGCTACATCAGCAATGGGGCAGTGCACCAGATTATGACAAAGTTATGCAGAGTCAAGCCTCAGTCATTCCACAAGCGCTGGCAGACCCTACTGGTGCCTTGATGTGTATACCTACAGTACAGCACACAATCAAACAAATTTGGACAGGTTTCCAGGAATAATAACAAAAGTAATCGAGGCTCTGAGAGCATTCTAAAGCAAATTCACAATACATGGCGCCCAAATGTACAATTTCCCTCCTAATGTACAAGTCAAACAAGGCAGCAGGTGGTCATGCTTTGATGCGAACAGCAGTTTCAATGTGAGACACACCCTATTCCATCAGGATTGTCATTGGTAGTGTGCAAGTCACTGATTATGTTTGCAGCACGAGCCTGTGTTCCCTTTCCCTGACAAGATGCGCTGCAAGTTTCATGCAGACCAACGAAACACATGAATGAGGCAAGCTGGGACATGCTGCAAGCTGTAGAGCAGTCAGTCAGTCCATTTCAAGGCAATGACGCCACCAGCCAAGCCAGCTGCTTGCAGAGACTGTGAGGAATCTGCCAGGGGTGGTGCACCTGCACGTACAAACATCTGTCTCACAGGAGGCTTCTAGTATTGCAACGTGGGCTGATGCTTCTGCATAGATGGAAGGTTTGCCTCAAATGGGTGATCTCCATTGGTGGCACATGCAGCAGCAATGCAGAAATGATTCATGCAGAATGGAAGTGCTTGACCTGCTGCAAACGATGTACACAGGTTGATGCCAATCAGGACACTTGCAGACATTGCATCACTGCCAGCGTATCGCTTGGAAAGGGTGACACGGTAAGGATGGTAAAACGCTACATGCATCTGACCCTGGGGGCAAACAAGAGCCTTACACAGAAATAAATAATATGGAGGAAGCAATGAATGGATGACTGGAAGTGTGAGTGGGTGATTGGATGATGATGACTAGCGTGAAAAAGCAGGCTTGCGCAAAGCAGCAGGATGGGAGAAAGCCAGCGGGTAGCACAGTCCATACAACTGAGGGTATGCATCAAGCAGCAAGGAAGTTGAGAGCCATGCATCACCTGGGAAAGCTTGCATCAATTTGAAAGGCCTGGTAGCTGCACCTGGAGCCTGCAGGCACCACACTCCTGTTCAACAGGTACACTAAACCATTTTTCGGAAGTGCACAACAGCCCATCTTGGAAGGTACACCAGACCCCATTCCAAACAACCTTCATTCATGCATTCTTTGTTACTTACTTTCTGTCATTGATGACACAGATGCTCCAGCATTGTTGATCATCAACGTTGGAAGGAAGGCAGGAAACAATGCATGAAAGAACAAACTTCAGGATGAACGCATGAAGGGACAAATGACAAAGTTGTCCAGATTCAACGTTTAGATGCATGAATGGGCGGTGCACCACATATGTTGCCTGGATCAGAGCATAAGCTGGGCCATGGAGCACAGCATTTGCTCAGCCCTCAGCAACATAGGCTGCGGGAATCACATCATACACAACATAGGCAGCAGAAATCACAGCCACAGACTCAGACACACACAGTACGGATGGGGGCTTCAGCTGGGGCTGAAGTCAGGGTCCAGCAGAGTGCGCCATAGACAGGGTACATGTGTGCAGCAGAATCTACGGTATGCATTGCACGTCAAATGTGCTGCCCTCTGATTGTGGGATTCATGACTTGGAGTGATTGCCTTTGAGTCTACATTCCTTGCAAGTAAGATGTGATGCAACCGCTTCTGATGCTATGACTTGAGGCAGGTGTGCATGTTCAAATGCCTGGTTTACAATGATTATCTGCCTCAGCACAGCATGTAAATGCATGACAGCTGCTGCAAAAGGGCACCAGGTGTTGTGCAGCATCACACTGACGTCAAAACCTGGTCGATGTTGCGATCACATCACATGACACAACCCAACCAGGAATTACAATATCCAAAGTCGATGAACAGTACTGCAGCTGAGCTCAACAGCTGCGTGTGCAGCGTGCCAGTCGTGAGATGTTCTGTTGAACCAGTCAAGCCTGTAATGTGGTCATTACAAATAACGCACATGCAGAAACAATAAAGCCAAAGTTACAGATAAATGACAGCAACAGAAGGGGAGGAGTGTACCTCACTCATGCAGTAATCTTCCAGCGCAGAGACAGAGTCTGTCTTGGAGAAGGTGCGGGTCAATCTGTCCCCACTAGGCAGTCGAATAGCTGCAGTCACCAGCATGTGTTTCAGTTACTGCAGCTTCCCACACACTCCTGTTCACATGCTCCAAGCTGGACTAGCACAGGCAGGCATTGAGATTCACATCATCACAGTAGTATCATGCCAATTCTATCCTGACATGTGCTTGGCTCCGCCTTTCCCTGTCACTGCCAGGTCTCAATTGGCTGAAGGGGACCTGAAGTAGGAGGAAAGGAAAGCCATTGGTGCTTCATGTCTGTGTCTGTCTGTGTGTTCTTGGGCTGATGCATCTGAACACTTTGCTGCACAGATCTCTGCTCCACAGCAGGCTGCGCATATTCCCTTGTATTTTTCTTCAATACTTTGAAACACGCCAAAAAGCAACTCAGCCAGCAAATGGAAATTTCAACAGGGAAAAGGTGGAGAATGTGGAGCAATGCTGGAGAAAACAAATGCGCCATGCAAAATTCTGAAATTTCAACAGGAAAAAGTTTGAGAAAGTGGTTCACCTATCCTGCAGCCATTGGGGTCAGAGCTGGCAGGCTCTGAGGGCAGCCTTACCTTGGCCTCAGCAATCACACTTGCCTCATCAGGCGCCTGCACATCACAGAGAAGAAGAAGATAAAGCAACAATGAAGAAGAAGAAGAAGAACCAAAAATGAAGAAGAAGAACCAACAATGAACACATATTTGCCATGTGGGTTGCTGCACGTTACGTGCACAACCAAAATTGAGCATGAGGTAGGAACACATAGGTACCATGTGGGTTGTTGCACAGCTAAATCGGAGCATGAGGTAGAAACATACAGGCACCATGTGGGTTGTTGCGTATTACATGCACAACTGAAATTGAGCATGAGGTAGGAACACATGGGTACCATGTGGGTTGCTGCGTGTTACATGCACAACTAAAATTGAGCATGAGGTGGGTGGAAACAAGGCCAGTCAATCAATCAATCAATTACATTTCGTGTCAATGTTTAGGGTTCAGTGTTGGGGCCAAAGCCCTTGATACACAGCCCACATGCTACACAAGCATGCATGAGCACATCAAGTCAAACAGTCTCTCGTAATGAATGAAACTCCTAACATGACCGCCCGCATGACCGCCATTGTTGAGTACATCTGCAACAGGCAATACAGTGACTGCCAAAGCAGGGGGTCATACACAGATCACACGCAAGTTTTTGCAGTTTGTTCTGAGCTGTCTTGATCTCCTCTAAATTTGACCTTAGAATCAGGTGAGAGAGAGAGAGAGAGAGAGAGAGAGGGAGAAAATTACAATGCTTCAGCTAGTTGGCAAGTCTGATTATACATATAAGAAGACACAGGTCAACCTATATATGATCAGACTTGCTGGCTAGCTCAAGCATTGTATTTTTCTCTGTCTCTCTCTCTCTCCTGACGCTGGGGAGAGGCGCATGTTTGATGATGGAATGCATGCTTGATGATGGAATGCATGCTTGCAGAGACCAGGCAGACTCCTTTTGATTGCACACTGCAGCAGTGTGAAAAGATGTGCACGCCTTATGGCGTTACATCAGCTGGTTACATACTACAAGGTTACATACGTTGTGACATTCACTGTCACGTTCACTGTCGCAACATTGTTACAGAACATCGTCACCTGTATTGCCACATTCAGCACAGTAAGTAGAGGGTATTACCGGATGTGCAGCCCCATTGGCAACAGCAGAAGCATTCTCCCTTTCATGCATTCCAGTATGGGTCGCTTTGGTAGGGCTGCTAGACATAGGGGCAGGGCCATTAGCAGCAGCAGCAGGGGCTTGTGCTGTGACATTGGCAGGGGCACTTGTGGAAGCTTGAGGCTGTGGAACGTCTTCCACTGACATTGCTAGGGCCATTTGAAGCTCATCCTCTTCAGTCATCACTTTCTGCACAGACAAGGATAATAGTTTTAATAACCTTAATAATGATCATAATAATAACGCTTTCCAGCTCATGATGAGCTAGGAATGTGCGGGATGAAGATACACTGTCGACAAGAAAGGTGCTTCAGCATTAGGGACAGGGGCAGGGCCATTGGCAGAGGCAGGGCCTTTGGCCGTGACACCAGCAAGGTGTACAATGGATGCCTGAAGCCATGTGTCAAGTGTTACACTTAGAGGCATCTGAACCAATCATGGCTTCTACATTGGAATTGGCAAAGTATATTGTCAGTGTTTAGCACACTGTTCACTGATGCTCTCTAGGGCGGCGTTAGCTGTGATGATGCTGCATAAGAGTTCTGCTGTTGGCAGTAGATTCCTGAACCTCAAAGTCTGGTTTCTGTGACAGCCTTATACAACAGCATTCAAGGTGGCCAGTAAAGGGCTGCCAGGGCACGCTGCATACGCAGTAACACATTACCTCCTGCTTGATACACAGTTAAACACATTATCTCATGCTTGCTGTTTATGCTATACATTGCTTGCCCATACAGCACGTCAGCAGGATGTTATGAGACTGACTGATGCTCAATCCTTTGCCACTAATTTAAATACATGTGATACAGCATGTTCAGACGCAGCATTTGGCATACGCCGCATGGTAAGAGGGTAAGTTTATACAATGATTGTAAGTAGTGTTGTGGTCAATGCTGTGATCAGTGCTGTGATCAACATGGTTTGGTACACAGTGTGGCGCTGGGACAAGAGGGGCTGACCTTGGTGGGCGGCTGATGCTGTGTCTGCTTGCGCTTGTGCTGTGTGGCCAGCTTGTGAGCCGATGGATGGTGGATGTCATGGTCCATGAAAGGCACCAGGTCCTCAGCCAGCCTGCATGTAATGAGATGGTGTTTCACAATGTATACACAGTCAGTCCGGTAATCTTATTTTAGCACTTATATGTTTATATATATAAATATTGAGTAGGATAGAAACTAACAAACAGCAGAGAGCGCGTCTCCCCCAAAAGGCATGAGGCCTTCCAGGAAAGGCACCAGGCCTCTGCTTGCAAAGGCAGCAAGTCTTCCATGAAAGACACCAGGTCGCCTGCAGCAACATTGGTCAACTGCAGATACATGTATACTTTATGACATCAGCAGCGGCATGGTTGATGTCATGGCCGATGAAGGCACCATTGTTTCAGCCAGCCTGCGCATGTGAAGTCAGCAGGTGGTATTGTGCACAATCTTCTTGGCAGGCGTGATGCCTATTTGTGGTTAGCTGGCCTGCAGCAACATGGACACATCAGATGATACCCATGTGATACGGCGTCTACAGGTGACAATTGGTGATGATTGTAACAGGCTGTGAATAGTAATGATAGTAATAGTAACTGACATTTTCCAGCTGATGACGAGCTAAGACGTGCAGGAGACTTGTCTCTTGAAAGCAGCTGTGAAGGCCACCATCTTTCAGCCTAGGGTTTCAGCCAAGGGTTTCAGCCTAGGGTTTCAGCCAAGGGTTTCAGCCAAGGGTTTCAGCCTAGCCTGCAACAGCACTATTGCAATGCAATGTCTATAGAGACCACCTGCCAAGGCAACTACAATTTTGAAAAAGTCAAGATGTAGGCAAAAGGTTGGTTGAAGTGTAAGATTCATGACAGGCACCTGCTCTTGTACGAGTATTCACAAGCATGATATGTGTGCGAGCAACAGCATGCCAGCATCACTGACCAGGCGTTTGTTGAAGAATAATGTCTTGCATGAGGTTCTAGTTGGAGCCAGGCTTACAGCATGTCAGGCTCATCAAAGCCATGACAAGTAGATACAGGACAACCATGATAGCATGTAGAATGTACTTTAGCACTGAAGCCCATGACAGCAGTGGTGCAGGTGAAGCAAGCACATGGTCAGCTTTACAGAAGACACCTTTGTCTAAGACTGCGTCGCATGCAAAGCAAGTTGACACACAGGTGAGATGCTGACTGGCAAGGGTCCGAAATTGTAGAATGCAGTCATGAGATTACACCGTGTGGGAAATTTCCACTACGGCAATCTGCGCAGCTGCAGGCTGAGTCTGAAGCAGCAGCTGCAAAGCTGCCAGCAGCTGGGCGGGAAAGTGTGCAGCAGCGCAACAGAAAGAAAAGAAAAGAAGAAGAAAAAATATAAAAAATAAAGAAAAGATTGCGCTTTTCAGCGATCATAAAAAGAGCCTTTCAAGGCAGCAGCCCGGAGCTGCGGAACAGAAATCAGTACAACAAAAGCAGCGCATGTACCACGACAGGTACAGGCAGGACCACTAAAGTTTACATCATTCACCTTCAATAATAATAATAATAATAATAGTAGTAATAATAATAGTAGTAATAATAACAATAATAATAAGAAGAAGAGAAAAAGAAAAGACTACGCCTTTTGGCGTCAGTTTACTGAGAAGCCAAGTATTATACCGGGCTGCCCAATAATAATAATAATAATAATAATAGCGCTCATTCACCTTTGAGGCTCGATGAAGCCAAGAAACTGGCGTTGCTTGGCGCCTGTGATGGGGTCCAGGATGAGGGTGATAGGCAGCTCAGTCACAGAGTCAATCCTGTAGGAGGTCATGAACCGGCTGCCCATGTCAGAGCTGTCTGTCACCTGCAGTACATCATGTTCCAGCGAGCGTCAGTTACAAGAGACTCACATGCTGCTGATGTCTGAGCTTTCAGTCACCTGCAATACACCAGCATCCACACATGACCAGCTATACAAGAGATATACACGGGCTGCTGCTTTCAGGGCTTCCAGTCATTAATGAATTGTGCCTTATGCGGGAGGGGAATGGATGACATTGGCACAGGCCTGCTTGCAGCAGCCATCAGAGGCCCTGACACCATTTCTGCATGTCACTCAGAGCATCTGCCATGCTTCAGACTCCAGCTACAGGAGAAGTATGGGTTGCTGACATCAGGGTTTTCAACCACTTGCAGTGCATTATGGTCTACCCAGCATCAGCTATAAGAAGTATAGGTTGTTGACGTCAGGGTTTCCAATCAGCTGCAGAACACTAGGGTCCACCTGGAATCGGCTGCAAGAAGTGCACAGGCTGTGTGATAGTTTCCTTGAATGCCATGACAGGCTGTCAGACGCCAGATGAGTAATGTAGCTGCTCATGCAGCAACTGCCAAGATCTGAGCTGAAGTGCACCTGCAAGGCAAGTAGGAAGGCTGTGTAGCAAGCAGAGACAGCGCTCAGCTTGAAAATCAAGACTCTAGTTACATGCAGCTCAGTCACTCAGTACCTGTGCTTACAAGCCAGGATGTCTAATGAGTCACAACTGGCTTCACACCCCAGACTGTAAGGTATAAAGTGAAAAATGAAATGAGTCAATGCTGTAGGACATCATCATCAAGTAGCTGCCCACCAGCTGGAAGACGCATGGACATGAACTTCGACAAGGAGCTACACTATTCATGGCACGGCACAGTACAGTGATACTGTTATGAGGAATTATTTGTTGAGCCAGAAGGTCAAGATATGCATCTTCATGACAATACATGCATATCTTGACTTACTGGCTCGACAGATGAGTCCTCATGACAATATCACTGTACTGTGCCGTGCCATGAACACCGTAGGTCCCTGTCAAGGATCATGTCCAGGCACAGAGACACATGCTGCAAGACTGACTGCACTGCATGCATTGCAGCAGTTCCCCTCAGGCAACTGCCGATTATCAGAAAATAAGCAAAGAAAAGTTTATGCTTTTCAGCAATCATAACAGGAGCCTCCTAAGGCGGCAGCGCGGAGCACTGCCCACAATGTCTTCATTGATCGCATGTCTTGCCTTGGGATTAGGTACGTACAATCCTGAATGACTGCCTGTTTGAGGCCCTGTCTTGGTACGAGCTTGCCATGGTGTAGCAATGTGTTGTGGTATGACATTGCCATGATGTAGCAATGTGTTGTGGTATGACATTGCCATGATGTAGGAATCTTAACATTACCATGATGCAGCAATGTATTTGTAATGAGAGTGCAGTGGTGTACCTGCCAGAAGACAAAGGAGCCCATGAGGATGCTGGACACGGTGGGATCCGACCAGGTGTCTCGATTCAGCTGATGCGAGGCAAACTCGCTGTTGCTCTGAACATTCACCATCTGCATGGGAACTCAGAATTTGTAAAAGCAGACATCTGGTTTTGTGATCGATTTGAACAACAACACGTACTTGGGCTTTGTGTTTATCTCTCCTTTGTGTAAGTTTAGTCTGAAAACATCTCTGGAGCTGCCATGAGTGGTTCGACATACAGGTGGAGTCCATGCACTCTGCCAACGTGCCCATTGCAGCAAGGGCTGACATGATCTGCAGACATAGTTTTCCCCCTCTTTTTTTCTTTTCTTTTTTCCCCCTTGTTCTTTTTCTTTTCAAGGGCAGACGTGGTCTGCAGACATCGCTGAGTTCCATTGCCGTGTGCAGCATGCCAAAGAGAAGCATGAGCTGCCCAGGTGTAAGATAGCATCCAAAGGACAATCAGTATCCACAAAAAAACACTCACCAGGCATTTGCTAGACGTTCAACAAGGACAATTAGTGTAGAAAGGAGACACTCACCAATCATTTGCCAATTGAACATCAACGACAATCAGTATCAAAGAAAAACACTCGCCAGCCATTTGTCAGTCGTTCAACGAAATCAGTGTAGAAAAACGACACTCACCAGCCATTTGCCGGTTGTTCACCAAGGACAATCAGTGTACAAAGGAGACACTTACCAGCCATTTGCCATTCGTTCAATAAGGACAAGCAGTGTAGAAAGGAGACACTGTTGGGAGGAG
>JAABUP010010421.1_pt1 | contig 10978 bp, 8 predicted proteins | sample 5559201 | NCBI WGS metagenome assembly JAABUP01 (sample SAMN10711887, study PRJNA513373) | rock metagenome | isolation source: Antarctica rocks | place: Antarctica | reverse complement strand
GGTGTCGGCCTCGGGGTAGTAGCACTCGCCGAAGCAGACCTCGCCGGCCGGGCAATGGATGGTGAACGAGTCGTCGTTGCCGGCGACGCCGCCGTCCTTGTACCGGCTGGTCCCACCGTCCCACCGGCCGTCGAGGTCCTGGTGGCGGGCGAGCCAGTCCAGGGCCCGCTCGACGGCCAGCTCGCTGGCGGCGCTGGCCCCGGCCCGCTGGGCCGTCGAGGTCCGGTTCGGGTCGAGCCGCGAGCGGTAGACCGGCGGGACCTCGGCCAGCGATCGGCGGCCGACCGGTCTCGGCGAGATCGGCAAACTCGGAGGGCCCGAGGGCGTCGCCAGGGCCATCGCCGGGGGCACCGAGCCGTCCGCGAGCCGTCGGGGAGGGGCCGTCAAAGGCCCCGCGACGGAGTCTCGGGAGGGCCGAGGGGCCCGGCGGACTTCCGCCCCGGGCAGGGTGTCGTCCGGCGACGGGATCGAAGCCGGGGCCGGGGCCGGGGCGATCGACGGCCGGGAGTCCGCGTCCTCCTGGGCGACGACGGGCGCGTCCTCGATCGGCCTCGGGCCCGTCGGGCTTTGAGGGGGGTCCGGGATCGGGGGCACGAGATCCGGGGTCGCGGGCGGGAGGGAGGCCGTCTCCCGGGCGGTCGGGGGCGGGAGGTCCGTCGGCCGATCCGGGGGCCGGGATCCGGCCGGCCGCGACCGGGCCCGGAGGTCCGCCTCGCCGGGCAGGCCCGGGATCGGCGATGGGTTGGGGGCGGCCGGGGATCCGTCCTCGGCCGGGCTCGGTGCCGGAGCCACCTCGGAGGGGTCGCCGGGAGCCACGCTCGGCGGCGGTTCGGGGACCTTCGGCTCGACCGGGGGGGCCGCCTCGACCGGAGGAGGGGCGGGGGCGGCCAGATCGGGCGTGACCGGCTCGGGCCGGACCGGGGTTGGCTGGGACCGGCTGGGGCTCGGGGCGGGCAAGGGGGCTGGCGGGGCGGCCGGCCGGGCGGGCTCGGCCATCGCCAGCGAGCCCTTGTCGCGGTCCCAGGTGGAGACAACCCGGACGGGGCGGCCGTCGGACCCGGTGGGCGGCTTCGGCCTGGCGACCACGGGGACCACCCGGACCCGCCCGAGCGGGGTCGGAGACTTCCGGTCCGTCGTCACCAGCCGGAGGGCCCGGAGGACGGCCGGCGAGCGGCTCCCGTAGGCGATCAGGCCGAGGTGGACCGCGATCGAGAGGATCAAGCACTTCCGGAGGGCCCGCCTCGACCCCCAAGTCGTCCAGGTCATCACCGCCAGGATCAGGGCGACCACGCCCAGGGTCGCCCAGGCCCCGAGGTCGGCCCGGAGCAGGCGGAGGAACGAATCCAGGTTAAGGCCATTCATGGGTGGCATCCTGCACGAAGGACCGGGAGGCGGGCGCCGAACCGGGCTCCGTTGTAAAGGAAACCGCCGCCGACCGCCATCCAAGCCGGATTCCGAAGGAGGATCAGTCGTCGAACGGGTCGTCATCCCGGTCCAGATTTCGGGCGAGGGAGTCGGGGATCTCGACCCGGATCGGGTGCTGGGTCCGGATCGGGGCGTGCGGCCCCCGCCGGGGATCGGCCAGGCGGTGCGGGGCCGGCGCCTCGATCGGGGCGGACAGGGCGATGGCGTCGACGGTCTCGGCGCCCAGGCGGTCGAGCACGTTCACGAGCTTCTCGACCCGCCCGACCAGGCCGTCGTAGGCCACCAGGGCCAGGATCGACAGGGCGACCCCCGAGGTCAGCGGGACCAGCGAGTTCCCCAGGGCCGGGCCCCAGGCCGCCCCCGGGATCGACAGCGTCCGGCCCGCGGCGATCAGGCTCCCCAGGAGCCCCAGCAGCGGCGACATCGCCGCGATCCGCCGGAGCGTCCCCACGTTCCGCCGGAGCCGGTCGGTCTCGACCCGGCCGGCCAGGGCCACGGCGCGTTCCAGGTCGGCCACCGGGCGGCCCCACCGGCGGACCGCCGCCAACGCCACCCGCGAGGCTGGGCTCGGGTTCAGCTCGCAGAGGTCCAGAGCCTTGCCCCGGTCGAGCTTGCCGTCCTGGAGCCGATCGCGAAACCGCTTCAAGAAGTTCCCCGGGGTGACCCGCCGACGGCGGAGCACGAGCGTCCGCTCGGCCAGGACCAGCAGGCCCAGCACTGCGCAACCACCCAGGCCGCCCCAGGTGACGCGGTCGACCGGCGGTGTCCGACGATACCAGGACCCGGCCTCGTTCCCGAACGCCTCGGCCCGCTTCTGGAGCGCGTCGAGCGTCGGGTTCCCCCCCGCCCCGCCATCGGCCCCGCCCGCCAGGACCACGAACGCAAGGGCGAGCCCGGCGGCGGCCCGGACCATCGAAAGGCCCGCGAATGACGATCGATTCATGGGACGGCATCCTTACCTTCGAGAGAACGCGAGGCCCGGCCGACGGGACTCGCCACGAGTCCCGCGATCGACGAGGTGTCGCTCCTCCTCTTGGTTATCGTTGCCCCGGGCCGTCGTCCTTCACTCCGGGTCAAAAAAATGGATCGGGGATGAGCCCGGCCCCGCCCGTGGCGACGGCTCAGTCGGTCCGCAGGATCTGGGCGAAGATGCCCAGGATCCGGCCCAGCTCGGCCACGAAGTACTCGTGGCGGTCGAGGACCAGGTCCGACCCGGTCAGGCGGAGGAATTTCCAGGCCCCTCCCGTCGTGACCGCGCCGAAGATGTCGCCCGGCGGGAGCGACGCCTTGGCGTTGAATTCCCGGGACGCCACCATCGCCGCGATGCACTGGCCCAGCCCGGTCCGCAAGTTGTCGTTCTTCGCCTCGGCGATGGCCACCACCGGCGCGGTCAGGACCGACTGGAGTGGCGATCGGGTCAGGAGAAAGTCGCAATACCCGTTCAAGCCCCGGGACGGATCCACGTCGAACTCCACGCCGGAGAAGATGCCGAATCGGCCCCCCAGCATCCGGCGCAACTCCAGCAAGATCGGGGCGATGATGAACTCCGACCGGGCCTTCTCGGTGTTGATCGCCAGGGCGAGGTCGACCCCTCCCCGGATCCGCTCCGCGAACTCGGCCGGCAGGTCCAGGGCCGCGACTTCGCCAAACAGGTCGGCCTCGGCCAGGCTCAGCCCGAGCGTCTGTTGCACCTCGGGGAAGCCGAAGTCTCGGAATGCCATCCCGCCCCTCCGGATCGTCCCCCAACCGTGCCCCGACGCCCGAGATCAGCGGACCCGGACGACCATCGATTCCGCCTGCGTCACGGAGACCTCGCTGGCGAGACAACGGTCGGCCTCCTCGGGGGGCGCGGCCTCGAAGAACAATTCGAGAGCCTCCTTGAAGTTGTCCCGGCCGCCTCGACCGTCTCGCCCTGGCTGGCGATGTCTAACTCCGGGCAGAGTGCGAGGAAGCCGCCCGCCTCACCCTCGATCAACGCCGTCAGCCGTCGGGTCATCCGGTCGCCTCCCATTTCGACCCGGGAATCATCTCGCCCCAGGTGGGGCGCAGCGTCAACGGGTCCGCGCCTCATCAGACCCGACCGGCCGGGCCGCCCGCCGCCGGGCGGCCTCCAGGCGCTTCCCGGCCTCGGCGGCGTTCCTGTCTCCGGGGAACTGGGCCCGGAGCTTGGCGTAGCTCTCGGCGGCCTCGCGCCACTGGTCGAGTCTCTCGTGGACCTTGCCGGCTTCGAGGAGGGCGGCGGCCTGCCACTCGGGGGCGTTGTGCTGGAGGATCACCCGGTAGAACTCGCGGAGGGCGTCGCGGTCCTGGCCCTGGTGGAAATAGGTCTCGCCCTTCATGAACTGGGCCCGGGCGGCGAGGTCGGTCCCCTTCCGGGCGGCGAGGACGCGGTCGAACGCCCCTCGGGCCTCGTCGAACCGGGCGAGGCCCTGAAAGGCCCGGCCCCGGGCGTAATCGACCTCGGGGCCCAGGAGAGCGGCCGGGTCGGCGGCTTGGGCAGCCTCGGCGGCGGCCAGGGTGTCCTGCCAGCGGCCGAGCTGGGCCAGGCTCTGGACCCGACGGGCCCGGGCGGTCGCGGCCAGGCCGGGGAAGTCGGTCGGGGCCGGCGGCTCGGCGGCCAGGGCGGCGAACTCGGCCTCGGCGGCCCGGGCGTCGCCCGACTTGAAGGCGACCTCCGCCCTCCAGAACCGGGCCTCGCGGCGCGATCCGCCCTCGGGGTCGTCGGCGATCAGCCGGTCGAACGTCGAGGCGGCCCCGGCCCAATCCCCCTTCTCGGCGAGGGCCCGGCCGAGGAGGTTCAGGGCCGACCGGACCAGCGGGGGCCGGGCGGCCGAGCCCTCGGCGGCGACCGGCTTGAGGAGCCCCAGCACGCGGTCGAAGTCGCGGGCGGCGAAGGCGGAGACGGCCAGGTTGTACCGGGCGTCGGCGGCCCGGGGGCTCTCGGGGAATTCCTCCAGGAGCCGAGCGAAGGCGGCGTCGGCCTCGGCCGGCTTGCCGGCGTCGATCAGGGCCCAGCCCCACTCCGAGAGCACGGAGTCCAGCGGCTCGCCGGAGGTCGTCGGGTAGTCGCGGGCCACCTTGGCGAACGACCCGGCGGCCTCGGGGTCCTTCGCCTCGGCCCGGAGCCGGGCCAGGGCCAGGGCGGCGGGACCGGCCTGCGGGGCCTTGGGATACTGCTCGACGACCCGGGCGTGGGCGGCGATGGCGTCCCCGGGCTTGCCGGCCTGTTCGAGGGCCCAGGCCCGGGTCGCGGCGGCCTCGGGGGCCAGGCGGTCCTCGGGCGTCGCCTCGACCAGGGCCCCGAAGGCATCGGCGGCCTCGGCGGGGTGACCGCCCCGGAGGAGCGACCAGCCCAGGCCGGAGAGGGCCCGGGCCTTCTGGCCCGGCTCGGCGGCCTCGCTGGCGGCCCGAAATAGCTCGGCCGCCCGGTCGTACCGCTTGGCGGCCAGCGCGGCCTCGGCCAGGCGGGACCGAGTCGGGGTCAGGGTCGGGCTCCGGGGATACCGGGCGGCGAGCCGGGCCAGGGCGGCGTCGGCCTCGGCGGGATGGCCCAGCTCGGACTCCGACTGTGCCAGCCGGGCCAGGGCGTGGTCGGCGACCTCGCCATCGGGCTTCTCGGCCAGGTACTTCTCCAGGGCGGGGACCGCCTCGGCGAACCGGCCGGCGTCGAAGGCGGTCTGGCCCAGGAGGTACTGGGCGTCGGCCGCCACCGGCGCGGGGGCCTTGGCGAGCCGGGCGAAGACCTCGGCGGCCTTCTCGGGCTGGCCGTCCTTCTGGTAGGCCAGGCCGAGGTAGTAGTAGGCCGCCTGGGCAACGGCCGGGGTGGGCCGGTCCTCGGCCAGGGCGGCGGTCAGGGCCTTGATGGCTTCCTTGGGGCGGCCGGTGGCCAGGGCGGCCCGGGCGTCGACCAGCCGGACGTCGGCCCGGAGCGGGCTGGCCGGGAAGAGGCCGAGGAACTCCCGGGCGGCCTGGCGGGCGGCCGGCCAGTCCTTGGCGTCCAGGGCCAGGGAGGCGGCCCGGAGCTGGGCATCGTCGGCGGAGGGGGCCTTGGGGTCGTCCTCGGCCAGCTTGAGGAACCGGGCCCGGGCCTCCTCGGGGCGGCCCAGGGCCAGCGCCGCCTCGGCCGCGTGGAACCGGAGGAGCGGGGCCGAGGGGGACGAGGCGAACCGGGCCTGGGCCGCGTCCAGGGTCGCCAGCGCCTCGGCGGCCTGGCCTCGGGCCAGGAGCGAGGCCCCCAGGGCGTCGGCGGCCTGCGGGGCCAGAGGCTGCGCGAGGTCCTCGGCGATCGGACCCAGCAGCGCCTCGGCCTCCTCGGGGCGGCCGAGGTGGGCGAGGGCCTCGGCACGCTCGACCCGGGCCTCGGCGGCGAGCGGGCCCCTCGGGGCGGCCTTCTCGGCGGCCTCGAACGCGGCGGCGGCCTCGGCCCACCGGCCGGCGGTCGCCTCGATCCGGCCGACCTCGACCATCGCCTTGTCGGCCCACTCGGGACCGCCCCGATCGGCCAGGTCGCGGAGGCTCCGGAGCGCCGGGCCGGGCTCATTTCCGGCGGCGAGGACCCGGCCCAGGCCGAGCCTGGCGCGGTTGGCCAGGCTCCCCTGGGGGTTGCCGGCCAGGGCGGACTCGTAGGCCCTCCGGGCGGCCGGGAGGTCGCCCAGGCGGAAGTCGACGTCGCCCAGGTGCGACCAGGCCGCCTGGAGATAGCGGCGGTCCAGCGGGGCGCTGGCGGTGTAGGCTTCGAGCGACCGGCGGGCGGCGGGCAGGTCGTTCAGGACGTAGGCCGTCTCGCCGATCCGGTAGCGGGCGGTTGGGGCCTGGGGGTGGTCGGGGGCGAGCCGGGCGAACTCCTCGAACGCCCGCCGGGCTTCCCGATACTGGCCCAGGAACAGCCGGGCGTTGCCCAGGCCGAACCGGGCGTCGGCGGCGTCAGGGTCGGGGACGGCGTCGGGGCCGGGCTTGGCCTGCCGGAGGAACAGCTCGAACTGCTCGGCCGCCAGGTCGTACCGGCGCTCGCGGTACAGGCTATTGGCGAAGGCCAGGGTCTCGGGGACGGCCCGGGGGGCCTCGGCCCGGCTCGGGGCGGGCGACGGGGCCTGACCCCGGGCCGATGGGACGATCAGGGCGAGCCCGACGAGCCAGGAGGCTCGGGGCCGGGGGGTCGGAAACGGGGTGAGCAGCACGGGGTCCCTCTCCCTGGACGCCAGCAACCCGGACGACCCCTGCGCCAAGGGTCGCGCCGGGGCCGGGCGACGTTTCGTCGCCACCTCCGGCGGCGCACTGGTTATACCCGGATCCGGTGATCCGGCTCAAGGTCGCCTCCGGCTCGGCGGTCGGCTAAGATGGCGGTCTGACCATCGCGGACCCGGGGGCCTGGCATGAAGACCGAGCGCGAGAAGATGCTGGCCGGCGAGTTGTACGACCCGATCGACCCGGACCTCGTCGCGGCCCGGGACCGGGCGCGGGACCTCTGCCAGGACCTCAACGCCACCCGCGAGGCCCATCGCGAGGAGCGGCGGCGGATCGCCGTCGAGCTGTTCGGCTCGGGGGGCGGGAGCGTCTGGATCCAGCCGCCGTTCTTCTGCGACTACGGGACCAACATCCACCTGGGCGAGCGGGTCTACTTCAACTTCAATTGCGTTGTCCTGGACGTCTGCGAGGTCCGGATCGGCGACTTCACCCTGTTCGGCCCGTCGGTCCAGATCTACACGGCGACGCACCCGATGGATCCGATGATGAGGCGGTCGCAGGAGTACGCGAAGCCGATCGCGGTCGGCTCGGACGTCTGGGTCGGCGGCGGGGCGATCCTCTGCCCGGGGGTGACGATCGGCTCGCGCTCGGTCATCGGCGCCGGGAGCGTGGTGACCCGCGACATCCCCGAGGGGGTCCTCGCCGCGGGCAACCCCTGCCGGGTGATCCGGGCGATCGGGGAGTCAGAAGCGATCCGGTCCTTGTTCTGAGTCGTGGCAATGGGTCATGGTCAATGGACGATGGTTGATGGGTGAAAGCAGCCCCGGAAGAGCAGCCGGAATGACTTCGGTTGCATCGGCGCTGGTCCAACGTGAACCATCAGCCATTCGCCATTTTCGATCCCGGGTCGCATCGGAGCACGGCCGCGGGCCATTCCATCGGGGGACCTGGCGCAAGGAGATTGGGATGGAGTGGCGGAATCTCGGGATCGGCTTGATGGCGATCGGCGCGGCGCTGGCCCCGGCGCCCCAGGACGCGCCGCCCCCGCCCCCCCAGGACCCGGCGGGCCTGGCCCGGGTCCGGGCCGAGGCGGGGGTCCGGGCGTTCGAGATGACCTGGCTCTACTATTCGGAGAACCGGGTCGACTCCGAGAAGGTCTACCGCTGGTCGCGCCGGCTCCTGGAGGCCCAGCGCGACGCGGCGGCCGACAAGCCCGGCCGGGTCGCCGCGTCCGAGGCCCACCTCGAACGGATCCGGAAACTGGATGCCAAGATCCGGCGGATCCGGAAGCTCGGCTTCGGCGACTCGCTCGACGTCATCGAGGTCGACTATTACCGCAAGGAGGCCGAGTTCTGGCTCGCCGAGGCTAAGGTGCCCTAGCGAGCCCGGAACCCGGGGGCGATGACTCCGGGCATCCTCGGCCCGGCCGATTTGACAGGCCGCGTCGGCGACCTACGCTGGTCAGAGACGGACCCCGGGCACGTCAGCCGGCCATTCGAGCCGGTCGACCGGAGGGCGCGGGGCTCGGGTTCGCGGATCCTGCTGCCGCCACGCACCCCGGGGATCGACCATGGACGATAACGGCGCCACCCACCTCTGCGACCTCCTGACGGCCTCGGGCCAGGCCGCCGCCCCGCCCTCGTCATCGCAGCACCCGATGTACCTGGTCGTCCTGAGCGGCGGGATCCCCGGCGCCATGCTCCGACTCTCCACCGGCGGGAGCCGGCTCGGGCGGTCGGCCGACAACACGATCCAGCTTCCCGACGCCAGCATCTCGCGCTACCACGCCTACCTCGGTGTCGACGAGGAGGGGCAGGTCCGGCTGACCGACCTGGGGAGCACCAACGGCAGCTTCCTCAACGGCCGGAGGCTCCCGGAGAACACCCCGGTCCTGCTCCAGGACGGCGACCGGCTCCAGCTCGGGGCCAACGTCGTCCTCAAGTTCATCCAGCCCGACCCCTGCGAGGAGCAATTCCAGCGCGAGATGTTCGAGCGGACCGTGCGCGACCCGCTGACCGGCCTGTACAACCGGGCGTTCTTCCTGGCCCAGTTCGGGCCCCTGGCCGACCGGGGGGCTTTGAAGGGGCTGGGGACGGCCGTCCTGATGCTCGACATCGACCACTTCAAGCGGATCAACGACACCCACGGCCACGAGGTCGGCGACGCGGTCCTCCGCGAGGTCGCCGGAGTCCTCCGCCAGGCCACCCGCTCCGACGACCTGGTGGCCCGCTACGGCGGCGAGGAGTTCGTCGTCGCCCTCCCGGTGGCCGCGCCCGACCAGGCGACCGAGCGGGCCGAGCGGGTCCGGGCGACCCTGGCCTCGCGGCGGATCCTGGCCGGCGGGATCCCGCTTCGGGTCACCGCCAGCCTGGGCCTGGCCTTCACCCCAGCCGGCCGGCCCCGCTCGGTCTCGGCGCTGATCTCCACCGCCGACCGCGGCCTCTACCAGGCCAAGAACTCGGGCCGCGACCGGACCGTCTTCAGCCACGACGTCGTCTCGCGACCGTCCGAGTCGGCCACCACCGTCGACGGCGAATAATTCCGGTCGCCCGAGGCCGGGGCGGCGGCTATCATCGGGGAAGCCCCCCGGATCCGCCCCGACCCGACCCGAAGGTGACGCCGTGCCCCAGCCGTCGACCCCGACCGCCCCCCCGCCGCCCCTGACCATCGGCGTCTGCTCCTGGAGCCTCCAAGTCGGCGGCGTCGACGAGCTGAAGCGCCTGCTGGGTGACCTGGGCGTCGCCGCCACCCAGATCGCCTGCGGCGACCCGCATCACGCGAGCTGGTCGGAGGGGGACGCGATGCCCGAGGCCGCCCGAGGCTCGGGCCTGGTCCTCACCGGGGCGATGCTCGGGTTTTCGGGCGAGGACTACACCACGCCCCAGACCATCAAGGAGACCGGCGGCTTCGGCAACCCCGCCACCCGCCCCGAGCGGCTGGACCGCCTGGCCTGGGCGATCGACCGGACCGTCGCCCTGGGCCTCTCCGACCTGATGCTCCACGCCGGGTTCCTCCCCGAGGCCGGCGACCCCGACCGTCCGTCGATGCTCGACACCCTGGCCCGGGCCGGCCGGATGGCCGCCGAGAAAGGCGTGACCCTCGCCTTCGAGACCGGCCAGGAGACGGCCCTGCTGCTCCGGCTAACCCTGGACGAGCTGAAGGCCCCCAACCTCAAGGTCAACTTCGACCCGGCCAACATGCTCCTCTACGACATGGGCGACCCGATCCACGCCGTCGAGATCCTGGGCCCCGACATCCGGAGCGTCCACGTCAAGGACGCCCGGCGACCGGCCATCCCTGGCCAGTGGGGCCAGGAGGTCCCGCTCGGCCAGGGCGAGGTCGACATCCCCCGCTTCCTCCGGACCCTCCGGGCCATCGGCTACGCCGGCCCGCTGGTGGTCGAGCGCGAGGTCGGCACTCAGGCCGAGCGGATCCGCGACGTCAGGCACGGGATCGACCTGATCCGCCGGACCCTGGCCGAGCCCGTCCACCCCGAGGACGCCGTGCCCGGGCTCCACAACTCGGAATTGCCCCGGGTGTAGGCCGGACCTTCGTTCGGGGCTTTGTGAGGTCGTTCGGCGAGGCCGATTTTTAGCCGGTCCCTGATTTGCTCCTCTGACCCGGGGTGGCTGAACGGATCAAGCGGCGTCCTTGGCGACGCCGAATCTCTGCCAGGGGGATCGATCGATGAATCGCGTGCTAGCCCGATGGACCGTCCTCGCCGTTGCTGCCCTCGCCATCGGCTGGGCCGGTTCCGGTCGGGCGCAGGAGACGGGGAAGCGGGTCGGCGAGAAGCTCGACGAGGCGGGGCGCAGCATCAAGGGGGGCCTGAATCGGGCGGGAACCGCCACCAAGGAGGCCTTCGCCCGGACGCGGACCTCGGTCCATAATATGGGCGTGGAATCCCGGGTCTACGGCCGGATCCACTGGGACAGGACGCTCAACGACGCCCTGATCGAGCTGACCGCCTCGGCCGACGGCGTGATTACTCTGAACGGCACGGTCGCCGACGCCAGGGCCAAGCTCCGGGCCGTCGATCTGGCCCGGGAGACAGTCGGCGTGACCCAAGTCGTCGACGCCCTCGCGATCCGGCCGGCGGCCACAACGACCCGTCCCTGACCGGGGCGACCGCGTGAGATCGGGCCGAAAAAGCGAAGAGGACCGCCCCGCCCTATCCGGGCTGGACGGCCCCAGATTCCCCCACCGGCGGTCGCCGGGAAGCGGCGGATCAGACCACGATCGAGTTGACGACCTGGGCCAGTTCACGGCCGGCCTCGGTCAGGCCGTAGAAGTTATGCTTGCCGGAACGCCTCGGCTCGATCAGCCGACCGTGGCGGAGCAGGGCGAGGTGATGGCTGACGGCCGGCTG
>JAABUP010010420.1_pt1 | contig 10980 bp, 19 predicted proteins | sample 5559201 | NCBI WGS metagenome assembly JAABUP01 (sample SAMN10711887, study PRJNA513373) | rock metagenome | isolation source: Antarctica rocks | place: Antarctica | reverse complement strand
ATCCTTGATCATGAAGAACATTTTCGACGGTAAGCCATAAGCGCGTCTGTACTCCACAGGCCGTGTCAACCGCATCTGACAGCTCCGACGACAGAGCGCGATTACCCTCTCTCTACTCGGACTTTCTGGTGCAACGAACGACGAACCCTGATGGTTATGCCGCAAATGTCTCGGCTTGGCAGATGGCTCTGGCTCATGCTGCACGGGAGGGCCTTATACCTTCTCGAGGCGGTGACAATGACCTCCTAATTCTGCGGCCTAGCCAAGAGTTGTTACAAGCGCTAGAGACAAAGGAATGGGGACGGCCGCTGGCTCTGGGGACGGTCCTTGTAGGTAATTGTCGGGACCGTGTTTGCCCCTGAGGAAATGAAGGAAGACTGATCACGTCTCTGGCAGAACGAAGCAATAGCTCAGAAGCACATGATCCCACTGCGGGAGTTTCTGGCGTCAAGGACCAGTATATACCATAGAAGTTGGGCTGTCACGCCATGGCAAGTCATCTCGTGGGGCCTCAGGCAGTTAGGGTTGGCGAGCGGATCATCTGCTGAGGACGCCCTCTCCGCAGGACAGTTTGTGCTTCTAGGAAACGTGGAGGTGAGTCCGCTGACATTGGGCCCGTCTACCCCTGCCTGCGCTTATACGCCCCAGGAAACTGCAAGAAGGGTTTTGCAGCAGGTCTCCGGCCGTACAAATAGGGTCAACCGGGTTTTCTCCAAGGATATGTTCAGACTGGAGTTTGGCGGAACGCTGAATGAGAAGCATGACCTTACAGAAGTGGACATTGGCGTCCTGCTCACCTACCTGGTGCGGGATAAACAGGAGATTGCCTATGATGGCCAGGTAAGCCGTACGTTAATCAGGCCACCGATTCTACGCTGACGTGCCTATAGACGATCAAATTCGGGTCATCAACTGATGGGGCATCCGCGATAGCAACCGAAGACACCACCATAGCTTCTCTGAAGACGCTTATTGCCGATTTGAATACCCAGGTCACCGCTCTAACATTACGCATTGACGACCTCACAATTGCGGCTCGAAACGCCGTAAGCAGCAAGAACCGTTTCTCGGCGCTTGCTGCTCTACGATCTAAGAAGCTAACGGAGTCTACCCTATTACGGCGCTCCGAGACCCTTGCGCAGCTTGAGCATGTTTACTCGAAGATAGAGCAAGCTGCAGACCAAGTCGAGATTGTACGGGTGATGGAGGCGAGCGCCGGAGTTCTAAAGCGCTTAAATTCTGACGTCGGTGGCGTGGACAAGGTGGAAGACGTGGTGCAGGAGCTTAGAGACGAGATGAGTAAGGTTGATGAGGTTGGCAATGCTATGATTGGGATTGGTCAAGGCGAAGCGACGATAGATGAAGGCGAGCTCGACGATGAGTTGGAAGCAATGGAAAGAGAGCAGCGATTGGAGAAGGAGAGGCTAGAAGCGGCGGAGACGAAGCGAAGGCTCAACGAGCTTACGAGAGCGGACGACATTAAACACGCTGATGACATGGACATGTCCGAAGAAGCGCACCATGCATCTCCACACGCTGGAGTGGAGGAAAGCACTGCAGGTGTTGGCCGAATGTCTTTGGATGAGAGTAGACCCTGGCAAGCAAATAACGACAGTGTACAGGACACAGCAAAGCAAGGTCCGCCGCGAACAGCTGGTTTGACGATGAGTCATGCATGACGAATAAGTATGGGCGGCAAGGGGCGTCTGTCGATACAGGCCGGGCATTGTGTTAGTATCCTATCAACGTACGGTTGCGCTGTAGATATCATCAATGGGATCCCCATCATCCTCAAATATGTGCCTCTTCTTCGGCGACCGTAATAATTGCACTGAATGTAAGGATGGATCATGTGGGTGAAGGCGATCCAAGGACGACGGTTGATTGCAAGGCTCCTCGAGACGCTTTCCAGACTCGACTAACAAAGGTATACCCTCCACCGACTTTAGAGTTTGGCTTTCGACCTCCGCGATGGATCCTGGCAGCGGCCGATGCCTCCTTTTCTGAATCCAACGAACCATCGTCAGTATCAGCTTGGGGAATGCCAGACGACCGCCAAAGAGTTTGATTCCTACAATGAGTGGATGATTTATCTGATAGATATCTGTTTTCTTGCTGGTACGATTTAGGCTCTGATGAAGGCGTTTGGCTGAGTCTCGGGAATACCTCTAGAGGTTCGGAGAGACCTTTTGGATCCTTCGCCATTGCATCTGCCGGGGCACTTGGAACGCTCTGTTTTGCCCGGGCGCTGGCAATAAGCTGTTTGAAATCGGCGTCGTGATTCGCTGCCCATCCAACCCCATTAAAATCCTTCCTCATAAGAGAGCTTCCTCCATTGGAAACCGCTCCCTGGTTTGGCGCGTGCCCTCCCTGGCTTCTCTCCCATACATCTAACTCCTGAAGAAGATCCCGCTTCGAACGTGGCCTCAAGGAGTCGCAATTGGCATTCCAGAGGTTCACCCACTCTGTGTGACGTCTCATCATCAGTGGCTTTAGTCCCCAACTCGGTATACCCAGTTCTCCCAATTTTTTCTTCAGAGTATTTTCCCTTAGCAAGGAGTAGTTAAGCTTAGGAAGACGCTCCAAGGATTTGGTCGGGGGGCCAGAAGGCGCCTTTCGCGATGGAAAATCAGGCCTTAAGACATATCAGCCAAGATTTCTTTAGCCGGGCTGAAAAGATGATACTTGGATACTGAGCGCCCGTAGATAGCATGACCTTTCTCCGCTGTTCCACCTTGGCAGACGTCGAGATGCTGGTACACGTCTTGCTCTTTCATTCGCTGTCCGCAGATTGGACATGCTGCAAAGCCATCCTCTATGTACAGTGAGTTAGAATCGAAGACAGTACGGGATTAAACGTTCAAACCAGGCTGGTAGTCGACGTCATCTTCGTCGTCTTCAATGACTGTGATCTCTTGAGTCTGAGAATCTGCAGATCTTCTACTCTGAGATCTGGTCTTTCTTGCGTGAACCCATCTTGATCCACCGTCAACCTCCAGCCCTGTATCGCTCAACTTCCGCTTCATGATCTTTGTCCCATCGTCCGCATCTCCGGCTGCTACATTTTGTGCCAGTTGTAGTAGGCTTGGCCTCGCAGCTCGAAACGAGTCCACAAGCTCCTGCACCGTCCAATTCCGCCGTAACCGGATTTCCTGTTCCTCTGCCCGGCAAATGGGACATTTCCCGTCAGAGGTTAGACACCGTCGAATGCAGATTGAGCAGAAGGTATGGCAGCAAGATGTCATCATCGGGGTGTCGTAGAAGTCTTTGCATACTTGGCAACGCATTGCTGCCTCGACAGCAGCAAATGTAGAGAGCTGAGTAGGGAGCCAGTCCGTAGAATCTGGGACGTCGTATGCACGGTCCATAAGTAATGACAACACATGAGAACAGTCGAGCCTTTGTTGATATGTGAATAGTAATGTGTGACTCCTGCCAAGCTATGGCCTTATGTACTCGTACTCGTGAAGATGGCGATACTTGCCAGGCATAGACAGGGTACTCTACAGCTTCGAAGCCCACACGCGTAAAGTGCTTTGGTGTTTGTCGCGTCTTCCCGACACCCCTTCCCGGATCTGTAGCTTCCACGACCTTGTGGCAAGCATAACACAGCAAGCGGTCTCTTTACACCCAATGCTTCCCATCTCGAAGAGATGACTACAGATTCGAGAAATTATCTCGCCACCACGATACTGAACGATGAGCGGAGTGTGAGCCATACTCTCCACTCGGTTTTTCCTCCGGAATAACCATGCACACAGGTCACTTATCGCGCATTGAGTCGAGGTCTGAAAGTACACAACAATGTCGCAAAAAAGTAAAGCCCTTAACACGAGGAGCAGCCTTTCGAGTGGCTAATAAATCCCCGACAGAATGCTTTACGAGTTCCACCATCAACATGCTGCGAAGAAACCCGGCTCCATCCATGCTACCTACCTCCTCAGTGGCACCAAAAGACAGGTTGCACCTACGGAATCCAGTGGCATTCATCCAAAAGTCGCCGAGGACGAATACATGCAGAGCAGTCCATTCATGAGCAGCTCTATTCCCCATCAGGATAATATGGACGAATCTGTCTCAGTTCAGTCAATAGTTCTAGTACGGGAAGAGGATCTCGAGGGTAAGCTCGCCAAGGATTGGTTCTAGCCAGACCCGAAATGAAAGTGGCAGTATCATTTCAGGTCCCAATCGTTCCCTAATTTCGAAGATATAGGCGTAAAGGCACAGTTTCAAGGCATCGATTTCATACATGTCTACAGTCTACAGCCAAGATCGTTGAAGGTAAAATTGATTTTCGCCCACTCTACCGGATGTACTAGGGCTCACTAATGCAATTCAGGACCTTCAGGTTCTGTCAGATTCAAATCGAGCGATATCTGATCAGTATGCTAGCGAAGATCCGTTGGAATTTGGAAAGCAGTATGGAGCCATTCAAAACAGCAATGTCAAGGTGTGTGTAGCGCCACTATTGTGAAGTCTTATTAACACAAGGCATTAGCGGAGGACTGGACAACGGCTGGGTCTACCTACAGACCCTGCAATAACTGCACAGAAGAACAGCTCGAAGGCTGCAAATAAAATGCAATATACCAAAACACAGACAGGCAACAAGGATTTGAGAGTCCCTGCCCCAAGCCCTACAAATACCAGCGAAGACGGTAATGCTGGTACGAAAGCCGAAACGCTCTCCGACAGCAGTCAGAAAAGCCACAGGAAGCAAATTGGAAAGCAACCTAGTTTGCGACGGGATCAGTCAGACATCTTCAAATCCTTTTCGAAGTCAAGAGGTAAGCTCAAAAGAGAGGATACCGACAGCTCTGTGGCTGCATCCCCACCGATATCCGCAGTAGACTCAGTGAGTCAATTGTGTCGTAATAGGATCGAGACGATACTGACAATGGACTAGGTTGACCCAAGTGGTCCCGAAGATGGTGCGTTTGGTGCACCGAGTTTCAGACTGCTGCTGATCACTCAGACAGAACCCATGAAGGACGCATCCGAGGATGAGCAGGAAGACGATTTTGCCATCGGGAGCGGAAAGAATGACAGCGAACCGAAGACGAACTCGAAAGCACGGCGGGAAGAAAAGCTACGTAACATGATGGACGAAGATGGTGATTGCCTAAGCCAGTGATGCCATATTGTGCTTGCTGCTTATGCTATACAGATGAACGTATGGTTGAATCCGGAGAAGCTCCTCCAGATGACGCAGAAACCGAAGGGCTACCCGATACTGCAACAGTCCCAGCAAAGATTGCTAACGAACCATACGCTGTAGCTTCAGGGGTTCGAAGGAGAGGGCGGCGGCGGATAATGAAGAAGAAGACCGTCAAGGACGATGAAGGATACTTAGGTTGGCCTTACGAAGTTTCGCTAACAGTTGTTCTCTGTGATGCGTTTTACTGATGTTCCAACTCCCTCTAGTGACGAAAGAAGAGCCAGTTTGGGAGTCGTTCTCTGAGGACGAGCCTGAGCGGCACAAAGCGGACACGCCAGCGTCTACTGCTTCTTCGGTATCAAAAGGAAAGAAAGGTAACGGCAAGCCTGGGCAAGGAAATATTATGTCATTCTTCACAAAGAAGTGAAGGACCCAAGCGTCCTTATGATTCCCAAGTAGTCATGTCTCGCACTTGAAAGCAATCCCATAGCTTAAGCATTCTTAGCATGCTGTGAGTGCAAAACCATCACAGCAGCTCGCGATTCTAGACTACCTTAGGAATGTTTACCAATGCATGATTCGGTAAGACCGCGACATTCCTATATCACCGGTCTAGCTGTACCATGATTTACTCACTTCATACCAATCTGCCCTCCTGTCTTCTTAGAAACGTCCAATATCACTGTGAAGTTTGTCAATGCCAGCGATGGCCCGAGCTGTCCGTGTTGAGACATCATTGCTCAATAAAACCTACGCTTGAAATTATCACCCCGCGAAGCCTGTAAACCCTACCTTCAAAGTGGCTTGGACGAAAGCGGAATCTGAAGATAGAACTACCTAACCAGGAGAGACTTGTCCCACCATCGTGATCCTGAAAGTTAAGATCGACATCTCCAATCCCGAAAGGCACCAAAGCTTTACGCAATTGACAGCCGCGAATACTAAAGGCCCAAGTGGTATTTTGCTGGCCATGGTGTGGCTGGCAGCGGGCATTCTATCCGTATCCGCTGCTCTCTTCCTCGCAAGCATCAATGGAGCGTCAGAAGCTACAGACGCTGCGGGGTACAACGGCCCTGGGAAACCGTTGGATCATCAGGATGCGTTGATGTCTGAAGCAGACCTCGAGCAGTATAAGGCGGTCTGTCCAGACTATAGATACTACTCCGCGTATCCACAGTGCGTATGAGCCCCCACACCCTCTAGTCATGTCTGAAAGGCTCTCTGATCCCTGGTATAGTCGCCCTTATAGTGAAGGTCCCATGGGCCTCCCATTCCAGAGACCATCTCCACATTGCCGGACGTTCTCTTCATCCCTAGTAGAGAAAATCATCAACGACATTACTTCTCGAATGGAAGATAAAGACCTTGCTCGCATATTCGAGAACGCCTTTCCGAACACCCTAGATACCACCGTGAGATGGCATGTGGATGGAACAGAGAAGAAGATCAAAAAGGGAAAGCACGGTTATGGTCACAAGGATGATGGTAAATGGGAAGGAGCGCAAAGCTTCATTGTGACCGGAGACATCAACGCTGAATGGTTACGGGATTCCACGAATCAGTTGGCACAGTATCAGGGGCTGGCTAAGAAAGACAAGAGACTCGAAAGCCTCATCCTTGGGGCCATTAATACTCAGGCAGAGTTTGTAATACAGTCACCATACTGTAATGCTTTTCAGCCTCCTCCTCCAAGCCATCTGCCACATACTGCCAATGGGCAGGAAGATTCTGTTCACCCTATATACGAGCCTTCGTACGTCTTCGAATGTAAGTATGAATTGGACTCGCTTGCTTCCTTTCTAGCATTGGCGAACCAGTTTCATAAAAGCACTGGCTCGACTGCGTTCCTCACTCCTCGCTGGTATCATGCCCTGGACACCGTGATAGAGGTGCTGGAGCAGCAGGCTAAGCCGACATTCGATCAAGAGACTGGGAGATATCAGAAGAACGAGTACACTTTCAAGCGAAGAACTGATACAGGGACGGAGACGTTGAATCTGGCTGGCATAGGCAACCCTCTACGTGGCGGGACGGGTCTCATTCGAAGTGCTTTCCGGCCAAGCGACGATGCTACCATCTTAGGCTTCTTCATTCCAGCGAATGCGATGATCGCCGTTGAGCTGAAGCGGACTGCTGAAATAACTAAAGCAGCTGGGAAGGAAGATCTTGCGAAGACTTTGCTGGAAAGAGCGGAAAGCGTAGAGAAAGGAGTATGGGATCACGGAGTGGTTAATCATAAGACGTACGGACAGGTCTTTGCGTATGAGGTGGACGGGTATGGATCTTCCATCATGATGGATGATGCCAACTTGCCGTCCCTCTTGGCTTTACCGCTTATTGGGTTCCTGGACGCTTCCAACGAGGTCTACAGGAATACCCGAAGGATGATCCTAGAGAAGGAGGGTAATCCATATTATCTACAAGGCCGATCAATCAAAGGAATTGGAGGACCTCACAGCAAGTGTTATCTGACATGCCCAAGGCTCTATACTGACATAGTTCGTAGTTGGCATACAGAGCGTCTGGCCAATGAGCTTGCTACTCCGGGCAATGACTTCCGAGGACGACGCAGAGATCATGGAGTCACTTCACTTTGTCCGCAACTCGAGCCGGATGGGCTTGGTCCACGAGAGTATCAACGTCAATCGACTTACCGAATATACACGTAAGAGTTACTATCGAACGATCCTTTATGCTCAGAACACGCTAATTGTGAGATATAGGAAGCTGGTTTGCCTGGGCGAATTCAGTCTTCGCGCAGGCTATTCTAGATGTTGCATTTCGCAAGCCCTATCTGCTTTTTGGGAAGGACGCAATGCCTTATGTTATTGAGTAAAGGTCATGTCTTATTTCACACTGTATTTTCATACATGTGTTAAATGAATCTATATCTACTAGTAAAGGCCCGCAAAATTTACGGGGTAGAGACCTACAGTACTATATCAAAAGTGTCTTCAAAGCCATGAATTTACACCAAGAGTGACGTACTTTCAAAATTCCATTATGAATTAAGTTTAACTCGAATCACCTGAAACTGATACATTAAGTAGAACTTTAATATATCTTTCTCATGTTCTACAATAATCCTGATTTAATTAAGCTATTTAACAAATACTGATGCTTTTCAATTAATCCACGTCGGTTCCCCACTTGATGATGTAGAGGTTGAGTTGGTGCCACGATCTCCGCAGACTCGTTTCCGCGTCTCGAGTCTCTGGTAGACGATGGCGGTGGCCCAAGGAGCAAGGCTTCTTGCTAACGGGAAGAGATATCACCATCCGAAGCACCCGCGCGGGCATTACTTCTCACCGACACTGCTTGTGGGTGTTACTCCATCTATGCGAATCGCACAAGAGGAGTTTGCACCTATCTGCATGCCGATGCGGGCAGAGTCCGTCGACAAATGCCATCACTCATGCGAACTCCACAACCTACTCCCTTGGTGCTAGCGTCTTTGGGTCCAGGGGAAAAAAAGTGAATGCGGTTGTCAGTGGAGTGAGAGCAGGAATGGTCAGCGTCAATGATCTTGCGGTGTATTACCTCGGCCAGATGCCATTCGGTGGGGTGGGAGGAAGTGGATATGGGAGGTTTGCTGGTGAAGAGGGTCTCGGGATCTTATGAAACACGGAGAGTGCTAGCCGTGACAGGGTTTGATTCATGAGCACGAGCATTCCTCCCGCTACCGACTGCCCAATCAAGAATGTCCGGAAGGCATGGGAGTTTGGTGTAGGGATTGTGTGTTTGGCTACCTCAGTGGAGTGACTTTGTTGGAGAAGACGTGGGGCCTTTGGGAGATTATCAAAGCCAGTTGGTATTTGAGACAAATCGCATAGTTGCAAAGTTGATGACTTCGACATCAACCTTGATTCACTTGTCTACCGTGTCTGTAATATTGGGGCGTACCGAGTTACAGCATTCACCGGAGCCAAAAGAAATTGGTCGAGTATCACCAACACGGAAGCGGCCAAACCGTTTCCCGTCCACACCCGACTCCATCTTAGTGGCGGCCGCCACCAAGAATCTTCTGTGATCCACCGTTGGTAAGGTCATCAGATCCGGTCCTTTGCCTCTTCGAATCCCCCTCAACTCCAACAACGATCCAGTCCCGCACGATGGCAGTGCCGTTCGCCACTGTCTCCCACTGCTCCTTCGTGCAGGTACCCGGCTCCCAGATATAGCATTCAGGTTCCGGTGGTGAAATTACATCGTTCATGATATGCGTCGTTGATGATGGTCCCTTCGTGGCGTGATCGTCTGTCAGATCAACCTTGCCCGTGGCAATATCCTTGTTTGACAATGCACGCATGAAGACCTGGTAGGCAGTCTCGGGCTGATAAGATGGCACCATGTGGCTGTCGACGTCCTGGGAGTCAGCAATGATATATCATGTGATGGGAGGATTCTGAGCTCCTTACCCGGCCTGGTATACTCTAGCAAAGGAGAGGTTGCCGTACTGACGGACCTGTCCACCACTGTAGAAGGGATTCACCTCCACAGGAGCATAGCCTGCACTTTTGAACGCCACTGTGTGACTGTACTTGATGTTCAGAGAGCTCTGCTCGCCTCCTAGCCAGTTGCATGCGTAGTCGCGGTATTTAGGAGCATTAGCCGGGGTCTAAAGTCCAGTAGGATTTTGTTAACTTTACCTCCGTACATCAAAAACCTTGATGCCACTCTCCAGTACATATGCAATGTCATTGAGCATACCACCTTTGACATGGTCACCCGTACCCGAGAACGCATGGGCAACCGTCGCAGATGACATTGTGAAATTGACCGGCACGCCAAGTGCGGCCTGCACCCAGTGCTGATTCAAGAACCCAATCACATACTGCGCAGGAAATGGATCCGCTAGAGGGTGGGTGATGTCGAACCAGCCATACTTTCCTGATTCTATATATGGCAAGATAGTGATATTACCGGACGCATCCTCTACTGTCTCACAGTACTTGTTAACTTTATCGATGTCACCGCGATTGTCCGGATCTGCCTCTTGAGCCATTTTCCTGCATTTTGAGATCCGGTCCTGGATTCCGCCCGGCCTTTCGAGTTCATAGATTTGCTTCGCGTATGTTGAGGCGTTGGTTCCCTTAATGCCGTAGGTGTTCTTTGTGGAAACTCCGCATATGCGCGCTTTTCATATTTTGCATCGATACAGCCTGGCGTCAATGTCAGCATTGGTGAAGGAATATCCCTACTAGGCAGCTTACCATTGATGATTCCAAGTGTATCTAGATGGAGATACTGCAGTAAACATGAGCATGGTGTTGATGCTGAAGAAAAGAAACTTACGTGGGCTCCTGGTTCACTGATAGTGCCGTTGGCAATCCTCTCATTCTGCTGCGAGAAGAAGGTGGTAAACGCCGGACCGTACTTTCCACCATATGACTCTGTCCAGAGACTAATCTTCTCATCATGCGGTTTGTAGACTTTGAACTCTTCAAACCAAGTCTGAGCAAAATGCCAGAGAGCATGAGCCGCGTGGTTTGTGGAGTTGGAAGTATACGTCAAGTTCTGGCTACTTGAAGTACCGACAAGGAACGTGTTATTTTGCTCAGGCACTCCATTGGAGAAATCTGCAACTTCGATGGATGCGTTTCCAAATAAAAATTCACGCACGTGGCGATTCTTGGTGATATTGGTTGGTGTATCATAGGAATATCCAACCTGAACAGGCTGATCAATATAGAGCATGTTGACTTCGTTGTTCCACGAGTAAGGGTTCAGGTAGGTGCTATTTGAATCGGCTCCAATGAAACAAGGTCCATTCTCTTGTAGGAGGCCAACCAACGAGGAGCCACCTGGGCCTCCGTTGAGCCAGA
>JAABUP010010419.1_pt1 | contig 10983 bp, 14 predicted proteins | sample 5559201 | NCBI WGS metagenome assembly JAABUP01 (sample SAMN10711887, study PRJNA513373) | rock metagenome | isolation source: Antarctica rocks | place: Antarctica | reverse complement strand
GTGCGGCAACTCCTCGTGCCTGAGGGGTTAGTACGGGGGGAGTACCTCCTTGACAGCGATAAAACGACTGGGTACAGTACAAGCTAATGGCTATCAAGCCGGCTTTATGATACTAAAGAGTACTTGACAACCATTGCGGAAGCTGGCTTTATGCACTCAAGCCCTCTTGAGGAAGGGTAGCACGAGCCGCTTTAGGGGTGCAAGCAAAGGAGGTGACTAGTCGCGTGAATGAGGAACAGGCACACGCCTTGGCGCAGCGCATCGAGCGGACGCAGGGCTACCGCGTCCTGGAGGTCCGTCGGGCCTGGTCCGCCGCCGTCGCGTGGCAGGTCGAGACCGAGGATCGCCGCACGGGCGAGCGCCTGCTGCTCCTCGATGACAGCCAGTTCGACCGGTTTGACAGCCGCCGCGCGGCGGACAGCCCCACGACAGCCCATCCGCTCACAGCCCACGCAGCCCGCTAGTCAAGCGCGCGGCCGCCCATCACAGCTCGCCGCGCGCCCAGGCCCACGCGACACACGTCAGCCCCGGTCCTCGACCGGGCAAGCTCTGTACCAGAGGACAAATGATCATGCTTCATGAGACCGTCGCCGTCGTCACGTCTGCCCACTTTGCCCTGACGCACTCCGCGGCCCTCGCCGTCATCGCGGCCGGCACCGACCCCTTCGCCGGGCTCGCTCAGGCCCTCCTCGACGTGGCTAACACCGTCAAGATCCCCTTCGCCGCCATCGCCTTCATCATCGCCGGCGCGATGCAGGCGCTCCACAACCCAAGGGCGCAGGGCGCCTGGGTCACCGCCACCCTGGCCAGCGTGTTCATGTTCGGCGCGACCGGCGCCGCGTCGTATTTGCAGGCCAACATCAAGTAGGCGGCTGTCGATCGCACGGGAGGGGGGAGCGCGCGCCCGCACGCGGGGGCCTCGCCCTCCCCTCGCCCGCCTCACGTTTAGCGCCCGGAGCATCACCATGGCCCACGCCGACCGTCCCACGCCCTCCGTCGCCGCTCCCTCATCCTCGCGCGCCCGTGCCCTCGTCGGCCTGGTGTCCCGCGTGACGTACCCGTACCTGCTCGGCGGCGGCCTCGGCTACCTGCTGCTCACCGTCGTCAGCCATGACCTCGGCCTGCTGTTCGCCGGCGCCCTCCTCGTCCTCTACGGCGCGGCCCTCTCCAGGGCCGTGCAGGGGCCGCCGGAGAGAGGGGGGGCCGATGGCGCGGAATAGCCAGAGCGCCCTCTACATCAACGATCCCGTCAAGATCGTCGCCGGCGTCTTCACGATCCGCCAGGCGCTCTACGTCGCCGGGATCGTCCTGCTCACGTACGGACTCATCACCACCACGAGTCGGCTTCCCTACGGGCAGTCGGGGCTTGGCCAGCTCCACCTGCTGCTCATCGTGGGCCTCCCCGCGCTGTTGACTCTCCTCGTCGTGACCTTCGCTGGCAGCGGCACCGTCGAGCCCTACGCGCGCCAGATCGCCGGCTACCTCTGGCGCACTGCCCTGACCACCCCGCGCCGCCTGGCCGACCGCACGACCCGGCGCGTCGCTGGCCGCCGACACACGCCCACGGCGGGCACGTTGGCTGGCGCCGGTGGCGCCGCCGCGAGCGGAGCGATCCACGCCGACGCGACGGCGACCGAGGCGATCCGTGCCGCGGCCCCCGCTTTCACCCCGGCTCCGCTCGTGGCGGTCACGCCGCTGATGGCCACGCCGCTGGCGCAGGCCCAGCGCGCCCGTCTGCTCGCCTGGCTCGCCGCGCACCCCGGCGCCACCCACGAGGAGATCGCCGACGGGGCCGCCCTCACCCCGTCCGCCGTGCGCCCGCGTCGCCGCGAGTTGGAGGCCGCCGGCCTGGTCCGCAAGGTGGACACGGACGGCCGCACCCGCGCCGGCCGCCGCGCCGCCCGCTGGGCGGTGGTGGCCTATGAGTAGCCTGTCCACGCGGCGGCGCGCGTCCCCGTTCCGCTGGGCCGTGTGGGAGCGCCTGACCCGCGCGGTGCGGCGGGAGCGCCCCGCGCCCGGGCGCGTGCCCCGCCCCGTGCGGGCGACGCGCCCGCGTCCCGCGCGCACGACGATCGCGGACGATGGCACGCGCACCGAGAAGGGCAAGGATGCCTGCCTCTGGCTCGAACTCACGGGGATGCAGCTGTTCAGCCTGCCTGGTGACGTGCTCGACGCGTTCACCGACGGCGCGGCTGGCGCGTTCACGCCCCCCGTCCCCTACCACATCCAGTTCACCGTGCTCTCCACGCCGACCGCCGCCGAGGCGGCCGTGGCCCGCGCCTTCGCCGACGTGGACCCGCCCACGCCCGCGCTCCGCGACCTGGCCGGCCGCCTGCGCGCCTGGTGGGAGGAGTACCTCGCCGGCGAGTACGTCCCGACGCACCGCTTCCTGCTGGCCATCTCCGGCCCGGCCCGCGCGCCGCAGGGGACCACGCTGGCCCGCGTGGTGGGCGAGATCGAGCGCACCCTGCACCGCCTCGGCGTCGCCAGCCGTCGCCTCGACGGCGCCGCCGTGCGCGCCCTGGTGGAGGAGTTCCCCGATCCGCTCGCCGACCCCGCGCACCGGGAACCCCTCGACGCTGTATACATGCCCGGCCAGGGCGCGCGCTCCTGGGCCTGCACGTTCTATATCCGCGTCCCCTCCATCGTCACGCAGCCCGGCTGGCCGGCCCCCCTGCTCGCCTTCCCCGCGCCCATACGCCTGTCCTTTTCTATCACGGGGCTGGACCAGGACAAGGAGCGCACGACGGCCAAGAAGCGCGGGCGCTCCCTGGGCGACCTGGTGGTGGGCGCGGGCGTGCAGGGCCGCGAGGCCGACGGGGACATCGGCGGCGCCCGCGCCGAGGCCCGCGCCCAGGCGCAGCAGATGCGCACGGGCGGCCTGGCCGTGGTCCGCGCCGGCCTCTACGTCACGGTGTTCGCACCCGACAAGGACAGCCTAGCCGTGCGCGCCGATGCCCTGTGGGGCCTCTTGACCAGCATGGGCGCGCTGGATACGCAGGCCGCGCGCGCGCGGGGCGTGCAGGGGCCGCTCGTACGGGCGACGCGCCCCCTGGGCCACAACGCCGCGCTGCGCTACACGACCTACAAGATGTACGCCGAGACCGTGGGCAACGCCTGGCCCGCCATCGTGCGCTCGCCCGGCACCGCCGATGGTGTGCTCATCGGTCGCGCCGCCGACGACGGGGCGCTCGTCTACGTCAACATCGCCGATCGCGCGTTCAAGAATCGCCTGATCGACGTGTTCGGGGGCAGCGGCCAGGGTAAGTCGTTCTTCGCGCAGAAGTTCATGCTGCCCTTCCTGCTGCGCCATGGCTGGGCCACCGCCGTCGATACGGTGGGCGGCTACGCGACCCTGTGCGCCGTCGCCGGAGGCCGCACCATCCGCCTGGGCGGCCCCGGCACCGCGTCCATCAACATCTGGGACGGCCCCCGCATCACGGAGGAGGAGCGCGCCGCCCGCCTCTACTTCGTCGGCAAGGCGCATGAAGTGCTGTTGGCCGAGAGCGGCAAGGCCATCACCGGCCGCGTGCGCTCCGTGATCGACGCGGGCGTGGCCGCCGTCTACGCCGGCCACCGCGACACGACCGAGGCCGGGCAGACTCCCGACGGCACGCCGCGTCCGTTGCGCACGGCCGCCGATCCGCCCCTGGAGCGCGACCTGCTGGCCTGGCTGGAAGACCAGGCCCGCCAGCCGGAGCAGGACCACGAGGACCGTCGCCTGTACAAAGACGTGGCCGCCGAGTTGGCCCCGTACGTACGCGGTGGCCGCTATGCCCCCCTGGTGGACCGGCCCACGTCGTTCGGCTTTGACACGCGCTTGCTGGCCTTCCACATCGACCCCAAGGACCTGGGGACCACCACGCCGATCTATGCCTTCGTCATGTTCGCCATGACCGATATCGCCGACCGCCGCGACGCCCTGGCCCAGGCGTGGGGCCGCCGCTCCGGGCGCGGCACCGTGCAACACCTGTTAGCCATCGACGAGGGCTGGAGCATCCTGCGCCACCAGGCCGGCCAGGAGTGGGTGGCGGGCATCGGGCGCACCGGGCGGCACTCCGGCATGGTCCCCATGTTCGTGTCGCAGAAGCTCTCCGACCTGACGAGCAACGCCGCCGCCGCCGGCTACTTCGACCAGACCAGCTTGCACTTCATCTTCAACATGCACGACACCAACGACGAGTCGGGCGTCGATCCCCGGCAGTGGATCGCAGGCAAGCTGCGCCTGACCGAGGGCGAGGCCGCCCGCATCGGCGCCCTCGCCGGCAAGGAGGCCGCCGATAAGAAACGCCTGGAGTACGCGCAGATGTTCATGATCCGCACCACCAAGACGGCCAGCCGGCCGGCGCGCGGGGTGGTCAACGTGCCCTCGTCGCCCGAGGAGGCGTGGCTGTTCGCCTCCGACCCCGACGACAAGGAGGTGCGGGCGCGCATGGTGCGTGCCGTCGCCACCGACCCCGCGGCCCCGACGGGCGATGAGGTGTACCAGGCGGTGTGCTTGCTCGCCGAGGGCGCCACCCCCGACGAAGTCTATGCGGCCCGCCAGGCCCCCACGCCCGGCGCGGGCGACGACACCCCTGCGATCGCCGCCGACGAGGAGACCACGACAGCCACGACAGCCGGGACAGGAGGTGCGGCATGGGCCGCCCGCTAAGCACCGCGCCGCGCACCGTGGCGCCTGGAGAGAGAGGAGATCGACCCATGGAACAGCGTATCCGCACGCGCCCCCTCCTGGCCCTGCGCCTGCTCGGCACGGCCCTGGGCCTCGCCGCCCTGGCGCTCGGGGTCGAGGCGATGCGCGGTGTCGCCCTGGTGGCCATGGACCTGCGGACGATCCCCGTGGCGTCCCTCGCCCTCATCCCGCCGTCCGACCGCCCCGGCCTCGCGCTCCTCCTGACGCTGTGCGCCGCCGCGGGGCTCGCGTTCGCGTCTGGGACGGTGCGCCTGGCGCTGCTCTCCCGCGCCCTGATCGTCGCGCCCGCACCGTATCTGCGCGCCCTCGATGACGTGCGCCGCGCACGGGAGGATGCCCCATGCAGATGCAGCAGGTAATCGCCGCCGTGACCCACGCCCTCGTCGCCGCCCTCGTGGCCACACCCGACCTCACGACGCCGGCCTGGCGCGCGGTGGCGCACGCGCGCCCGCTCGTCGGACTCACCCTCGTCGCGGGGGTGACAGGGCCGCCCCACGCTCGCCTGGCCCGCCTGCGCGGGCTCGCCACGCGCTATGATGCCGCGCCGCTCGTCCCTGGCCGGCGACCGGTGCACACGCCCGAGGAGGAGGCCCCATGTGGACTTGGCCATATGAAAGGCGACCTGTGTGGGAAGATACTTTCCAGGGGGATCGAACAGCAAAACGCTGTTGGCCTCGAGAAAATCAGCGTGGATAGAGACGCAGCACCATTAATTCACCCACTATCGTTGATTCTCTCACCTTGTCCTTATGCGATTGGCAGAAGAAATTCTTCCCGCACAGGTTATCCTTCATGTGGCCAAGTCCACCCCATGCGCCGACTAACCCGCCCCGTTGCCGCCCGCGCCGCCCTGACCGCGCTCGTGCTGCTCGTGCCGCTCGCCCTGGGGACCCTGGGCAGCCGGGGCAGCCTGGGGGCGGCCCGCGCGCACGCCGCGTCCGCACCGCCCCCACCCACACCACTCCCCACGGCGGCGCCGACGTATCACCCGACGCTCCAACTCTCCGCGACGGGGGGCGCGGCCGGCGCGGCGCTCATCGCCGTGGCCAGCGATTTCCCCCCCACCGGGCAGGTCACGGTCTCCTGGGACGGCGCCTATCTGACACGCGGCACGACCGACGACGCGGGCTATCTCTCCCTGCGCACGGCCGTCCCCCACGCCGCCGCCGACGGGCCGCACGAGGTGCGCGCCGTCGGCCCGCGCCATACCACCGCCGGCGCGGCCTTTACCGTGGCCACCCCCCCCGCGCCCGTGTACCACCCCCGCGTCACGCTCTCGCTCACCCACGCGCGCGTCGTGACCGGCACGGTGCTCACCGCCGACATGTCCGGCTTCGCGCCGAATCAGGACGTGACGCTCGCCTGGGATCACGTCGGCGGGACCTCGCCGGGCGCGCACGCCGCCGACGCCAACGGCGATACCTCCTTCGATATTGTCCTGGGCGTCGATCCCACCCCCAACGTCGGCACGCACCGCCTCTACGCCGCGGGGACGCACCCCACGCTCTCCACGTCCGCCTCGTTCACGGTGGACCCCGCGCCGCCGCCGCCGCCCGCCTGTGGGGGCGTGGGCTTCACCGTCCCCTTCATCAATTGGGCCGTCTGCCTCGACCCCGTCGGCACGCTCGGCTCCTGGCTCGCCCACGGGGCCACCGCCGGAGCCGACGCCATCGGCGCGCAGGTCGCCACCGACCTCACCACGCAGCAGGACTACACGCAGATCAGCGAGCTGCAACCCGTCTTCACGACGATGCAGCAGCTCGCGCGCGACCTGTTCGGGGTGCTCTTCCTGGCGGGGGCGCTCACCTGGTACGCGCGCCGACTGGGCCTGGGACCGGGCGGCGAGGCGGCCACGCAGATGGTCGAGGGTGGGCTGGGTCTCGCCCTCACCACCGCGCTCCCCTGGCTGATGCGCCTCTACATCGGCGCGGTCAACGCCGCCTCCGGGCAGATCCTGGCCGATCCCCACCACACGCAGGGCGCGGCCACCATCGGCCTGTTGGTGACGCGCCTCATCAGTGGTGATTTGGTGTCGGTCATCACCGTCAATCCCGTGTTCCTGGGCGTGATCGCGAGCTTCGTCGTCGCCTTCTTCGTCTTGTTGGTGCTCATCGCCATCACGCGCACCATCGGCACGATGTACGGCGCCGCCGTGTACCTGGCCGCCCCCGTGTGCGCGATCTGCATGGTCACGCCGCTCACGCGCGGGGTGGCCGTGGCCTGGGCGCGGCTCTGGTTCAGCCTCACGCTGTGGGGCGTGTCGTACGCCGTGGCGCTCGTGGCTGTGCGCGCGATGCTCGCGGTGTTCGCGCACACGGGCGGCCTGCAATCGCTCGCCGCCGCCCTGGCCGGCGCGCTCGTGCTCTACGGCGCCCCGCGCCTGGGCGACGCCGTGCTCGGCGGCGGGGCCTCCCGCGCCCTCGGCATCGGCCACGCCCCCCTCGCGTCCAACGTCGTCAACATGGCTACCGGCGCCGCCTTTGGTGGAGCCATCGGCGCGCTCGGGGGTGCCCTTAAGGGGTCGGGAGGCACAGATGCGGCTGTCCCCGCCACGCCGGGCGATCCATCGATTGTCCAGATGCCCAACGCCAGCGTCACCGAGCTCTCGGCCACCGCGTCTATCGCCGCGCCGATCAACGCGGAATGGGGGCTCATCGAATGAAGCGGCCTCTACAGCAAGCGGCGCGTGCGACGGGCCGGCGCTTGTACATCCTGGCCGTGCCCAAAACGGTGCGCCGCTCGACGGACGACCTGCGCGGCGTCGAGATGGCGCCGGCGCTCGGGCTCGTGCTGCGCCTCACCGCGCTCCTCGTGCTCGCGGGGACGGTCCTGGCCGTCCGCGCCGTCGGGCATCCCCTCCTGGGCCTTGCCCGCGATGCCCTGCTGCTTGTCGGGGCTGTCGTGATCCTGGCGCTCTCGGGCGCGCTCGCGCCGCAAGGGCGGCTCCTGAGGCAGTTCGTGCTGTCCTACGCCAAGCGGGAGGCCGGCCGCCGAGGATTGACGTGGCGGGGGCGGCTCTCGCGCGCCCTCGCCCGGCGCCTGGAACCCGTCACGTCGGAGAAAGAGAAGGGGAAGGGGAAGACCGATGGCCACCACTAACCAGAACCAGAACACCACGCCACCGCCGCGCATCTCGATAGTCATACAGGTGCCACAGCAGTGGCATTATGCGCAACAAATGGACTGCACCGTCGCGCGTTTGAATGAGTTGGGGCGGGATGGCTGGGAGTTGGTCGGGCCGCCTATCACGCAATCAGTCCTCGGGACGACGGGGAAGCTCCTCTACGTCTTCAAGCGTCCGATGCAGACAACCTCGTAATTCTGGAAGGGAGACTGAGAGACATGGCCAGGACGGATCGGCAGTATGACATCGTGCGGGCGCTCGCCGACGGGGAGGAGCGCCACGGCTACGCCCTCATGTGCGCGGTCGAGGAGCACACCAACGGCCGGGTCATCCTCGCCCCCGGCACGCTCTATCGCGCCATCGGGCGCCTGCTGGACGACGGCCTGATCGTGCAGACCGACCGGCGGCCCGATCCCGCGGTGGAGGACGAGCGCCGGCGCTACTACCGGATCACCCCGCGCGGTCGCGCCCTGCTCGACCGGCCGGGGACACCACTGCCCCCACTCGCCCCGCCGCCACCGTCCGATGCGCACCCCCCCGGCCGCCAGTACGACCTCTTGCAGGCGCTTGCGGACGGTGAGGAGAGGCACGGGGACGCCCTCATGCACGCGCTCCGGGCGCTGCCGGGGGGCGTGCCTATCGGCCCAGCCACGCTCTACCACAGCATCCGCTCTCTGCTCACGGACGGCCTGATCGTGGAGGTCGCGCTGCGGGCCGACCCGGCGCTGGACGACGAGCCGCGCGACTATTACCGCATCACCCCCCAGGGAACGGAGGCCCTGCGCACGCCGGGGCGAATGCCCCGGCCCGACCGCACCGCCGCGCAGGAGCGCCAGTACGCCGTGCTCTGCGCCCTCGCCGACGGGGAGGAGTGGCACACCTATGACCTCCGCTGCGCGCTCGCGCTCGCGGACACGGGCCGGGACGCGGGGGCAGGCCGCCGGGCGCGGGGAGCGGCCTGGGCAGGCACGGCCTGGGTCTACGCGACGCTCGCGGCCCTGCGCGCCGACGGGTTGGTGGTCGAGGCCGGGGCGTACCCCGATCCCGCCGTCAACGCGGACACGCCCCGCGCGCACGACCGGATCACCCCGCGCGGGGAGGAGGCCCGCCGCCTGCTCGCTGCGCTGCCGCCGCACCAGCCCGCCCCCGCGCCCGTGTGGCGCGGCGCGGTGGCGTTCGGGGTGGCCTGGGGTACGGCCACGGGCGGCCTGCTGCTCCTGCTCGGCGCGGGCGGCGCGGGCTGGGCCACCGGCGCGGTGGCCACGGTCGTCACGACGGGCGCGGGGTTGCTGCGCCGCCCGGACGCGGCCTAGCACGCCGCCATCAGAGAGCACGACGCGCGCACGGACCAGGACCAGGACGAGAACACACACGGACGCACGGACGAGAGGACAGGAGGGGGACCCATGGCGGAGGAGAAGAATGAGAAGAAGCGGACGGGGTACTACCTCGCCGACGAAACAGTGCAGACGGTCGCGGAACACGCCAAGCGCGCGGGCCTCTCCGTCTCGGCGGCGGCGGACGACCTGATCCAGCGTGGGGCGGTCGCCGCCGCGGCGCAAGGCGTGGGCGAGCAGGCGGTCCCGGCCATCGCGGCGGCCGTGGGCCGGACGGTGGAGGAGGTGCTGCGCGCCGTTGTGGTGCAGCCGTTCGGCGCGGAGTTGGCGGCGATCCGCACTGAGGCGACGGTGGCCCGCCTGGAAGGCTACGCGCACCTCGCCAACGACTACGGGCCGGAGGTGGCCGAGCGCATCGAGGCGGCGGCCGAGGAGCGCGCCCGGAGCGCGCGCACGTCCGAGGGGCTGGCGCGGCTGAACCGGCGCGTGGTCAATGACCAGGAGCAGGTGGCCTGATGGCACCGACGACACAGGGGATGTACGTGGAGGGGCGCTACGTGCCGGCCGGACCGTGGGCGGACGCCAAGATCAAGAGCCAGGTCCAGCACCTCAAATCCAGTTTTCGCACGGGGGAGAAACGAGAGGAGGAGCGCACCCTGTTCGACGCCCACGGCACGGTCGCCGACGTGGCGGCCGCGCGCGCCCTCCTGACGGCCGCGATCGGCCCCAAGGTGGTCTTCCACCGCCTGATCCTCGCGCCGGGGCGCCGCTGCGGCCTGGGGCGCCTGATCGACTTGCACACCCTAACCCGCCTGGTGCTGATGGATCTGGGCCATGCCCTGGGCCAGCGGCTCGTGTGGGTGGCCGCCGTCCATCGCAACACCGACGAGCCGCACATCCATGTGCTGCTCGCCGGCGCGGCCGTGCGGACCCAGTGGCCCCGCATGGGGACGGTGGTGGGCCTGGAGTTGCGGACGCCGCACTACGCCCTCGTGCGGGAGCGCGGGGACGTGCGCGCGGCCGAGATCCGGGCGCTCAACGGCGACGGGACCGCCGCGTGATGGACGTGTGGAGTAGACGGACGGGAGGAGCACGCTGATGGAGTCTGTCGACCGTGTGCGAGGCGAGGAGTCGGGAGAGACCTGCCCGTGGTGCGACGACGCGGCGGAGAGGCTCGTCAATCCGTACGCCACCCACGCGCGGATCGGGGAGGCGCACCAGCGCCTCGCGCGCGTCCGGGATGCGACCACCGAGATCCAGATGGCGGTGACAGCCGCCCATGCGCTGCTCCTGCGCGATCGGGCCGCAGCGGCGCGGGCCGCCGCCCTCTCCGAGCGGGTGGACGCCCTCGCGCGCGACCTGGACGACCTGCGCGCTGACGTCACCGGGCGCTTCCCGCGGCCCCGCACGCCGCACTGGATCGCGCATCTGATTGGCCTGTAAGGAGGGATACCCCGATGGGTAAAACCGCTAGCCGTAGACACAGGGGCCGTGCCCGGCCGGCTGGGGCACTGCTCACGTACACCATCGACGGCCAGGGGCGTGTGCGCGCCGTGCAGGACGCGCCACCCCCTGACACGGCCCTCAGGCGCGCCGACGCCGCGCCGCCCGTCACGCTGCGGACCCTCGTCGCCCCGTTGACGTGGGAGCCGGTGCAGCGCCTGCTCGCCTGGGGCGCGCGGGAGGGCCTGACCGCGGCCGAACTGCTTGATACCTGCCGGGCGGCGACCTGCCCCCCGACGACACGACGAAGGAGCGCACGATGACACACGCAGCCCGCGACGAGAGGGACATCGCTCCCTACGACTGGACGCTCGCCGACGGCCCCG
>JAABUP010010418.1_pt1 | contig 10985 bp, 13 predicted proteins | sample 5559201 | NCBI WGS metagenome assembly JAABUP01 (sample SAMN10711887, study PRJNA513373) | rock metagenome | isolation source: Antarctica rocks | place: Antarctica | reverse complement strand
CAGTGGTGGAGCTGCGCGCGCCCAAGGCGCTGCTGCAGCAGCACTGCCAGCGCGCCGGCTGGCCGCCGCCGCGCTTCGAGCGCTGCGCGGCGGGCGGCCTGCGCCTGCCGGCCGCGGGCGTGCGCTACGCGGTCACGCTCGAGGTGCCGGCCAGCGGCGGCGGGCGGCGGCGCGGCGGCGCGCAGGCGCGCGCGTTTGCGCTGCGCGAGGAGGACGACGGCTGGGAGGCCATCCAGGACGCGCAGAACGCGGCCGCCACGCTCGCGCTGCACGCTGTGCGCCTGGGCGACGCTTTCAGCGTCCACTTTCTGCTCTTCTGCTCTTCTGCTCTCGATTCTCTCTAGAACCCAGTCACAGTGGCCACTCAGCTACAATGCGGTCTGCGTCATGCCAGGGAATTGTGAAGAGCCGTCAGACTTGGTCAGGGCGCGCGCGCGCGCCCGGCGCCCTGGCTGGGCTGGCCGTGCAAGTTGCGAGTCGGTCATCTGAGCCACAAACACCAAGGCGTGCCCTTTGTACGCAGGTGGCGGGCGCGGCTGAGCCGGAGCTGTGGCGGCAGCTGCCGCCGCCGTTCGCCGAGCTCTGGCTGCGCTGGGCCGCGGAGGGCGGCGGCGGCGGCGCGGCCGACCGCGCGGCCGCCGACGAGGCCGCGCGCCTCGCCTTCGCGCGGTCCCTGCTCGGCCAGCCTGGCGGGGACGCTGGCTCTGGCCGGGACGCTGCCGCGGCCGGCGCCGGCAGCGCAGAGGGAGCAGCAGGCGCTGGCGGGGGCAGCAGCGCGCCGGCTGCGGCGCTGGCGACGGCAGACGCGGGGGCGCAGCCGGCCGCGCGTGCGAGCCTCACCCGCGAGCAGGAGCAGGCGCGCGGTGCTCTTGTGTTCGAGCCTGGGGCGCATGGGCGCATCCGACATGCTCCTTGCCCATTAAACCTGGGGCGGGCGCTTCGCCATCGGCGCGCTGTGCCTCCCTCAGCTCGTCCGTGGAACAGCGGCCACACTTGGTGCGGTTTGCGGCGGCGCTTGTGCGAGGCTGCGCAGGAGGGCGCGCGCGCGCATGAGCGCCTGCCTTCCCGACGCGCATCGCTTAATCTTGACAAAATACGCACTTGGTGTGGCCTGTGCCGGCGCTCACGGGCGGGCGCGCAGGAGGGCGTGCGTGTGCGGGAGCGACTGCGCGCCTGGCGCGCCTCGCCCGAGGGCGCCGCCTGGCAGGCCAAGCGCGCGGCGCTGCCGGTCGTGGCGATCCGGGACGACCTGCTGGCCGCGCTGGCGGCCTGCGACGTGGCCGTCGTTGGCGGCGACACCGGCTGCGGCAAGACCACGCAGGCCCGCGGCCCGCCCTGCCCTCGCGGGGGCGCGCGGCGCGCGGCCGGCGCCAGCGCTCCTCTGTCCTCTGCCGGTGTAATATGCCGTCGGAGTCATTCTTGCACTGCCGCTGTCTTTCAAATTGTTTCATGTGGTACTCGAGGGTAACCGTCTCACAAGGCTGTCTTTCATTACAAGGGCAGTGCAGAATTTGAGGGGGTATGTCTCACAGGAGGGCTCTGCTGCCCGCGCAGGTGCCGCAGTTCCTGCTGGACGCGGCGATCGAGGCGGGCGGCGGCGGCGCGGCCAGCCTGGTGTGCACGCAGCCGCGCCGCATCGCCGCCATCTCGGTCGCCGAGCGCGTGGCGGCGGAGCGCGGGCAGCCGGCGCCCGGCGCCGAGGGCGCCATGGTTGGTGCGCCGGCGGCCTTGTGCATGCAGTTTAGATCCTAACCCCACTCATGCATAGCATTGGGCAGTGCTGGTGTCCTGGAGTAGACGGGAAGGCCTGCAGTGCTGCAGCGCAGCGCATGTGTAAACGTCCACAGCAGTGTGCGGCTGGGCTGTGCCAGGCGGCTGTGTTGCAGGCGCAGCCCCTTCAGGGCAGCGGGGACGGCCGGGCGTGCGCAGGACCCCGGCTGCACTGCATGCTGCACTGCATGCATGCAGTGACGCCCTGACCCGCATGCTTGGCGCCGCTGGCGTTTCGCCAGTGCAGAACGAAGAGTAGGCTGCTCACACCTGTCTCTGTTTGCACAACCTTTCAAGACTTCCCCTTACCACGTACCCTATCCTGACACCACCCTACCCTGGCGGCAGGCTACCACGTGCGCCTGGACGCGGCCACTACGGCCGCGACGCGCCTGCTGTTCTGCACCACCGGCATCCTGCTGCGCCGCCTGGCGTCCGACGCTGCGCTGGCGCGCGTGTCGCACGTCATCGTCGACGAGGCGCGCGCCCGGCCCGCTCGCGCGCGCGCTCGTGCGCCCGTTTCGCGAGTCACCACGAGCCCCAGTGTCAGCAAGGCTGCCCTATATGCGCACGGCCATGCTTACAGCCTTCTGTGCTATCATTCCCAGGCGCAGGAACAGCACAGCCTCGTCACCACACTGCTCTACGTGTGCTCGCATGCGTGTGCCTGCCGACGGCGCCTCGAGCAGCGCTCGACAGCGCCCGGCCTACGCGCAGGTGCACGAGCGCACGCTGCAGGGCGACTTCCTGATGACGCTGCTGCGCGACATCGTCGCGAGTCGCCGCGCCGCTGGCAACCCTCTGAAGGTGCGGCGCAGTGTTTGCAAGGCAGCAGCTTGTGATGGCAGTGTCTTTCCTATTTTTGCTATCACTCAGTCTGCAGGGCCATGTGCTGCATGTGATTTTAGCGGCTGGCGAGCTGGACAGCCCCTGCTCAGCATACCAGCGCCTCTGAAGGGGTTCAAAGGGGCTCAAAGGGGTTGCGCCACGTCCGAATCTCCTGCAATGCACAGACTACATGCAGGCTGGGCAGACATCAGACTGCCCATGCCCGTTGCCCAGTTTGGGGGCACGCTTTGGTTGCCTGCGCCTCCACTTCAGCACAGTTGGTGCATGCCGCGCCGCGGCGCGAGGCCTGGTCGCGGCAAGGCGCACTCGTGGCGGCGAGCGGCAAGCCAGGTAGGGGGATACCCTAACCCTGCCCCCGCAGGTGGTGCTCATGTCCGCCACGCTGGACTCCGACCTGTTCGCGCGCTACTTTGGCGGCTGCCCGGTGCTGGCCGCGGGCGGGCGCACTTTCCCGGTCGAGCACCACTTCTTGGAGGCGCGCGCGGCCCGCAGGCTCTCAAACGCCAAACCTGCATATGGCAGGGGTTTTCCCCCTTTCCTGGGCACATCTCTCTTGCATGCTGGTAATGCGCAGGTCCTCCTTGCAGGCCACTGTTGACACAACGCGAGCCACAATCTGTCAGCCACTTCTCTAGGGCTGATGCGGCTACTGTGCTTCTTGGGTCTGTGTAAAAGCGGGAGTGTGTTCGTGGAGCGGGGGCGCACGTTTAGGGTGGCTGGCGCGTTGCGCTTGTGACCATGACCTCATGTTCGCACCTGCATGCATGCAGCGCCACCCTGCCCTACGGGCTCCTGGCAGCGCAGGACGCGTACGCGGCGACTGGCTACCGGCTGGCGCCAGACTCGCCGGCGGCGCTGCGCGCCGGCGGCGGCACCCGCGATCGCCGCCGCGGGCTGGAGCAGGCTGCGGGGCAGCGCGCCAAGCACCTGGTCAAGGTGCGCGCTCGCTGCGGGCGAGTTTGGGGACCAGGCGTGTGCAAGTGTGGGGCTATGGCGGATGAGCCGCAGGTGACGGCTCGAGAAGCAGCCGTGTACAAGTGTGTGTGTATGGTGGGCAAGTCGCAGTCGTTGCCAGGGTGCTGGAGTTGCACCGCGGGGCTGTGGTTCATTGCAAGGCCGCAGGTGCACGCTAGGCCCCCTTGGGCCCCGCCCGGGCCACGCCAGGCCCCTTTACTATGTCAAAGCAGCGTCCCTGTCCCTGATGACCGCCTCTCGACTACACTACCCTGGACAGACTGCATGGGTACTGCCTGGGCAAGGCTCTGGAATGAGCGGGCGAGTACAACCTTAATCCAGGCTCAGAGACACAGCAGCCTCGTACTGCAGCGGGGGATCCCGTCTTCATGCTTGGCGCTCGTCTCATCCTGATCACGCCGGTGCGCAGGAGGGCTGGGGCGACGACGAGGCCGACGCCGCGCCGCTGAACCGCGACTTTGATGCGGAGCGCTACGAGGCGCTGCCGCTGGCGGCGCGTCGCAACCTGGCGCGCGTCGACGAGACGCACATCGACTACGACCTGCTGGAGGAGCTGGTCGCGCACATCGACGCGGAGTACGGCGAGGGCGCGGTGCTCGTCTTCCTGCCAGGTGAGGGTTAGGTTTAGGGTTAGGGATGCCTACCCCTAGCCCTATCCAGCGGGGGCCCCTTCATGGGTGGCTGTCGCGCATGCGCTGGACGGTGAACGGACGTTGCATCTCACGGCGGCTTTGAGCCGTCCTGCCGTTCAGGGGGAAGGGAGCCGGCTGGTTTGTTCGGTGCCACTGGTGCTGCGCTCGGCAGCAGCAGAGCCTCATTCTGTGCAGCTCAGTTGCACTGCCTGTCGTACAGTTGCCGCCCTTGTGCGCCCTACCTGTTGATGGGCAAGAGCAGGCTGTCGCAGCGCGCCAGCTGGGTAGGTTGCACCCGCACCCTGCGCAGGCATGGGCGAGATCACGGCCATGCTGGAGCGCCTGACGGCCACCGCCGCGCATCGCACCGGCCGCATGCTGGTCCTGCCGCTGCACTCGTCCGTGTCGCCGCAGGAGCAGCGCCGCATCTTCGACCGCCCGCCGCCCGGCGCGCGCAAGGTGGGCGCCCTGGGCCGCGCGGGGGGCGCACCCATGCCTGCAGGTGCCTTTGCGAGGTGCGGAGTCATGCGAGGTGCGCGCACGGCGGCGCCAGACCAAATGCATTTAAGTTCGGGCGTGCTGACACAGAGTCGACAGCACCCACCCGTCCATGGCAACATACCAGGGCAGGGCACGGCGTGATGCACGTGCTGGTTATGGAGCGGGGCAGCGCGCTTGGATTCAGGGTATTATAGGTTTAGTTTCATGCTCCGCGCAGGTGGTCCTGGCGACCAACATCGCGGAGACGAGCCTGACCATCGAGGACGTGGTCTACGTCGTCGACACGGGCAAGCTCAAGGCGCGCGCCGGCCCTGCTCGGACCCGACCTCGGTCCACGCTTCGAAGCGCTTCGAAGCTCTTCAGAGCGCTTCAAAGCGCAGCGCTTCCTTGTTGGACGCAAGGTGGCTGCACAGAGCTTGGGACCTTCGGGCACGGCGGAAGCCGCGGGGCTGCGCGCGGCGGGGGCGCCGCTGCGACGCCGGCCGCGGCATGAGCCTGCTGGGCGTTTGCTTGTTGGACGCTGTTGCCATGTGGCTGCACAGAGCCTGGGACCGCCAGGCTCGGCCGCAAGCCGCGTGGCTGCGCGCGGCAGGAGCGCCGCTACGACGCCGGCCGCGGCATGAGCCTGCTGGTGGAGGACTTTGTGAGCCGCGCGTCAGCGCTGCAGCGCCGCGGGCGCGCCGGGCGCGTGCGCGCCGGCCACTGCTTCGGCCTGTACACACGGCACCGCTTCGAGCACCGCCTGCGCAAGTTCCAGGCGCGCGCCGACTTAGGGTACAGGGTAGACGGTAGACGGCTGGGCGGCCCCTCTCCAGGAGGGCCTGTTTCGTTGGCTGCAGCCGGGGATTTGCTGCTGGCGACGCGCTGGGTCCTCCGTGCTGGTCGAGCTGGTTCAAGGCAGATTTGAGCTGTCGGCGGTCGGTGTGATGCGCAAGCGTGCGGAAGCGCCTGCTGCACATGACGGCCGAGCTGGCGCCCGCACATGCCTCGCTGCGCCTGCGCCCCGCATGCACGAGCGCGCGAAACTGGTGCGGAGTGGTCGCGTATCACCCGCGTACAACCCTAAGGGTTTGGGCGCGCGCCAGGCGCCGGAGATGGTGCGCGTGCCGCTGGAGGAGCTGGTGCTGCAGATCCACCTGCTGCGCCTGGGCCCCGCGGGCGGCTTCCTGGCGCGCGTGCTGGAGCCGCCGCCGGCCAAGAGCGTGGCCGGCGCGCTGGCCGCGCTGGCCGCCATCGGCGCGCTCACGCCCGACGAGCGCCTCACGCCGCTCGGCGCGCGCCCGTCCTGCCGAATGACGCGTAAGAGCTTTGACCTGGATAGAGCTCCTCGATGCCTTTTGGTGCCGAATCGCTTTGATCCCTCTGAATTCTGTCACACGCGGGCCGCCAGGCCGCACATGCGAGCCCTGCATGGCTTCCGTGAAGGCACATAGCTCAAACATGGCACATGCCAATGCTTGGGAGCGTCTAACCACAGACCACAGACGTGCCTGGCTGCAGGACGGACCCAGGCAGCCGTGGAAGGCAAAGCAGCGCTCAGTTGCCGCCGCGCCCCTTACCCCAGGCAGGGCCACCTGCAGCCACCACCCTGCGGGTCTTCCAGCAATCTCTGACGCGTATGTGCATCGCAGCTTGTGCTCGCTGTTTGCGAGTCGACCATTCAGCAGCTATGGCGCGCAACAGCAGTACACAGGTACTCATAAGCGCCTCTCGTTGCCATGCGCCCAACCTCATTCGTGCATACCCTCGTTAAGTCTGCAAGACGGGGGCGAGATATCAGACACCCGCGCTACACCGTCGGGCCGCCTCATCACACGAGCCCAGCGCGCGCGCCAGAACACTGTTGGGGTTGTCAGCGGAGACCTGCACAACAGCAGCGTCGCCCTGCGCAGCCTCCCGCTCACTCAGCGGCCGGATCCGCGCCACGACCTGGCCCGGCGGCTGGGTTCAGGTGCGCTCGTCAGACTATAGCACAGCACTTCTCTCAAGTACATGATGCAGGCAATGGCATGCCGTCCTACTGCAGAATGTAACAGTCATTTCGAGGCACGTGTTCACAGAGTGAAGCTGCATGGCCTTCTGTGTTGAGGCAGTACTAGCATCATTAAAAATATCACCAACTGCTTGGCTGACGAGCGTGAACATGCGTCTGCAGCAAGCGGACCGCTACCATGTGTACAGCAGCTTGCAGGTAGGTCATGAGCAGCCCTTGACCTTGATGTTGTCGTAGTCGTCGAGCACGGTGCCTGTAGCGCCGCGGCTCTGCGGCCCAGACAGCGTGCGCAGCCCTTCCGCGGCGCGTGCAGGGTCTGCGCTGCGCATCCCTGTGTCCGGCAAAGCTCGGACCGCCTCCGGGCGCCTCGCTTCGGCGGAGCTGGGTGCAGAGCCCTGCGATGCTGACCGCACGAGCGGCGCATGCCAGTTTGGCAGATCCACTGAAGAGCCCTGCCGCTGCAAGCCCAGCTTCAGGCCTGAGCGGCATGTGGGGGCCCATTTGTCAAGGCGGCATAGATAACGTTCCCAATGTATTGAAGTATGTGCCCTGAAGTTCATGAGGAGCGGTCTACACTGCACATGACACAAGGGGACATGAGTTTCACAGAGTCCACAGCATGGCACCAGGTCGCATGATGCCGCGACTCCAGGCCACTGCCAGCGCTCCATCCAAACACACAGCGTTGAGACAGCAGGACACCTGCCTGATCTGCAGCTTGTCATGCATGAGGGGCCGCTCACTGACGGCACAGCACGCAGGCCGCCCACGGGCGCCTGCAGCTGCAGCGCCGCGGAGAGCCGCCGCGGTGCTGGCGCGTCTGTCCAGCCCTGGCGCCCAGGGAGTCGCCCCTCCACGCCCGGGAAAGCCGGCGGCCATGCCTGCGGCACCGGGAAACTGCCCCCCGCCGCAGAGCCCAAGCGGCTGCTCGGCGAGAGCGGGCCGCGGCTGCCCGGCGGGCTGGACGGGACGATGGCAGGGCCAAAGCCGGGGCTGGGAAATGCAGCCGTGAAAGGAAACGCGTATGGCGCCAGCGGCGGCGGGCTCTGCGACGAAAATGCAGGGCCAGGGTTAGGGCCGGGGAACGATGTCCCGTACAGGGAGGCGTGCGGCGGCGCTCGCGGACTCAGCGGCTGTGTGGCTGGCGGCTGCGCCGCCTGCTGCGGCGAGCCTGGGAGTGGCGCAGCGCTGCCGGGGCCCCTGCGGGCCGCCAGCGCGGCGGATGGAAAAGGTGCTGTGAAGCTGGGGTTGGGCGACGGCGAGGAAGAAGTTAGTTTATGCGGTATGTTTGCAGGATCCATACGTGACAAGGTGTGATCATGTATCTGGGCGTTATGGCAGGCTGGGCGTTATGCCCCGCCCTAAACCTGCCGAATGCGAAGCTCAGAAAAGCAGGTGACGGAGGTAGGTCTAGGCGCAACCAAGGTCTGACAATTGACATTGCAGGCCACAGTGAGGTGAAAGGTCCCACCAGCTGAGTTAGCAGGACACACAGGCTGGAGACAATCTGTTGTGAGTTTGTGCTTGGGCAGTAAAGTGCACAATGAACTGCATGTCTCAGCCTTCCTTATAGCCTGGGCGGCAGCGCGTGCTGACTTTGCAGCTGCACAGCCGCTTGGGAACAACCCACGTGTGGCAGGATGCCAACTGCGCGCATCAGGGCACTGCACGGCTGGCAGAAGTTGGAGGTGTATGACGGTATGCCAGCACACACTTCACAGTCCTGTCACACAGACAACGCTACCACCTGCAACACTGAGGCGGGGTGCGCGCGCAGACGACCGCGAAAATACTGTGCACTTTGCGGACGCTGAAGTGCGCTCAGGTGTGGGCGCATACCTGCTGACTTTCATTATAGTGCTGCTGTCCGCACTGCTCTGATCTGGTTCGAGAGCGTACCGCCTTTGGCCGAGGCGGCAACTTGTTGAACGTGCCCACGCGCTACAGGCACGGCTGCGCTGCTGCATGCGGCGCCCGCAGTGACCGGCGTGCGGCGCTCCGCGCTGCGCAAGCCTGGCAACGCAGCCAAACAGCTTGCGCCGCGGCTGCGCTCGTTCACCGGCGCGCCTTCGCCGCTGGGCAACGCCGCCAGCGCCGCGCCGGTCGCTGCGGCGGGCTCGCGCGCGGCTGCAACGGGTGCCGACGCTCGCAGCACCCCGCCGGCTGCTGCGGACGCTGGCAGCATGGCCGCAGCGGCTGCGCCGGCTGCTTCGGAGTGCGCGGCGGACGGCGCGCTGGACGTCGCTCGCCTGCAGGCGCGTACTCGCACCCCCCGCTTGTCCTGCCTACTAAGCCGCCCAGCAGTGCGTGCCTATCACTGCGGCACAAGTTGTGAGCAGCGCACTGGCTTGTTTCCAGTGCAACCAAGAGGGCTTGGCTGCGATAGGCCGCGGGGCCCTGCCGCTGGCGCCCCCAGTGCCGATGGCGCCCCCAATGCAGTCAACAAGGCTGCTGCTCGTGGCCAAACACTGCGGAACAGTAATCCAGATCACCCGGCGGTGGCGCGGTGGCCACTGGCCGATGGCTGCATGGCGTGGCTCCCAGCGCCTGCCTACCCTACCCTACTCCTAACAATAGCCACGGCGCAGCTGCTGCTTGCGGAGAAGGACGCCGCGCTGGCGGCGCTCGCGCAGCGCCTCGCGCGGCTGGAGGCCGGCCAGGGTGCGCGCGCGCAGCTGCAGGCGCTCGACGCGCAGAGCGCGCGCCTGCGGGTGCTACCACCGTCCTTAAACTGCTATGATGCTGCCGGCTATCGACCAGTGTCCTGCGCGGCAGTGCATTCTTGTTCGAAGGCATGTTCATGTGCAGCCCTGAAACACCCCTGACTGCCTGCAGCGTGCGTTGGCCTGTGCCTGTAACCCCAGCTCCCCAGCAGTCTGGGCACCAGCATTACATAGCCGATCGCGCTGTGCCCTGCGTGCCGCGCGCAGGAGCTGGTGCACAAGAAGGACGGCGAGCTGGCGGCGGCGCGCGCGGCGCGCCGCCGCGCGCTGCTGCCCATGGTGGCCGCCGCGGCGGGCGCGGCCGAGCGGCGCGTCGCGCAGGAGGCGCGCGCGCCTTGGCCGCCCACACTACAATGTCAAGGCCTTGCCTGGAGAGCTGCCCTGTGGAGAACTCCCTCACTCTGCACTGGAAAGAGCGCCAGCAATAGAGTCACCTTCTGGCGCGCACATGCATGCTGCACGCGAGCCACAGGGGCAGAGATGCACAGGGGAGGCGCCTGCGCTGCACGTCTTCTTGCTCGGGCGACCTCAGCGCACTGAGCAGAGCCCCCGGCGCGCAGGCGCAGCGCTGGGCGGCGCGCGCGCTGCGCGCGATGCACCTGCGCGTGGCGACCCCGCCGCCCGCCACGCCGCCGGGCGCGCCCGAGCCCGCGCCGGGCACCGCGCGCAGCCCGTACTACTTCTCGCCCTGCTCCTTCAGGGCCGTCAGCCCCTCCTAGGTGCTCCCCTGAGCTGGCCGCTGGGGACAAGGCTAATCTCAAGGGTATGGTTAGGGCTAGTTCCACCCCTTGAACTGCACGTCCTGCCACCGCCGCCCCCCCCCCAGAACAACGGGTGCTCAGTGCAAACATCGGTTGACGTGCCGGCGCATGCACCGCTCACCGCCATATGCTCACCTGCTTGCAACCTTCGTCACCTGTTGTGTGGCACTCTAACCTTCATCACCTGCGCACTGCTCTGAAAAAAAACTGGCCCTGCCGCCCGCCTCACGCGGCAGCAGAAGCTGCGGTGTGTGTGTCCGCGTCGTGCGAAGGTGGGCCGCCGTGCATGGCGCCATGGCTCAGGGTGCGGGCTGGCAGCAGGTGCGCAAGGGCCGCTTCGTGGTGCTGGCGGCCGGCGAGGGCGCGGGCGGCGGCGCGGCGCCGGCCTTCTGCCTGGCCGGCGAGGCGCTCGCGCTCGCGCGCGTGGAGTCCGTCGCGGACGCCGCCGTCAAGCTGCACTTCTTTGCGCCGGCCGACGACCGGCCGGGCGCGCGCACGGACAGCACCCATGCGACCCACGCCGCCGTGACCCTACCCTACCCTAACCCTGTCATACACAGCTTATAGTGACAGGGCATGCTGCGCTTGGTGCGCCGTGCCTGGAGGCATGGCCCGCCCCTGGTGCCGCCGCGAGCTCTGCGCCGCGGCAGGGTCTGGGCGCATGCAAGCAGAGATGAGCTGACCTGCCCATGCACGCAGCGCGTCAGTTGCATGTCAGGGGCGCTGCAGGCGTGCTGCGCTTCACGCCCTGCGCCGACGCGCGCGGCTACCCGCTGCTGGC
>JAABUP010010417.1_pt1 | contig 10987 bp, 8 predicted proteins | sample 5559201 | NCBI WGS metagenome assembly JAABUP01 (sample SAMN10711887, study PRJNA513373) | rock metagenome | isolation source: Antarctica rocks | place: Antarctica | reverse complement strand
AGGCTCGATCTTCGTGCGGTTGTTGGCGGGCAAGGCGTTGCGATGTGCCTGTGTTCTTACGGGTTCCCCTGGTATTTACGGTTCCTGGTATCCAGGGTTCCTTTGGTATCCGGGTTCCCCCGGTATTTAGGGTTCCCCTGGTATTTACGGGTGCGCCTGATATTTACGGGTTTTCTCTGGTATCCGGGTCCCCCCTGGACCACCTTCCCGCAGGTATGTCAGTCTGCCACGACACGCTGCCCGTCGACCTCATGCTCCTCGTGCCCATCGCGGGCGCTCGACCCGGTGCCAGCTCGACCTCGTGTTCTCGTGCGGCTCGTTCAAAGGGCCGCCTGGTGCGGCTCGTGAGACTTGACCCGGTGCCGCTCGCGCGGCTCGTTTCGCTAGCGACCCTCGCGACCCGGTGTGGCTCGCGGGCTCGTGTCGCTCGTGGGGGGCTCGACCCGGCGGGCGCTCGCGGGTTCATGCGGGTCGTGCAGGGCGACCTCATGTCGGGGTTCGTCCTGGTGTCGTTCGCGAGCGCGTGACCCGGTGCAGGACCGGGCCTGGTGCGGTTCGGGTTCGTGGTCCTCGCGGGCGCTCGTGTGGGCCTCGCGTCTCTTAGGCGGACGCGTCCTGGTGCCGACACTGAGGACATGATGAAAATAGCAATCGGAGCCGCCTTCACCATCCTCGCAGCCTCGCTGGTCAGCGCGTGCAGTGCGTCAGCACCGCCCGCTACCGTTCCGCCAGCATCCCACGGCACAGGCGCCAACGGTTTAACTGCTGCCCGCTATTCGCAGTGTGACCAGGGAGCTCTTATTATGCAATACCTTGTGTCGGGTGACAATCAAGGAAACCCCGATCTCGATAAAAACTTTGGTAGTTATGTTGGGGCAACAGGGCCGCGGGCTCGCGCAATAGCGGATGCTGCCATTGAACAATGCAACAAGCAAGGTGATGATGATGCAGCAGCACAGGCAACTGCTCAAGCTTCAGCTCAAGCTTCAGCTCAAGCTTCAGCTCAAGCGCAAGCGTCAGCAAATGCACAAACTGCCCAAGACGATCACCTAGCAACGGTACAACAGCAATCATGCGCAGCGATTGGCGGAACGATAAACATGTTTGCTCTTGTATCGAACAATAGATGTAGGTCGGCTACTCCTGACGCTCCCAGCGGACCATCTAACACGCTGTGCGCCTATGGAGACATTTATTTCAACGACGATGGTTCGATATCGCAGAGCTCATATAATGAATCAAAACAAAACTACCCGGGCTGTTTCAAGTAGAGCAAGTAGAGCAAGATAAGCTCATGAGCGACACGGATGAGGTCTACGAATAACAGGACCGCGTAGGCAACTGCCAACTGCTCTTCCGCAGATGTTGTACGGCATTTCACAGATTTATTGTAAAGCGAGGACGATAATGGTCGGCGTTCGTTTATCGGATTCCTCTGGTATTCGTGGGGTCACCCCGGTCTTTTAATGGGATTCCCTGGTGTTTATGGGTTCCCCTGGAACACCTTCCCGCAGGTATGTCGCGGTCTGACTCGACCCGCGACTTCGTGTCCCTGGTGCCTATCGCGGGTGCTCGACCTCGCGCCCCTCATTCCGCTTGATCTCGTGGGCTCATTCGGGCTCGACCTCGCGGGGATCGTGCCCGGCGTGACCTCGCGGGCTCGTGCCGGGTGTGGAAGTTCCGGCGTGAGTACGTTAAGCCCTTTATTGGTCTCTATACCGCTGTCCGGGCGTTTCCATTTTGTTGGCGTTCCTTCGAAGTTTGTCGAGTGCCGTCTGCGTGTCCGCGGGAATCATCTTGTTCCGGGTTGCTGCACGTTTCCGCTCTGCACACTTTCGACATGCTGTAGAGCAGTAGGCGGCCTTTCCGGTGACAGCCCTTCCGCATCCACCCGCGCAGGAGCGGCTCCCATCCAATGCCGGCATACTCGCATCTCGTCACCGGGCCAATACGATGAGTGGTTCGGCTACCGTGTCGTCAGCGCCGATGCCGTCAAGCACTTGTGCGGCCCGGCGGGCAGCTACCCGGATGAGTGCCGCCATCGCCGGTTTGTCGGTACCGCAGCCGTTTCGGAAACGGACGACCTGCCTTTGGCTGACCCGCACCGATTGGCCGTGCCGGCGCAGCACCTCATCCCCCAGTTCCTCGACGTAGCCGGCAAGCGCGGCAGTGCGTTCCGCACCCGTCAGTTTCGGCTCGATGTTGTACCGGGCCTCCCGCTTACCGGCCGACCGTGCTTGTTTTAAGAGCTTCTCGATACGCCGGGCGTCCGACTCGGCAAATTCGACTACCTGCCGGCTGGACAGGTACGCGAGCGCGGCAGTGGTGAGCTGCCGCAGGTGGTCATCACCGTCTCCGTAGTCGGTGACTACTTCGTCAATGTTCTCAGTCAGTCCGTTCAGCTGCTCCTCGATCCGGTTAGATTCCTTTCCGATGTGCACGAATCTCGCTACCCGCACGGTCCGCCTGGACAGGACACCCCGCGTCTGCGGCCGGCAGGGATTCCCGGCACTGTCTGCGGCTTTCTCCTCCGGGTGCGAGCGGTAATGGTCGATGACCTTCCGAAACGACTGCACTATTATTTCTCCCGGTTCCGGTTGTCCTCCGGTACTGATGTGTACTGGTGGGCTTTCCGGGTCGTACAGTTTCTGCCATTTGCATGTTGACCATCGGTTCGGGTCGAACGCGTAGGGAGCTATCAGCCGCACGGGGGGCTCATCGCCGATTGTGTTCCGCTCGGTCACGGTCAACACGAAATTGAACGGCTTTACCTGCACGGCGAACGGTTTCCCCGCGTTGTAGTACCGCAGTGCCCGGGCAACAAAAGGGGAGGAGACAACCGTCTTGGTCAACGCGGGCCGGTCGGCCCATTCCGGCAGCGCCGGACGGAGCCCGTGCGCCTCGTCGAGGAGGTACTGCCAGACCTGCCGCATCCAGTCACGGTCATCGCTTTCCGGGTCGGTCGGGTTGAGGTAGAGGCCCAGCCCGTGCTCGGACCACTTGTGACGCTCCGGGGCGATGACAGGCCGCCCGGCATCGTCATAGTCGAACAACACATAACGTTTGGCTGAGATCGCATACCCCCAGCTTTCGCTCTCCCGTTTAAACAGCGCAGTCACAGCGTCCCGGTCGTACGGGTTCAGCCGGTTCATCGCCAGTCGGATTGCCTCGACCTGCTCTGTCGACAACGCGAGGACAGCCGGCCGCCCGTCCGCCGTCACGTGCGACCCGCCCTCGCAGGGAATGAGCCCACCGGTCTTGGTGGCGACGATTGCCATCGAGTCGGTGTCCGCGAACAGCCACGTACCACCCGCATCGGTCACGAGTCGCTCGCCGAGGGCGAGCATGAGCCGCGCCGCACCGGTGATAGCGGCGCCGATGGGCGGGTAGCAGAACTCCTGGGCGGTTTCAGTCGCTGTCGTCTTCGTGGTCCAGGCGTCATCCCACGCGCCGTGTACGGTCAGCTCCTGCGGCTCGGCTGAATCCTCGCGGAGCATTTCGACATAGATGCCGTAGGACCCGGAGTTGGCGAGGACCTTCAGGAAACGTTCCGCCCGACAAAGCTCACACGGGCACTTGTCGGGATGCTCCTTTGTCTGTTTTTTCAGCCGTTGCCGTTCCTCGACGACTGTCTGGAAGAAGTCGACCTTTCGGGGATCGACTTCGATGGTGTCGGCGAGCTTGACCGGTTCCAGGGTTGCCAGCCGTTCTCCTGCGGGTACGAAACGGATTGCGCGGACAACCCTCGGCGGCTTTCCGGTGAGCAGGGTCGATGCGATTACGTCCGGGATCGAATACCACAACGGGCGCGGCGAGTGCAGGCGGTTCACCCCGACGTTGTATTGCCCGGGGATGTCACCGTAGGTGGCACGAACCGGGAGAATGTCGCCCGCCGGTTCGATCTGCACGCTGCCCACGAATCCCGACCACAACGCCGGGTCGAGGCAGTCAGCCACCGTGAGAGCGTCGAGCGTGCGCCGTAGCTCGTCGGTGCAGTCGACGACCTCGACTCGCTCGAATGTGAGCAAGTCCCATACCCGCATGAGAATGTCGACCGTCGGGTACATCGACGTGAAGTCGCAGACCGAAACCGGTACCGGTGTATTCCTGATGTGGCATTCGGCGCGGCCTCCGTAGAACGTCGAGGTAACCGCCCCCAGCAGTGCCGGGTTGGTCGGCACGCCCACACGGTCGAGCATCGGGGTAATACCCATCTTCCGCACGTAGGCTTTGGCAATCGACGCGGGCGAGTACAACTTTGTGGCTTGCAAGTCGACCGGATGGGTCGAGAACTCTGCGAGCACTCTTTCTGCCAGCTCGGTTGTGGCGAGCACGTCCCGGCGGTTGTAGTCGATATACTCCCGGGTAATAACACCATGCTTGGCAACTACTGTCTTTCCGTGCTCGACCTGGAACATGTCGCAGCCGCGGTCGAGGGTTACCGCCTCGTTCGTCAGCGACCAGATCAGTGTGCGGAGGTCGAGAAACTGTCCCCGGTCGCTCGGCGCGTCTGCGCTGCCACTCTCCCGCGTCGTGCCCCATTTGATGAGTGCCTTTTTCGAGTCGAGATGTTTTACCAGCAGTCGCGGCCTGAACGTGTTCTCTTTGCCGTCGTGTAATGGCGCCATACGGAGGGAAAACCCACCGGCCATGTCGCCCCTGGCGTCGCTGTAATCCTCGGCGAGCCGGGACAGGTCGAACGGTGCATTGAAAGCAACCAGCGTTGCCGACTCGTCGCCACGCCCCTTCGTCGTTCCCGGCTGTCGATAGCAGTATTTGAACAGCCATCCGGATACAAACTCCGCCCGGGACACGAGTGACAGACCGTGGGCAGCGGCGTAGTCGACGAGGGTTGCATATCCGGCCGGGTCGGCGTCGGTCAGGTCGTCGGCGTGAAACAGCACCTCTGCAACGGTCTCGACCCGGGCGGCACGCAACCGCGCAAGCCGGGCTGAGCCGAACGTCAACGCCTGCGCCGGGTCGGTGCGGGTCTCGGTGTCGACGACGAGAAGCAGCCGGGGCAGGCGTGTATGCGGTCGCTGTTTGCGGGGCTCACGGTCCAGCTCGGGCCAGCCCCGTAGCGCCACCGTCTGATACCCCGAGTCAGCCATAACGCTCCTCCGGCGGGACGGCGGCAGCCAGCAGGTCGAATATCGGACGCGCGGCGTGTACCGCGAGCATTGCGCCGACCACGGCCGGAGGCGTCTCGTCGGCCTCGCGGGCGTCGACCTCGCGGGCGTCGACGTCGACCCGGTCGAGCCGGCCTGCGTGATAGGCGAGATACCCGGCGGCGCAGCGCACATCCTGGGCGGCCCGGTTGAGCGGCGCCGTCCACCGGTTCGGTCCTGTCAGTAGTCCGAACAGCCGGCAGGCGTTCGCGCCTTTCAGCCGGCCGCAGAGCACCGAACCGGAAACGAGCCGCGTCACTACCTCGGTGGCGACCCGGTGCAGCTCGGCGGTCCGCTCAGGGGCGCCGGCCGGGTCAGCCTCGACAGGTTCGACCTCGACGAGGGACACGTACGGCGGCACCGGAACGGACACCGGGAGCAGTCGGCGCGCGGCGTCCTGCATGTCGACCGCGACCAGGGCGAGGTCGCCGGCTCCCTGTCTGAGACAGGCGAGGCGCAGCAGGTCGAGGCTGCCCGCCAGCAGGGCGTAACACCGGTCGGGCTCGGTGCGGGGCTGGTCGCGGCGCAGGATCACACCGTTTTCCCGCTGCCAGTCGGTCAGAATCAAGTGACACCCGCGGCACACCCCGACGGTCAGCGGGTCGTTTACCCGTCCCGCGATATGGTGCCGTTCAATACGCGGCGCGGAGGTTCCGCACGCGGTACAAACTCCGCTCATTAGATCAGTCCCCCTTTATTATGTCGCTGTCGGCATGGTCGCAGCATCCGGGTACAGCGACTCAAAGCTGAGATCGCCGTGTGTTGCCCACCAGTCGAGCGCGTCCCTACCGGTTTCCAGCTCGACGCCGTTGACCGTCCTGCCCTCGAACGCCGCCAGGCCGTCCCCGTTCTCATCCCGGCCATCCAGATAATCCGTGACCGCGTTCCAATATTTGCCGACCACGGACCGTTCGGCTTTCGATAGATGCCGCACGTCCTGCACCCCGGAGGTGGAAACAACACTCATCGTCTTCCCGCCACGTCGGGTATAACGCGAATATCGCCGCGGGTTGTTGGCAGCCCGTTCCGGCCGTTCCGGTGTCTGCGAGTGGCCTCGTGCAGCCGCCAGGGATGCGCCCCGCAGATAGTCTGACCGGGTGATGCCGGCCTTTTGGTACCGCTGGCGGGTAGCCGGTTTGAGAGCTTTCCACGCTTGCGGGGATCGCTGGGCGGCCTTACGACTGGCTGGATTACTCGCCATTGCGACCTGCCGCCGGAGAGTTGTCCCGTGAGGTACGGCTGTTGCCCGGCACGCGCGTCGGGTTCTTTCGGGCGCCCATGCAGGAGGTCGCAGCGCGCCCCGTTTCTGCTGGCAGAACTGCCCGCCAACCACGCCGCGACTTATCGAAGTCTTCCGACGTGCGCGGAATCAGTTCCCAACTAACGTCGTGCCAGCGCACCAGCTCCCCGCCGACGAGGACTGACACCATGCCGGTGGCGCACCCATACTTCCCGAACATCTGGGGCGACATACCACAGTCAGCGTCGGTCTGGAAGATGTGTCGGTAAGGATGCTTCCAGTCGAGCGAATCAAGATAGTCAACGAGCGAACCGAAGGAGCGAGGCTTCGTCGGTACCTGACAGACGTAACAGGTCGAGGGAGGCCAGCGATTCTCGCCGGTTGGGATACCAGCGTCATACGACACCTTCGGTACCCAGCTCGGGATACCAACCGCATCCAGCACCCTCGGAAACGGCGGCATCTCCGGCCGCAGGTGATAGCACGTCTGCCAGTGCTTCATGCCGAAGCCATGGTCACGCCACCGGGGTTCCGGCAAACATTCGGGCGAGCACGGTAGCGGTACGGCCGGCAGGCGCCAGACCGGAAAGTCGAACTTGGTCAGCCACGGGTGGAGTGCGTACCGGGTCCATCCGTCGGGATGCACATACCGGACCGCGCCCGGCGGGTCGACACCGGCAAAGATGGTCGCCAGCGCCTTACGAGGGTCGTCCTCCCGGAGCCAGTAGCTCTGGTGCAGGCGTGCAAGGCCGTAGCACGGCGGGGAGGAAGCCGTAGCGGGCGGCTTCTCCAGGGGCGGTGCGGCTGTTATACTATTCATCGTCAGCTCATTTCTGTTGGGTGAATGCCTCCGGTGGGGACCGGGGGCATTCGCATGTGGTGGGTTAGGTCGAGCAACGCCCCGGTACGTTGGTCAGGCTGAGCGAACGGGACAAGTACGCGTGGTGGCAGGCGGCCAGCAGAGTCGGACCGTGTTCGGCGACCAGTTGCTCGACGACGCTTTCGACCGACACTCGACGGCGGGCGGCTTCACCGGTCAGCCTGTCGAGTAGCTCGCGGGCTAGGTCAACCTGGATCGGCTCAGCCGAGTCGGCTGTTTCTCCTGGATTGACGAGTGCGGTTCGGGCGGCGGCAGTAAGCATTGCGGGGCCTTTTGAGGCGATGAGGGCACCCGCGAGGTCGTCGACCGGGATGCCGCTCGCGGTCGCCGCGTCGTTGAGCCGGGTCACGAGGTCGGCCGGGATGACGTACCGGCGCACGCTGCGTCTCATCGTGTGCCGCCTGCTGGTAGAGCAGGCAGTTGGGCCGGGATGGCGAGAGCGGGCGGCCTACCGTCTCCTTCGAGGCGTTGGGGTAGAGCAGTCTCGTCGAAGTCGTCGAGTGCCTGCGTGAGCACGTCGGCGGCGGCCTGCGAGACGAGCATGTCGCGGTACTCGGCGAGTTGGTAGAGCAGGCTGGCTACGCCGGATGCCAGGTGCCAAGTAACGACGGTCCGGGCCGGTGCGGGGGTGGTGGGTTTCTGCATACCGAGTACGGTTGCAGGCGGCCCGGACCATGATCGGCTATTTCTTGGTCCCCGGTGGCTACCCGCTGGGCGCTGGACGCAAGGCATCCGCTGGACGGAGCGGGGACCGAGAGGCATGCTTGTTGGTTGGTCCCCGGCGTGAGACTATGGCGACATGGCTAAGAACCGGAGCACGGGTACCGCCACCGACCGTGCGCTACTCGTCGCGTTAAACAGCCGTGGACGACTGGCAGGCGAGCCGTTCCGCGAGGACGGCACACTCACCGAGAAAGCACGACCGTTGGCTCGCCGGTTCGATGACTTCCGACGAGAGCAACTAGTCCCAGCGGTACCGGCCGGCCAAGACGTGCCGGATAGGATTGTCAGCCAATATGACGAAGCTCTCCGGTTGAAGCACACCGGTTACAGCAACAAAGAAGCTTTCATATCCCTTGCACTGAGTAACTATGATGTACCGGAAGAAAAACTGCGGGAAGCACTACTTGACGTCCCTCGGCGAGCCGTAGCCGAACTGCGGGAGATGTACGGCGCGCACGCACTGCCTGTGTTGGAGAATGGCGAAGATGGCATGCCGGCAATCCCCAAGGCGCTGGAAGCTGAGACTTCCGATCGAGCCGAGCGGATGTCGGGCATCGTGCGGGGAATTCGGGCACACTCTGGAGACGGTATTTTACGTGCGATAAAGCCTCAGCCCCGGTACAAAGGTCTCAGAGGTGATGATGCCGAATCAGTCGGCGAGCGCGACCACACGGCTACCACCAACCTGGCATTTGCAGCCTTAGGCGGTCAAATGTACGACGCCCGAACCCTTGCCGAGACTATCCCGAACCTGTTTCAGGTACCGGCCAATAACCCAATGGTGCAAATCTGGGCCGAGACCATCGAAAGCCGCTCATGTGGGCTGCTGGCTATCATAGAGGAGTTCGAGACAGCCCCACTCGCGGAGCTATTCGCGTTGGCCCGGACATGGCTTCCGCTGGTTAAAGTTCTTACTACGGTGGCCGGGCTATTAGAGAACGATCCCGCAAGGATAGAGCAGATTGCTTTACTTATAGCCGCTCTGGTGCGGATATGGGGAATCTCCACACTTGCACCTGACGACCCGCGCAAGCAACTCGAACAAGAAGGGAGCCAACCAACTACAACTGTAAAGACAAGCGCAACCCCGATAGCCCAATAAATAGCGCTCCGGGCAGTGCGCTAACACCGCCCGGAGCCACACCCGGAAGGACCCGCTTCCGAATGCCAGCCCAACGTAGCCCCACGACCAGCGACCTCGACGAAACGCAACGCACCCTGCACGACCTCTACGCCCGCGACGCCACCAACACAGCGGTGGCCGTCGCCAGCGGCTACGGCGTCACCGTCGCCGTCGAACGGGGGCAGCTCGTCGTAGCCGACGGGATCGGCAAGCATCGACGGCAACGCCGCTACCCGAGGGCAGGGCGCACTCTGCGGCGTCTCGTCGTCGCCGGCAGCGGTGCCATCACCCTCGACGCGCTGCGATGGTGCGCCGACGTAGGAGTCGCTGTCGTCACCGTCGACCCCGCCGGCCGGGTACTCGCAACCAACGGAAACGGACCGGGCGACGCCCGGCTACACCGCGTGCAGGCCGCCGCGTACGGCACTGCTGTCGGTCTCGACCTCGCTCGCAGCCTGCTCACGGAGAAGATCGCCGGACAGGCCGGGGTGCTCCGTCAGATGTTCGGCGACGACAACACGGCCCGCGACCTAGAAGCATTCGACCTGCTAACAGCACAACGCCCGGACCGGCTACGCGAAATCGAAGCAGCAGCCGCCATCCGCTACTTCAAAGCCTGGCAAGGCGCACAGCTCCGGTTCATAGCCCGCGACGCACGACGGGTCCCCGAGCATTGGCACCGCTACACCATCCGGCGCTCGCCCCTGCACCGGGGCGGCCCGACCCCGCGTGATGCGGCCCACCCGATGAACGCGATGCTCAACTACCTTTACAGCCTCGCTGAGGCCGAATGCCGGTTTGCCTGCCTCGCGGTCGGTCTTGATCCCGGTCTGGGCTTTCTGCACACCGACCAGCGGGGCCGCGACTCGCTCGCGCTCGACCTGCTCGAAGTCCTGCGCCCACACATCGAGCGTTATGTCTTGCGGCTCGCAGCGGGACATACCTTCCGGGCAGCGGACTTTCACGAGACCGTCGAGGGTAAATGTGTTCTGCTGCCGCCATTGACGCACACCCTCGCGGACACCATGCCGGAATGGGCGCGGGTTGTCGCCCCGGTAGCGGAACGGGTGGCGCACACTCTCGGCGACACCAGCACAGCGAGAATCCGACGGCGTACGCCGCTGACGCAACAGAACACACGGGCCGAGCAACAAAGACGAGCGCAACAACGGAGTATCCCTGTTCCATCCGACCAGGAAGCCTCCAAATCCGCGCGAGCGCAGAGCTTCAAATCATCAACTATCGAGACGACCGATGGACCTAAGATGCCGACCCGCCTATGTCGTGCCTGCGGAGTTCAGCTGGGCAGTCGCAGATACAGTGCATGTCATTCGTGCCGTAAAGCCGAGCTAACCGACCAGGCGGGGCATCTTGCAACTGTCGGGCTGACCGAGCTGGCCCGAAGACGCGGGCTCGGTGACGACCCTTCGGCAACACCCGAAGCCATCGCCAAGAAATCGGAGTCGAATAAACGCCGCCGTGCCTTCCTGGCACAGTGGGAACGCGACCACCCGGACACTCCCAAGGCGGAGCCGGTGGAGTTCAGCCGGCTTATCCTGCCGGGACTGGCGGGCCTACCACTCGGAGCCATCAGTACCGCGACCGGATTATCCAACTCGGCGGCATCCCGAGTGCGGAGCGGAAAGCTCACACCGCATCGGGCTTACTGGGAGTCGCTGACCAATGTCATACAGACTCACCGGGGAGCTGGACCGGGCCGGGTTGCCGGTTCTTCGAACTTGAGGGGGAGGCAGGACACGATCTTCGTGCTGTGAGCTGAGGGCTCGCGGCTCCTTGACACTGGCTGTGTCTGAAGCAGCTGGTGAAAGGAACCGCGAGCGTGGAGAACGGTA
>JAABUP010010415.1_pt1 | contig 10988 bp, 11 predicted proteins | sample 5559201 | NCBI WGS metagenome assembly JAABUP01 (sample SAMN10711887, study PRJNA513373) | rock metagenome | isolation source: Antarctica rocks | place: Antarctica | reverse complement strand
GAGCAACAGCTGAAGAAGGGATTAGCTTGATGACCCAGATTGCTGAAAACTATGAGCTGACCTTAGATCAGGTCAGGGAAGGTGCAAGGCTACTGGCGATCAACACAGCCAAGACAGACAATGACACACTAACAGCTGAGACTGCTGTGTCAGTGGGCTGCTGCCTATGGTGGTATGGCCCCTGCAAACCTAGGTCCAGGAGCAACACGCGGAATGACATCAGATTGGTTCAAGGCAATCATCAGTTTCTTAGTAGCGTACATACCTGCTCACAATTTTCACCTCGCTCTCAGACCATTTGTCGCAAATCAGAATGCGCATCACAATACACTGATATGCAGGAAATGTGTCACGGACATGCCATTAAACAGAGACATGCATTGAGACTGCTGCATCGAATTGAGACTGCTGCATCAACATGTACAGGGTTTGTTCAGCAGACAAGCCTGCCTGGAACCGTCAAATTCTTCACAGTGAGGTGGAACCGTCAAATTCTTCACAGTGAGGCAAACAAAAGCAAACAGCAAGCCTGGTTGCAGCACAACTTTAGACAGTTAAATGCAACAGGAAAAGGGAATACAGAGGACAAGAATTAGGGTGAGCTGCTTACTGATGGGCCCCAGTCGCGAGCCCAGCCATCATTGATGGGAATCTCTACGACAGTCACTCCAGGAGCGTCCTCAAAATAAGATCGCGCCTCAGCTGCTGACTGCATAAACAGACGCAAGGATTCATAGCTGTTGACATGATTGAGCCTCTACTCATTCAGCCTCCACATTGCTAAGGAATCAGAAGCATGACTATTGTTCTGAGGCCGCTCCAGACTGCTGCCTCCAGAGGCTCCCCTCAAAATCGCTGAAAGGGGCAGACTTGTCTTTTCGTTTCTGTTCTGTTAGGTTCCAAGGGCATCAATAAAGTATTTGTTGGAGATTCTGGGGAATTCTAGGAAAAGGCATTCCCGAACAGGACTCATCACATGCAGCAGTCTAGTGCCATATGCCAAACTGAGATGGCATAGAAGCATGGACTGCTAGATGCTTGCACAATGTGCTAGTCACAATGCAAGATGCAAGCACAGTTGTTTTTGGTGTGTGTGCATACCTCAGGATTGGCCATCATGACAACAGGCTCAAATTGGGAGATGGCCTTGGCCACATCAGCATACTGCTTCTGAGCAGGCTTGGCATCTTCTCTCCACAGCATGCCGCTGTCTGGCCATCCCATCCATGCATTTGCATGAGGCTCAAACTCACCTGCATGTGCCACACTTTCAGCGCACTTGGGGTTTTTGCCATGCAAACCCTTGGATAATACTGACAGAATGAACAAGGCTTAAGGGGGCCCGCCGGCAAGCCGTTGTGTGCATACTGCACACTGTAGTACAACTGCTGCACTGGACTGAAGCTTGGAGCATGTTGAAAATGCACTGTGCAGAAAGTCAGGCAATTGCCTGAATGAATGAAAAGCTTGCATGTGGCATGAAGGGCTTATTTATAGTGTAGCTTATGCAAACATATGTTGCTCCTATCATCATGAATGAATGAATGAATGAATGAATGAATGAATGGATGGATGGATGGATGGATGGATGGATGGATGGATGGATGGATGAATGAATAAGAGACAGAAGCAACGATTTTTGCAACTGCTGCAGTAGCAAAGTGTTGACTGTTCAGCTTGCCTGGCATGGTGTAGCCCAAAGACAAAGGAGTTTTGCCAGCTGCAGTGGATGCTGGTGGAGCCTCCACGGTTGCAGCAGCTGCCATGATTGTGCTGTTGTTGGCTTGTCGCACTGCAGCAAAGCACAGTGTCTTGTACAAACAACGTGGTAAGGACCTGCCACGAGATTTTGAGGCGCAACACAAAATCGTTGAAACTTACTAGCGCATCTTCTGTGAGTCTGGCATGTTTGAAATGCACGCTTGGAGAGCACTGCGGTCGCCCGCACATGAGCTGGGACGGCGAGGCCTGCGCAACAAGTTAAGTTCGCATCCAGATCTGAGATAAGGTCGAGCCCCGCGGCGGTCCACTAACGACGCGTGGCATATTGGACTATTGACGCCATCGCGGTTTGAGACAGACATTTCAGCAATTGCACGCAGACCAATTCAGCAAAGCAGATAATAGGCCATGCTTCTGTGGTGCGTACGTGCTGGCAAACTCTGGCAGCCAGAAACGGTGGTCATGGGGCAGGTAGTCATGATATGACGTGCTGTTGAGTTTCACTGCGGCAGCACACAACTTGATGAGCACAGTAGGCTGAAGTGGCGCAGGAACATGACTATACTCTTTGACACATGCACGCTGGCCTGTTTGCTATGGCCGTTTATGCATGCAGCTTTGTCATATCCTCACCTATAAAAGCTTTGAAGAACGGGCCAGCGAAAATTCTGCTGGCTGCTGTTGCGCTAATTTTGCATATCACTGCCCAACGCGAGCATCCGCAACAAATTGACGTAAATGAGTAAGCCGCCGCTCAAAACGTCACATATGGAGCCCACATGGTGGCCATGTGAGACCACACCGAGGTTTTAGAGGCAGAAAGATGTGTCAAAGCTGCAGTTTCAGCTGCGGCCAAACAGGCCCAAATGGGTACGCCTAATAATATAGCTAGACGTCGAGCTCGTCCTTCAAGCAGCAACAAAGGCCGGCGAGTTGGTGAAACACAGCGTCTGTCCCATTCAGAAGGCTCCTCGCGTTACCGTCAGCGGTACTTGTATTTACTGACTTGTCGGTCTCGACGACAACTTTGACTTCCCGAACTACGCGCAATCGAGCACCGTGTTGACTTGTTGACACTCAGATTCATTGTGCAAAGCAAATACGGCAGACTGTCGAATTCTGTGTACAAAGCTCGAAGGTAACAGCAGGATCTCGCTCCAGTGAGTGCCCAAACGCGTACGTCGCCAGGTGTTGATTGTTGTTGTCAGTTGTCATCGTTGACTTGTCTGTCTGTTTGGCAGGAGCCTCGCCGTGTCGTCTCTTGCTTGTCACTGGAGCTTCGCTTGATTGTGCTGTAAAGAAGTTTCTGTCTATACGACGTAAAAGCAAGCATGTCAGAGTCCAGCACGAGGCCGCTGACAAGAGCTGGGACTCATGCCGATGATAGTGCTTACGGGGGCCAAAAGTTTGACGTCGAGAAGACCAACAAACTCACGGATGATGATATAGCACAACCAAGCTTTTGACAAGCCTGTCTACAGCTTAGCAAACCACCCTGGTGAGCACGAGTGCCTACTAGTGGATATGCACCAACCGTGAAGTTATCTGTACAAGCTGCCTGATTGTTTGTGGTGCTTGTGCAGGATGTCATATCATTCCTGGCTTTGTTGACAGTGCACAGCAGAAGCACCTGTTCAAACAGGCAGCAACTGTTTTTCCAGAGCCACCAAATCGGAGTAATCTGACTCTGCAGCATGGCCATCTGCCATCACTGTGGGCAGCTGCTCAGCAGGGCTTGTTCCTGCAGCCATTCCACACAGGCAGCGACATCAATCTCAAGAAGGACCAGCCAGCCACAAGCGTTCACAACAATCCTGCTACACCTGCTGAGAGTCAATCTCCAGCATCCCCATCAGTAACCATCACAGCCAACAGCCACAGCACCAACTTTTCTGGTGCAAGTCAGGATGCCAGTCATGCAAGGCATCAACCAATGCAAGATGATGAAGATGGTTCAACTCTTAGTCTAATGAGTGCATCTGCCGCTTCAGCTCAGCATCACTGCGGCCCTGAAGCACCCTGCCCTCTGCAGACAGCCACATTGGCCACTGGTTCTTGTCCTGAGTTTCCAACCCACAGAAGCTCTCAGCAGCCACCTGCTCAGTCAAGCTGCTGGTCTACAGACCCTGTAGGACCATCTGCAGCATCGCTATTGGAAAAGCTACGGTGGGTTGCCTTGGGACCTCAGTTCAATTGGTCAACTCGCCAATATGAGCACGAGCCAGGTGTCAAGCCCTTGCCCTCTGAGCTCGTCACACTAGCTCAGCAAGCAGTCCAAGCATGTGAGGAGTTGCATCCCATCACAGACAAACACAGGGCTGAACCTCTGGATGGGGCAGATGTGACTGTGTTGCAGACTAAGCATGACTGCGCTGCCACGGCATCATGTTGCTCAGATGACAGAGCAAAACTTTGCAGTGTGAGTATGGCCAGCAGCAAAAACGAGGAAGGCATCTAAAGCAGCAAGCTGACCATATTGACTCCACACCTGAACTTTTTGTTGCCTCTGCTACAGCTGCTGGGCTGGGCAGAGTAAACAGTATTATGTCTGCCATAATTGTCTCATCGATCCACATGCTGCTTGTGTGATGTGATTTGTCCTGTATGTACAGGTGCACCAAATGGTGCCAGCAATGAACAGGAAGCTGTGGACATGACCTCCAAGATATGGAAGGCTATCTGGCCAAAAGAGCGTTTGCGGCAGAGGGAGTTTTTCACCTTTGGCATGGATGTGCTGCTCAAATTGGATCTCAGGGAAACGCGGCAATTTTTTTCTGCATTCTTTGGGCTTTCTGATGTTCACTGGCAGGGTTTTCTTTCGTCCAGGCTGTCTTTCCCGCAGCTCATGGCTTTTGGTCTTGCTTTGTTTGCCAACTCTAGCAACCAGGCTAGGGCAAACTTGATATTCAAGGGCACTCCAGGACTTGTCAGTATGTTCACGGGACTTGGCAAGACATACTTGCCAGACAAAAAGTCCAAGTGAAACTGTCCAGTCAAAAGTCTGGTCTACACACCCACCCCCCTTGTCTCCCGTTGCAACGGTCATGTCAACATGTTGTTGGTGCAACGGAGGAGGCTGCCTTGCACACTTCTATGCAGTCAAACAGTAGCAGGGACCCGTAGCAGTATAGGACTAGATGCAGAACTTGTTACCTTATCCAACTTTTAAATGCTCCAGCACCAAACAACCCAAACGCATTGCCGTATATTATGTCTGCCTAATGCTGATGTTTACTCGTGTTTGTTGCATGTAGTCAATGAAATCACCATCTGTTGCATTTGTGATGGCTGCTGCACAGGCAAGCTGACCTGGCCTGACACGTGGCACGCCATGATAGCACTGCCTAGCAGGGCCTAACAGAATAACAGCATCTCCACTGTGAAGCCAAACAGCTGTGGGCACAACATCTTTTGTCTGTCCACCCATCAGGAACACAGCATCGCATCCTACACTAATGCTGACAATAGGGCATGTTTTATGCAGCTCAGCGTCATCCTTGTGACCTCCCAGCGTATCGCCTTCCCTATAGAAATTTACCAAAGCTGTATTGGGCTCGTACAATACATGGTCTTCATCAGCTGCCCCACCATGCTGTTCATGGACTGGCGGGATGATCACACAAAGGTGCACACCAGCAGCCTCTCTTAGCAGCAGGTTGCCAACAGCTGTGTCATTTATTGCAGCACATGCTATGTGTGTGCAGTCATGAAGCTTAATTGTCTTTTGAAAAGTCAACTATTATACTGCATCTGAGTCTGTGACATGTAGAATCACATCCACACAGATGCGCAAAACACAGCATTGCAAGCAGCATGCTGCTGTCATGGCTGAATGCACTCTGTACAGACAGTTTTTTCATGCATGTAAGGTTTTGTTGATCATTCACTAGACACCTCCACGCAGCCTTACTCAAGACTCTACAACAGCTTTAGTGCTAGATGTGAGCAAACTCAGCAGTTGCATGCCTGATGTAAAATTAGTTGATTGTTGTTTCTGCAGGGTCGGCCAGAAATGCGTGCGGCCAATCAGAAGCTGCCCACTTTCCTATATGTCATGCCTTTCAGCAAAACCAAGCTGTTCCTGGAGGAGACTTCCCTGGTTTCAAGACCTCCCTTTGCCTTTCAAGAGCTGAAAGACAGGCTCCAAGTCAGGTGTGGCATCTCATTAATTCACCCCAACTATCTCAAACTGTAATAAGAGCTTTCAGATGTTCATATAATTGGAAATCAGTCAAAACCCTATGTATAGTCAAAGTCAACCCAAACATTGAGTATGTCTTGTTCATAGCAAAACCTTTGACAATGGCTGCTATTGGCTTTGCCTGCATGTGTCTGTGGTAACCCTGTTAACATCATTATTCTTCATCAGAAAGCAGAGTCACTGTGTACCGCACCGTTTGGAACAACTCCACATTATGAATGGGCAGGCACTTGAGTCAAGCATCAGCAGTTGTCAGGCAGCAGGCTCACGCTCCTGCCCACAATGCACCAATGATTACATTGGTGCACCATACAATTCTCTCTGCCTCAGCTGTATACACTCTGGTCGTGTCTGACTGCTCCGGCTTGTTGTGCTGATGTAGAATGGAGCATTTGGGCATCAAGGTAAAGTCCATGACAGAAGAAGAGTACTGCCTGATTCCCATGGGTGGGGTGCTGCCCAAGTTTCCCCAGCGCACACTGGGCATCGGAGGTACCGGCGGCATGGTGCATCCATCCACAGGTAAGCTCCTGATACTCTCAGAGTCTGCATTTCTTCTAGTTTCAGGTCTCACCTCATGATCATGATGGGGTTCAGACAAGGTCTATTCCATTTACGTGTCCCAAATGTCAGGCCTACTTAGGCAGTCATGAAGCCACAAGAATGCACCGCCCTGGTAAACCATTTGCTGGTCACATGCATGTTGCCTGCGCTGATGTGAAGACATCCCACCAGCATGAGTACCCACAGGAGACAGCTTGGCATATTTGGTGGAAGCACCTGTTTGTGCCTGTGACCTCTTGGCGAGAATCTGAACCTGACTGTTTGCCTCAGTATGCAGGCTACATGGTAGCGTGTTCAGACTGAGTGTTTGTCTGGTTGTGCAGGCTACATGGTAGCACGAGTGCTTGGAGCGGCGCCTGTCTTGGCTGACGCCATCATTGACCAGCTGGCTGCACCCTCAGATAGAGCCACTGATGCAGGTATGCAATGTTCTGTTAGGCCCATGCACTGCTTTCAATGCATGGGTGGATACCTGCATGGCTCTCCACTTCAATCATCATGCCATATGCTGCTTGATAACCAGGATCAAACTTCTCATCAAAGGTGACAAGCTTCCTGGCATGACCAGTGCAGTCCAGTACCAGAGCTGAGTGTAGCTGACTTCCATCTGAGCAAGTCAGTGTGGAACTCCCATCAGCATGCTCAACCTTTGCAGCTTTGGTTTCATGAAATGTCACACCTGCATTTTCATTGACGCATTGGCTCAGATGCTGGACAAGCTTAGCCCACATTGTCTGTCATGTGCAGGGCATGTTTTATGTGTAGTACCAGCTGTAAATGCCCACCATGCTCAACACATCGCTGCAGAAGCTTGGTTTTCAGCTTCGTCCTGTCCACTCGACCGTATGGTCTATATAAGTACCTGCACTACTCCTCGTCTTCAGCTTCAAGCACAATCAATATGGCAGCATGAAACAGGAAATTTCGTTTTGTACCGTTCATTGTCTTTTCCAGAGTCAAGATGCACTTTAGCTTTGGGCCAGATTATTTCCAGGCAGTCTTGCAAACCCATGGCCTCAAACTCGTCGACCCAGACTCCATAGTTGTTAGGCCAATGCGCAAGCGGTGCTGGATCCACTACACACACCTTGTAGCCAGCAGCTGAAACACGTTCTGCAACGGCGATACCAGAGGGGCCGGCTCCAGCTACTACAAGATCAAGCTTGGCAGTGTTGTCTGGACTGTGACTATGTAGCTGGAGGGACTCGAATGTGGCCGGTGATTGTCGGTCGTTGGCAGTCTCTGCTGACGCTCTTCCCGGCGAATGGTGTACAGGTGGGTGTTGCGCAGTTAGCTTGTCAGGTTTCGTGAGTGTTGCTCGGCTTTTCAGTTGATGTGTCCTTGTATCGTTCTGAAGGCGATTGAAACGAAATTGGCGACGGCGAAAAATCACAGCATGATGCACGCACTGCTTGCCGCAGGGTAGCTGCTGTTGTAGACCTGACAGAGCACTGTGCATTCTCGGTGACCAATTCAGTTGCAACAGAGAGTCAGGCAAGTTCGGGCTGACATTGCCGTGCGCCTTCAGCGCTTTGCTTGATAGCAAACATCCGCTCCTGCACGTCGTTGTCGTGCTGCATGCAATTGAGCAATAGCCATGCTGTGCCACAAGCTAAGCGTCGGGAACCGCCCTGCCCTCTTTCTGATTCTACAAGCCCTCACGTGATCCTGTTTGTTCCAACTGATCAACAACACCGCCGCAAGCGTCTACCCACTGTCTTACAGCTTGCGCGGATTGTGCAGCTTCGACCTGCCAGCAAGCATATAAGAAAAGCCCACGCCATTGCAGTGCACATCCAGGGATCGCCGTCGTGTCTCGAAGCAGTAGCCCTGTTGCAAGCCAATAGCCGTCAGGCAAGCATTGCCCGAGTCAAAGGGATAAGACTGTTTGGTTCTTCACGGAGTCAACTTGTGTCTCATACGCAAGCACATTTCCCTATCCAATCCAGCTTCTTCAGTTGTGGGAGCTGCCCGCATCAGGCCGTCGACAGCAGCATACAACATCAGGCAAGCGGCCGGCCCTCTTGCGTCTTTGCATGGCCTTGGAGCCGCCCTCTCCTGGACAGCTTCGTCTGAAGGCTGGCACGGCCATCGCAACAGTTTGTGTCACTGTGGCTTTATTGATGTGGGTGCCATGCACTACCTACAAGCGCTTGCTGCCATGCCAACAGTTCTTCGCTGTCTCGCATGACTGAATGTGGTGGCGCTTGCAGGCATGACTGGGAGCAAGATTTGGGCCGCGACAACGTCATGTCAAGCGTCAGACCTGCAGTGAAGTCAGTCTTCAATCACCTGTTTGGTGGGAACAGCAAGCCTTCTGACCGCCCTTAGAAAGCAACATTTACTGTCTTTTCTGAGTACAGCAATTAGCACAGCAGAACAAGAGTTTGCGACAGTCAGTATGACAAATGCAACTGTGCTCAAGCATGTCGAGGACACAGTCAGCACTTACAGCGAGGAACAACAGCTCGATGCAGCAATGAGCGAGAAGATTGCCAAGTATGGCCTGTTGCTGTTGTCAATTCACTTGCACTCTTTAAGCACTGCTCAATATTTCCCTGCTGCTCTCCTTGCATGACTGCATACCCTGCTGAGTTGTGCATCCCCTTTGCAGGCTGTTAGAATCCCCTGAAAAAGACAGTCACAAGACTGCACAGCAGGTAGTAGACACAGTAGACTCCCTCCACAGTGGACTCTCCTCAGAGCACAAGGGCAGCCTCAAGCATTCTGTGTACACCATGCTGGCAGATGCATCACCCAGCACCCCCCCTGCCGGCAAGCCCAGCCTCTCATCCCCCCCTCCTGACACCCCCTGCGAAAACAGCACAGCAGGCTCTGTGACCTCAGACAAGCCCAATCATGATGATGTCACAGCTGCCAGCTCTTACAACAACCAGCATGGTGCTCACACCCACAATGGCATCTCTGACACCTTATCACATAGCAATTCCTTGAAGGCCACACCTACAGGGAGCTCCCTGCATGCAAATGCAAGGGCATTTGTCCCCAACGTCAACGCCCCGGCATTTGTACCTAGCTCAGCCCATCACATCAATGTGGCCCCTTACATGGCCGACGGTCATGCACAGAATGGTTATGCCAATGGTCATGCCCCTGGGTTCAGCCCGAGTGCTCTGAGTGGGACCTCCCCACATGCTGCTTGGGATGAGGCAGCTGTCAGTGAGGCCTCAGGCTACCAGAATGGATGGTATGAGGGTTACGGTGGTTACGCAGATCCTTACGCTGGGTATGGCTATGGAGCCATGATGCCTGATGGTCTCTTTGTTCCTCAGCAGGTAAATTGCAAATGCAAATCATCAAGCATGACAGTGTCAGTCATGCCACCAGAAAGGGTCAGGTGTTGGACATCATCACAGATCAGTCTTTTGCTGATAACACAATAAGTTATTGTTGTTGCATACAGACCCGTGTACACATTTGGCACGCCCAGATATGCTTATTCATTTGGATGTCATCAGCTGTTGCGTGACATGCATGCACATTGCTGTCAACCATGACAGTCAGCTTAGCCTGCAGACATGCCTATTTTTGTGATGCTGTGCAACTGATGTAGCTGTGTAGCAGCCTATATCTTCACCATGACCTTGCCGTCAATCAATTGCACATCGACAGCAGACTTGTCAATGTTTGTGTCCGTTGATGGCTCCTGCTACCTTGACCATATTAGCCACAGCTGCCTGCATGTCGACCATGGCAATGCATGTAAGCTTTGCAGAAGTTAGCAAAGCTCTTCTATATGGCTGGACTTACATAATCTGCAGGACTTTTCCATTGTATTGCTATTCATGCGATCGAGACACACTGAGCCATCACTTAGCAATTTTGGATCTTGACATGGGCTCGCCAGCAAGCAAAGCCTGCAAGTCCTGGCAGTCAGCACCTGTTTGACAATGCAGGCTGACCCATCATGGGGAGGTATGGGTCCTCAGCAAGGCCCTGTAGGGTATCAAGGCCGCAGACGTAGCAACGGCACTCAGCAAGGATCTAAGCAGTACGCAATGGAAGCAGACGCTGCTTTGGCTGTGCTCAGGGAGCAGTTCCCTCTGTACAACCAGGACAGCCTGACAGATGTGCTCAAGGTGGGGTCTATCTAGGTCTTTGGATCTGCCATGGTGTGTTGATGCAGTGCATATATACTCTTTCGTGTCATCGCATGTCATCATGTGAGATGTTGGATGGTTCAGGACTGACAAACATATAAGAAGTGTCTTGCAAGCTCCTGCTTTACTGGTCTTGCACGTGTCTGTTATCCGCACTTGGTGTGATGCTGGGCTGGCTTTACTGTATAAATGCTGGTGCTGACCTGCTGTCTGGGTGCGTGTGGGTACAATTCCCCCCATCCCCCCCCTCCTTGACATACACACACGTATATCAGCATTGTGAACAGTGCTTTGGGCATTAGAAAGCAGCTGACATTGGCTCTGAGCAAGAGATGATGTGCAATCAGTGGTTGCGTAATAAGTTGATCTGCAACAACAAA
>JAABUP010010414.1_pt1 | contig 10988 bp, 15 predicted proteins | sample 5559201 | NCBI WGS metagenome assembly JAABUP01 (sample SAMN10711887, study PRJNA513373) | rock metagenome | isolation source: Antarctica rocks | place: Antarctica | reverse complement strand
CAGGGTGGTCAAATCAGGGTGGTCAAATCAGGGTGGGTGAAGTGGAAGGCGATGATGTCGAAACCTCGGGCCCTCCCTCTAGTTCTAGCTATTTCAGGGTGTTGTGGTGGAGGTTGTTTCACCCTCAGCTCAGCTCCCGAGAGTTCCAACACAGGCTGTGGCAGAATCCGTGAATACACTAGGATTGAAGCACCGCCTGCCTTGGAAGAGATTGGAGTCGCAGTACGAGTAAGAGTGGTAAAGTGGTAGCATGCTCAGAGATAAATTGAAGCACCAGTACCGGCTGATCCCTCGGCTGCAGTAGCTCTCGATGGGCGGCCATGCCCTCTGGCTGCTTACGTCCGCAACCACCGTTCCCCTCCGCGAGTTCCATGGGAGGGTGTGTCACGCCTGTACGATGATGCGAAAGGCACTGCCAAGATGAATGGCGATTCCACTCGAGTCATTGCTCGCCTTTCGTCCTGCTTCTCCTGCAATGCAATGCCATGTTGGCTGTGTGCGCTAGGACAAGTAATGATGTAGACGCACGTCGGCGAGGCAAGAGCGACCGAAGCGAACGATGCACATTCCTGATCGGCTTGACGGGTCCAACGGCGGCCATCTCCCGAATCTGCTGCACCATCACATGCACCTGGACATGGTCGAAGGTCTGCTTTCGAGCAATTGCTTCGATCGCCTACGAGTCTGTGGTACTCCCCCAATCCATACTTGCGGTTTACGTGTCTTGCCTGCTGCGCCACCATGTCTTTAGTTTCAGCCTGGTCTTTGCGAGGCGCGACTCCACATGAAACCGGATGTACTCTACATGGATGGATATCTGATGCAAACGTGTGCAAGACAGGGTGCTGTTATATGGTCAGGATTGGCCCGTATCATGACAGGATGCGAATTGAAGGCAGCGGTATTCCGGTATGCAAATCTACCGTGACCGTGCATATCCGATTGCGAACAAGTCATGCTCTTGCGTTCAACGATCGATGTCCACCAATAAGGCTCTACAGCTCGAGGTGTTACAGAGCTCAAAGTGGTCATTGGCTCTCGTAGATCGCCACCTGCTGATCAGCTGTCTGGGACTCCTACCCGCCGTTGTGCTCGACTTATCAAGACGGAGCTGTTGACACTGCGACAGCCCTTGAAACTGCATGGCGTCAACGATGACTTTTCTCTCAGTCGAAGACGTAGTCTATCACCCGGGGTCGACCGCTCTGGTAGGCATCATTCTCTTGGAGGATTGACACAGGGGGGGACATCGAAGACACATACACAGTCTCAAAGTTTGCAAAGGTATCAACTTACCGCCATTCGTGAAACTCTGGAAGACCACTCCTTCAGCGATTCGTCACTCGCTTGATTGTGGCGCCTTGAGTGAGAGCGCCTATTCCTGTGTATCATATGCACGGTAATGCAAACGATCGATTGTGGAGCCTTGAGTGAGAGCGCCTATTCCTGTGTATCATAGGCACGGTAATGCAAACGATCGATTGTGGTACACTAGATGTTCACGGATCTGAAAGTACGATGAAGACCGCCTTTCTATACATTTTCAAAGATCAGCACGTTGATAGGATTGAATGTGATCAATTGATTGGTCTATTCTGTAATCGCTAAACCTTTGTTGAGGCTTGATGATGGTACTAAGTAGACCGCATGCTCTCGAAACTCCCGTCACCACCGGCTGATTTCAGATCGTGAAGTAACTGTCGTCGTCGTCGTCGTCGTCATCGTCGTCATCGCTGTCATAATTGACATTGCGCCCACCATTGGTAACAGGGATTGGGGTCGCAAACTGTTCGGTGCGAATCCTGGGGAAATTGCGCTCCGGTTGGTTATTGACCGTTGTGCTTGCATGTGTGGTGGTATCATCGGAGCTTTCGCTCTCGGACCTGCTCGTAGAAGTGGCAGCTTTAACATGCGCATTGCCTTGAGCATCGTAGGCCATGAAGCGACTGGGGCCGACATTCCCCTTGCCGTTTCGGCGGCTCATGGTCTGCCAGCCTTGAACACCAGCGGTGGAGGCTTGGCTCATGGCAGGCCTAGCTCCAGCCACAGATGCTCCCGTAGAAGCCTTGCTGCCGGAGGGATCCGTGGTGTTATCTCTGGAGATGTTGAGCTCATGTAAATTCCCAGCTGTAAGATCATCTGGCAGAGCGACTCCGGAATCAGACTGCATGTCCTCAGTATCATAAGTAGTCTGGATCGAAAGGCGATTAGTCATTGTCTAAATCATGATCTGCCGGACTCACGCTGCCATATGCATTGCTCTGGCTATCGTCGTCATCGCTTTCATCATCTGACTCCTTATCATCTTCACCGGTTTTCTTGTTCTTGTCTTCGAGGGGTTTCTCGTTTGAATTGATCGCCGAACAGGTCTTGCAGAGCTGACGACAGGTCAATCGGGGATTGTTCGCGCTCTGATGTTGGATATCCCAACTTACAGCCATGTCCGGGGTGCGACGCTGAGTCTTCGCGAAATCCTCCAGACCTTTGACTCTGTCACACTGAATGCACAACATCTCGTGATGCTGGACGCCTACACAGGTGCGACAGGTAATCCAAGCTTTGGCCGTGTTGGCTGGCACTTGGCCAGAAGCGAGGCCATTGCGGAGATTGTTGAGTTGCTTCTCTGAGAAGGCAACCAAAGTAGTCTTGAACTTGTCGCATTCAAAGCAACGGCTCCTGAGGGTTGAATAGGATCAGCAAAGGAGTCAAACGACGCTCAGCACCCTTTGAATGAACCTACTTCTCGGGCAGATTTACAGCATCGAGGCTGATAGGACTGCGTCAGCATCGGCTTTACCGCACACGGACATGGTGTCCACACTCACGCCTGCTTCTTGGCCAAAGACCATCCTCCACGGCCATAGACGCTATAGAGTTTGGGAGCCTGGCGAGGCATGGTGTTTTGGAAGGGTCAGGCCGTTCCACAAGCCGTGAAGATGTTGTCCAGAATTTGAGTGCCCGGGTGCTTCGAGAGATTGGTCACGACCAAATGACATTTGTCGATGGAGCAGGCTCGGATCTCCAATCGATATGAAGGGGTGAAGATGTTGCCAGATGATGTTGGTGATGGCAGTGGGAAAGTGAGACAGCTGATCAATCAAGGTAGAAGACGTCCTCAGACCGGGCCAGTGGATATTGATGAGGATGAGAGACACTGGAGCAGCTGATGCTCCCAGTGTTGCCTGCAGACGAAGATGGCGGGATGGTGTTGATGTTGATGGAAAACCACCGATGATGCAACGATGATGCAAGGAGAGATTGATGGAAGATGCACGTGGAGGGGAACACGATGCGTTGAGTGAGGTGCGTGGAAGGGCAGTGACGGAAGGCTGCCTTGATCTGAGGGAGCGATTCACTTTGCCACCCTGAGTCTTGAGTGAAGCATTTGACACTCGTGTTATTGAGGAGATACACGGCACGGCTTTCTTTCAGGAAGAATCAAGAGAGTGTGGTCTGGATTCATGGAGGTTGCTGATTGATCTACTTCACTCCGCCAGATCCCAGGCGCTGTCGCAGGCTTCTTGCAGCGATGCCATGCACCAGGCGCCTGGGTGCGTTACCAACCTCGAGAGCAATGACCGGTTCCACCAGGGGCAGACTGAGCAGGTACTTCGCAACGAATGAAAGATACCACTCCACATCATTCGCCAGTCCCGTCATCATCACCATTGCACTGGACCCATCGCTCACTGTACCGTCATGACGACTGCCCGGAGAGACGACATTTCTCCATGCGTTTGATGTTTCTGACAGCTTGCGGCACGTGCGCATGTCTTGCATCATGGGCGGCTCTGCAAGCAAGCGACAGCAGGGCCATCGTTTCGGTTCATTCGCACAACCTACTCTGCAACGGCGCCCTCTCCCCACTGATTCAGCCGTGCTGACAAGATCTGTCTCTCGACCGTGTCAATGCAGCGAGGAGACAGCATCGTGGTAGAACGAGGAGATTACGGCGAGACAAGGGTAGGGGAGTTCCAATGATCACGGGATCCACGAGGGGGGAACGTTTTCAACGCTCGAGCACCCCGTTAGGCCAGTGGCTTCGCCCTCCCACGCTCGCTTACATTAGCTGCGTGGGTTCGTGGAGAGGGAAGGAAAGGGTACCCCATGATAATTGCACTCCCAACAGACACCGGCATATCGTTAGGGTCCCGCATTGGTGGGTTTCCCGCCGTCCCCGACATGCCGTCTCCTCTAGCGGCCTCCCAGCCAATGGGCACCACACCCGAAGCTCATACCCCTGCTAGGCCAATGGGATAGTCAGGAACGGGCAATCTGGCAGGGGTGCGCAGGATCGACCAAAGACTCTGCCCAGAAGCGGAAGAGAGGGACTCCCATCGGACAGGGGGGTGGGGGGTGGTGAGCCCGGGGAGGGGATCAGACAGGGTGCGTACCACTCGGATTTTGACTTTCCCTGATGTCCTTTTCTTTGGGAGGACCAGTGAATGCTAATCTGCTGACCCGGCAGTCAAAAAGGAAGAAAAGGAGAGGAAGCGCCCAGACTGTCAAATGAAGTATCGATTTGATTCCTGCCATGGACAATGCTTCGTGCAGCTGAGGAATCGGAAGAATCATTGTCAGCGTTCGCCATCTGCCATCGTCCCATCATCATCATTGCGCCACGCAGGAACTCGTGCGCCTCTACCTCTGCCTCGGCCCTCCACAGCTCATGCTGGCTGCGTCATGAAATGGCGCATTGATAGTATTCGTCTTGTCGTGAAGATTGGATTGAACCCTTTGCATTATTAACACGACTGTACCCTCGACCTCCTTTTGTGGTCTGTGACATAATGATACCACTGAAATCGTCTATCGGTGATGGACCTCTAGTCACCCAATCCCCTTTCTAGCGCAACTGCCTAGCCCATCGATCCTCCCTCCATGATGGGGGCTCTGACAGGAAGGGCCCCGAGGGACAGAGTGGTTTGCCCCAGCTGGCTCGATTGGGCATCCCTGTAGGCTGTAGCATCGGCGGTAGCGTCGCCCTCGAGGCGGTCTAGTGCCCCGTCGCTCCTCCGGCGGTGCCACGTTTCTCTGCCCACTCTAGCCCACGTAAATGCTGCGCTGCGCTACGCGGCTCCCTCGAGCTAACTGAGACCGTTCTGCTCGCTCTGTTCTCTAATTAGCAGCCCTGGTTTCACTTCACAGTCACATCACGCCCTAGCAGAAGTAGCTCACCTCCACTCTCACCCTCTCTCTCCTGTCCCATGCCTCTCGACCCATCGTCTACCACTCTCCCCAACTCGCCATCATCCATCCTTCGGTTCTCTACAGCCCTCTCACCGCTCCGTCGCTCGTCGTCACCTGGAGACGGTAAGACCCCGCCTGTGCCGTGTTCCTGGCGCTCCCGCGTTGGTGCTGACCGACTGTGCCTGACAGACTCCTCAATCGTCCGGAAATTCGCCCATCAGCGACCATAAAATCCGACCTCTCGAGAACAATTCGACAATCGACAGGAAATCGCCATCGGACACGCTTTGTTGGGCAAGGGGCTCGGAGGTTCGTCATACATGGCAAGGGTGGTCGGCCAGCATTCCTCAGCGCACCCCCGGTTACCATCAGCACCCCTTCTCCGAATCTCAACCACAACGCGATCATAGAGATTCCCGGTGTCAATTCCTTGCACCATGTTGTCCCCGTGATTTCCATCGACGTGGAATCCGAAAGAGCAGGGATTTGTGGTCAATTGATCTTGCGGAAGCAAGGTGATCGTGACGCTTAGTGCATCGAGCAACACTTGTCCTGGAATAACAAAGACTTTTCCCGCCGAGCACTCTCCAAGCTACAACCACCACAAATGACTGCTGCCATGGCCGTGGAAACTCAATTCCCTCCTCGGGGGTCGTCTCATGGAGCCTTGTCAGCGGTATGCTTGGAGGACAAATTCGAACTCATCAAGGAGATTGGCGATGGTAGCTTTGGCAGTGTGGCACTCGCCCGCGTGCGAACGGCAGGTGCTCATATCGCACGGCGTGGGACGTTGGTGAGTCTCAATGTATTTGCCAAAGCGTACCGATGCTGATGGTTTGGATCAGGTGGCTATCAAAACGATGAAGAAGACCTTCGAATCCTTCGCTCCGTGCATGGAACTGAGGGAGGTCATCTTCCTGCGCTCCTTGCCGGTCCATGCCCACCTGGTCCCCGCACTGGACATTTTCCTCGACCCAATGTCAAAGAAGCTACACATCTGTATGGAGAACATGGATGGCAACCTATACCAGCTCATGAAGGCCCGGGACCACAGATGTTTGGACGGCAGCAGCGTGAAAAGCATCCTGTTCCAGATTCTCTCAGGTTTGGATCATATACACGCTCACCATTTTTTTCACCGCGACATCAAACCGGAAAATATTTTGGTGTCTACCACAGCTCCATTGGAAACAACCACCACTTTCAGAAGGTATTCTGCCCTTGTCACGCCTCCTGCAACACCTCCCATGTATACGATTAAAATTGCGGATTTCGGTCTCGCCCGAGAGACGCACTCGCATCACCCCTACACCACTTACGTGTCGACACGATGGTATCGCGCCCCAGAAGTGCTACTCCGTGCGGGAGAATATTCCGCCCCGGTCGATATCTGGGCCATAGGTGCGATGGCTGTCGAAATTGCCAACCTCAAGCCGCTCTTTCCGGGCGGCAACGAAGTAGACCAAGTTTGGCGAGTGTGTGAAATCATGGGGTCGCCTGGCAATTGGTACGACAAGTCAGGTAATCGGGTAGGGGGTGGCGACTGGAGGGATGGTACCCGTTTGGCACAGAAGCTTGGGTTCTCTTTTCCAAAGGTATGTTCCATGCCATTCCTGTCCACCATGGGTTCTAACGGTTACCTTAGATGGCGCCTCACTCCATGGACACGATCCTCCGCCCGCCACAATGGCCAGTCGCTCTTAGTAACTTTGTCACTTGGTGCCTGATGTGGGATCCTCGAAATCGTCCGACTTCTGCCGAAGCGATGAAGCACGAGTATTTCGCCGATGCAGTGGATCCCCTGCGACCGGCAACGACGACTTCCCGTCCCGTTTCAAAGAAACATGCCAGTGTGGACGGAAAGTCTCAACGAGATTCAAGCGACAATCCTGCAAATTCAAGTAGACCATCTTGGTTCCGGAAGTCCATCATTCGAAACTCGTCGCCCGCTGTGCCCATTCAACCGGTACATGCCCAGGCTCCCTCGCCCCTTCACTCACCCAACCAGGTCAAGCCCGTCAATGTTAACCCTGTCGCGGAACCAACTTCGACTGTGAAACATCGACCATTCGTGAACAAAAGAGCTACTTGGGCGAATGGGATGACTTCTGCCAATGCAGCACCCATGCCAATATTACCCTCTATTCGACCCATATCACCCTTCTCAGACACAGTGACAGCGCAAGCACATAACAACGCTAACAACCGTAACGCCCACATCGCGAATAACAACTCGTCGACGGAAATGAAGAGTTCAAAGAAGATCGGTCGACAGCTTTCGGTTCAATCCAATGGAAGTCACTACGCTGACTACCATCGCCAGGAGGCCGAGCGCGCCCTCAATGGACAGAGAGGGCCTATGTCACCCACCAGCGAACAGAAGGAAGGCTTCTTCTCCCATCTCCGGAAGAGAGCGCGGAGATTTTCTGGCAAACCCCAGGCACCTGCCTCGCCAAGTGTCGAAGATATCGAAGCCAGTGCTGGGTGTAGTCCATGGCAAAGCAATCGAAACTCGATGATCATCGACTCCAACATGGACACTGTCTTGAAGAAGAGTTTCCAGGACGTCGACAAGGCTTTGCAATCTGCTCGCTCTGGTGTCGAACCACTCTCCCCGGCATTGGAGGTTCCACCGTCTCACAAACACCCGTATGGCCTTGCTCATGCTGAGCCTACTCTCGAGCGTCATCCATCTTTATCAAAAAGTGTAAGCTCTCCCTCGCTGGACTCGAGTTTCACAGGTGGTACTGGAGCCCCAATCTCAAGCCGAACCAGGCGTGCACTGCATCGCTCGACGCATCCCAGTCATATGTATGACACGCCTGACGAGGAGGATGAGCTGCTTCATGAAGCTCTCAACAGTGCTCAGAACGCTGCCAAAGGGATCGACCGACGGACCAAATCCGAGGAAGAGAGCCACATGAAGCGACTCACTCAGATAGACCACAATACTCGACAACCTCTACAGCCTTCCACCAACAGTATGGCGCCGTTGAACCCCTACCCCACACCGTCGCCATCAGCTAAAAGGAACGGCATGCTCTTTGACCAACACATTATGGCTGAGCCAATTAGCCCCAGTCACAACATCAAGGGTCACCCTAAGGCGGAGGTCAACCCAAGGTGGCCCACCCCACCGTATGAAGAGAATGAATGGGCTGCGTCAGCGGCTGCCAGCATTTTCGCCGCCGGCTCGATATATCAATAGGCACTATGTTTCATCTAATGAAGGATGCTTTCCACGCCGACTGTATTACAACCACGCATCTGGAATCGTTTATAGCGAACCACTAATCACTCTTGTCTACCAACGACAATCCCAAAAAACAAGCCTAATTGCTGGCCAACTAGGCCCGACATTACCGCATCTGAAGCACGAAAGCATTCGGTCTCGATTCGCCATGACGGTATTTAATCCACAACCTGCTCATCATATCTGCTTTTCTTCGCCACATACCCCCAAAAGCGGCCATCATAGACTTTACACCGAGGCCAGCTGCGCGAGCGTTCTGCCACATACCATGTACCACTTAATATTCAATTGCTCCCATCTATGTATCTACGCTCGTTGTCATCGGCCACATTTTTCATTATAGCATCGCTCATTGTCATCGTCATCAATCGTCATCTTTGGAGCATCGGATGACCCACTTCTCTTTTCACTTGGACTGGAACTGGAACTGGAGAATATCGGTGGCAAAATTGTACTATATTCGCGTGGTTTTCCTGGGCTTCACAAGCAAGGACTTGCCTTTAGCGGGCTTCAGAGCTGCTGAGGGTGCTTTTGTAGCTGTCGCCTGCAAAGGTCTGTAAATAGACAAAAGAATCAAAAAGTCAACCACTCCCAATACTGAATCTGCCGACCATTTCCTCCAAAGACGGTGGTTTGTCATTGCTCCATGCTCTGAACGGTGTTACTTACAGCCAAAGCAAATGGCAACTAAAGACCGTGTGAGCATGGTCCTCACGGTCAAGCCAGAGTCAAATCTGGGTCGATCGAGCCTTGTTGACAGCCATGTCATTTGGAGCCACCATCGCATCCACGACGCTGCTTTCCCTTCACCCTTCCCCTGTCTCCTACACAAGCCCCATAATCCTCCCGGATCTCCCGGATGTTTCCTCCAAGGACCCTTCCAGAAAGAGGTGTCTCTCAGGGTTCGAGACTGTCGCTCCCAATCATCCACATCCACGACCGTTTCAAGCCCAGTCTCGCAAACCTCGGCATCCAAGCTGGAGTAGTTGCCAATAAGGGCCTTTCGTATTGCTCGTTTACCCAAATTGCGGTAGCATGATTTCCAGCACGAGCCGTGCGTGACGACTACGACTTCCTTCCTCTGCAATGAATCCATTCCAATGAATCCATTCGCAACTCCCCCGCCCCTCAACTAAACCCCTCCAGCCCCCTCAAAACCTCCTCCCCCACTCCCCCCCTCTCCACACACATCCCGACCATCCGCCTCACCACCCCTCTACTCATCCCGCCCTTCCCCGCCTTCCACACCCCCTCCTCCCCCAGCCCAGTCTCTGCCCCGGCCGCAGATGATGACGAAGAATAGGACATCCGTGACGGTGGATCGATCGTCCTCACGGCCAATAATTCCAATGCGTCGTCACCGCCCTTGTTACTTGATGATGATGACCGGCCGACGGTGATGGCCAGCACGGCGTCCGCGACGGCGAGTTCGGCGTGGGTGGGGTCGAAGAAGATGTTGGTGGATATGGCGGTTACGAGGAGGGTGATTGGTGGGCGAGTGCGCGGGAGCGATGAGTTTGCTTTTCCTTTGCTGGATGATGATGATGGGGAAGGGTAGAGGGGGAGGGAGGCGTCCCAGTCGTCGTTGAAGAGGGGGTCTTCGTTGTCGGAGGAGATGGGGGCGGGGAGGCGGGTGGAGAGGAGGGCGAGGTGGGTTGTTAGGGAGAGGAGGGGGAGGGGGTAGGTTTGGGGGGGGGAGAGGAGGAGGATCTGTAAGTGGGGGGAGGCGATTGTTAGTATGGGTTCTTGTCATTGCGTTATTGAGCGTCTTCTATGGGGGACATACGTCGATATACAGCCTCCAATGCCACCGCGAATTAATCACGAGTCGATTCCTCAACGCCCCATCCGCAACCAGCCCCTCGTGAATCATCTGCCCCAAAAACACGACCATGGCATCATCGTCCCTTTGTCCCGGCATATCGACCGTGACCTCAATCCACCGATCCTCTCCCTCCACACCCTCTTCTTTCTCCACTCCACCCATATTCACATCCTGCCCTCCTACAGCAACACTGCCCGGCACATCACCAGTCCTCTCCACCTCCCCCTTCACACCCACAATCGCCTCCGTACCGTCTGCGAAACACAGCCGTGCGGATCCATTGGCCGAGGGAAGCAGGTCTGTTTCAGCGACCAGGGGGCGGAAGGAAGTCGGAGCGCGGGCGTCGGGGCGGATGGGAGGTTGGAGGGAGAGGGAGGTGTGGAGGTAGGAGAGCTCGGAGGAGGAGAGGAGGGTGGGGCCTTGAGGTGCCATGAGGTGGGGTCAATCGGGTGTGGGGGAAAAGTAGTGTATGTAAGAGTGAGGCTCGTGTGGGCTGGGTTGTTTAGATTAGGGTTACGCTAGCCTGATACAGAATATAGAGAGGAAAAAGTTGGGAACTATTACGTGTACACCCCCTTTCTCTATACGTACATCCCCCTAAATCCGGTTTAGTTAGCCACCTAGTCGCGCGCAGTGTGCAAGCTCTCTAGGCTAGGTAATAGGGTTGGTCCCCTAAAGGCAGCCCCGAGTTCCCCCCGGGAAGTGCCTCTGTGACCCCCG
>JAABUP010010413.1_pt1 | contig 10988 bp, 8 predicted proteins | sample 5559201 | NCBI WGS metagenome assembly JAABUP01 (sample SAMN10711887, study PRJNA513373) | rock metagenome | isolation source: Antarctica rocks | place: Antarctica | reverse complement strand
ATGCTCGACCGGACCATCCGCAAGATGACCGCAGACGAGTTCAAGGCCGCCAGGAAGGCCGGCAAGGGTTGAAACCGAGCCCAGGGGAAAAATTCGCCGGAGGGGCAATCTCCGGCGAGGAATTTTTAACGGTTGCTCGGTGTCAATGTTTTGCTTAATTTTGCTGGCATGCCCGAATGGTCGAGATTGTTAACTTGTTCATTTGTATGTTTTTCACTTATTGTTTTTATTCCTGCGGTCAAGACCAAGGAAGCTAGTTACTCGTTGTCGCAGACGGCAAAGGTGCCTGTCATTAACACCCGGCTTAATGAAATTATTGTGAATGGCACTAAGCTAAGCGAAAGAGCATAGCGGACATTGGGTTACGGCTGGATTGCCCGAATTTATTAGGGGCCTGTTTTCATATTAGAAATCGTTGATTTCAGCCTGGACCTGCGAATCAAGGGGTGCCAACTCGCACCCAGGAAATCAAGCCCCGAGGCGATCGAACTTTTGCAGTTCGTAAACCCTTAAACTGCAACAACCTGCGCCTTAGATTAGTGCCATTCAAATTATTGTTTAAATTTTTTATTTTACTTGCAGAAGCTCGCGGGCCGTGCTTTTTATTGCGTTGGCGTCGTCGACACTGGGTCATAAACGAAACCGTGAGGCTACACTTTCATGTCCAGAAGCGTTTCCATCCGCCGCACCCGTGGTTTCTCGCCTTCACTGTCAAATCCGGCCGGGTTAATGCCCCTTGAATCGCGATTGTTGTCGGCAGCGTTCTACCAGACAAATCCGGGGAGGGCCTTGATTGCCACGATCGGCACAAGAACCAACGTCGACGCAGACCTTCAGACCCAGACATTGATTGGTCTGGATGGATCCGGGGTTGCTGCATCATCGACGGGGACTGACGATCAAGGGGTCAGTCAGCATCAGGAAGGGCTGAGTACCCTCAACGTGGCTGGCCCCACGACTCCCACATCCGCGACGCAGGTAGTCCTGATCTACGCCACGCAAACCAATTCCGGCACACTGACAGCACCCGACACCGCGACCATTAATACAGGAGATGCGACCCGCAACAACCTTCAAACTCCGGCGGGCAACCCTCTCACATACGCCATCGCGAATGCAGACGGTTCCACGATCGGGACGACGAATGTCCTCATCCACTTTGAGGCGAGTTACCATCCTACAATCGCCGACGGTTTCACTAATAGTGCGATTAGTTTCAATTTCGGTTGCAACGGTTTTGCGGTCACCATCAATGCGGGATTCTACACAATCGCCGGGCCGAGCGGCACCGATTCAGGCACATACCTCGACATGAACGGACAACAAGCAGCCTTTTCGATCGCCTCGAACGTTTCGGTCGCTGTACCGGCCGGCACCGCCTTCGCAATCGGATTTCAATCCGAGCTGGACGCCGGAATTACCTATCCCATCGTTCAACTTGGTGTATATCAGACCAGTTCTGATACCGCGTCTTTCGGGTTTTCGTTTTCGGCGACAGTCCAGCCCTAATCGCCAGGCGGAGCAGTCAGCTGGCACTGATGGCTCGCCCATCAGTGCCACTCACGTGATCGCCAAAACACTCGGACTAACCTCAAGGGACAAGTAGATCTCCAACGTAGATCCGCTCTTTGACGGGCGGCCTGGATTGTGCGATGATCCTCGGCCCGGACCGCGGATCAGGGACCATCGTGCATGAATCGGCGTCGGAAGATCATCGAGGCGCTGCGGTCCTCGGGCTGGCGGGATTTTTTCCTCTCCAAACTCGTGGCCTGGAACCGGAACCAGGTGGCCCGGGTCGCCGCGGCGGTCGTGGTCACCTGGGTGGTCGGCGCCGTGGCGCTGCACCTGGCCGAGGCCGACAACCCCGACTTCGCCAGTTGGGGCGACTCGCTCTGGGGCGTCTGGGTCCTGCTCTTCAGCGGCCTGGAGAAAGCCCCGGCCACGACCGCCGGCCGGATCATCGCCATGATCCTGCTGGTCCTGGGCGTCGGGCTGGCCGGCCTGTTCACCGCGAGCGTGGCCTCCCTGCTGATCGAGCGCTACCTCCGGAGGCGTGACGTGTCGACGTTCGAGATGGCCGACCACCTGGTCCTGTGCAACTGGGCCCCGCGCGGGTTGGAATGGATCCGCGAGGTCCACGCCAAGATCATCACCGAGAAGCGCCCCGTCGTCATCATCCACGACGATACCGACGAGATCGAGCTGCCCGACAAGCAGGACGAGGCCGCCTTCAGCGACGTCTACATCGTCAAGGGCGACCCGACCAGCGAGGTCGTCCTCCGCCGGGCCAAGGTCCCCAAGGCCCATTCCGTGGTCGTCCTCACCGACGACCGCGAGGGGAAGCACGCCGACGGCAAAAGCATTCTCACCTGCATCGCCATCCGGAACATCTGCAAGGGCGAGAAGCAGCCCAACGTCGCTGCTGAATGCCGGAATTCCAACAACCGCCACCACCTCAAAAAGGCGGGGGCCGACGAGATCATCTCCTCCGACGAACTGGGCCTCCGCCTCCTCGCCCGGACCGCCCTGTTCCACGGGATGACCCGCGTCTATCAGGAACTCCTGACCGTCGGCCGCGACGCCAACGAGATGTTCCTGCTGCCCGCCCCCGAGGGGGTCATCGGCAAGGACTTCGTCGAGCTGATCGGGATGTTCGCCCGCTACCGGAGCGACCGCCGGTCCTGCCTCCTGATCGGGATCCAGCGCGGCGAAGAGATGATGCTCAACCCGATCGGCGACGAAGCCGGACCGCTCCAGCCCGAGGACCAGCTCATCCTCCTGAGCCGGGTCTATCTCGACGCCTCCCAGCCCCTCCCCACCGTCCCCCCCGTCGCCCCCCCGGTCGCGGAGACCTGAAGGGGCGACGGCAAACGGATCGGTCGGATCAAGCGGCCTCAACGTTGACCGTCTCGGACAGGGCCGTCAGCGCCTTGTCGGTGGCCCCTTCCTCGTCCAGGGTCTGCTGGAGGAGCGTGACCGCCTGGGAATCGTCGAGGAGCCTGGCGTAGGTCCGGACGGTCCCGTAGCCGGCCATCTCGTAGTGCTCGACCCGCTGGGCCGCGGCGATCAGGCCGGCGTCGAGGACGGCGGGCTCGATGTCCTCTTCCATCAGCTCCTTGCCCTCCTCGACCAGGCCCGCCATGGCCTTGCAGGTCTTGCCGGTCCCCTTCTTGCCCAGGGCCTCGAAGATCGTCTCCAGCCGCCCGACCTGCCCCTTGGTCTCTTCCAGGTGCTTCAGAAAGGCGGCCTTGAGTTCGGGCGAGGTCGCTTTCTTGGCCATCTTCGGCAGGGCCTTGAGGATCTGCTTCTCGGCGCTGTAGAGGTCGCGCAGCTCCTCGATGTAGAGCTTCCGCAGCGAGTCGATCTTCACGGCTTGGGTCCCTTTCCGGGTCCGGTGATGAGTGGGTCTCGATCCGACGGGGGTTGCCCTGCAAACCCCGTTCCCAGATCGATGCCGATCACCGACGCCATCGGCCATGGTCCCCCGACGCCCCCCGGGCCACTCCCGCCGGCCTGTCGGCCCGGGCCGGATCCGCCGCCGGATCCCCCGGCCGGACCGGCCCCATCCAGGTCGCCAGGACCTCGCCCGAGGCCACCTGGCCGGGGACCATCGGCCGGACGTCGAGCGCCTTCAGCAGCACCAGCAGCCCCCCGCCGACCAGGTTGGCCGCCACCAGGGCCCCGGCCAGCAGAGCCGAAAGCCGATCCTCACCGGATCCATTCGCCCCGACCTGGTCATCGTCTCGTCCCATGATCCGACCTCCCTCGACGCAGAGGCGTCCCCTCGCGATCGCCCGGGCGGTCGCGGCGAGGTCGAGCCCGACCCCGCATCCGGACGGACCCGACCCTATCGGATCATCGGCCTGGCGGACGTCGATGTTGAGCCGATGCCGGCCGAGAACCAGGCCCCGCCGGCCCAGGCCCGGCGACCCCGAGAGTCGCCCCGGTCGCCCGGAAGAGGGTCGGCGAGGGGCGGGCCTCGCTCAGCGGGTCGAGAACTTGTAGATCGTCGTCTGGGTATACGTCTGGCCTGGCCGGAGGATGGTCGAGGGGAAGTTGGCGTGGTGAACGGAGTCGGGGAAGTGCTGGGCCTCCAGGCAGAGCCCCTGATGCTGCTTGTAGACCACGCCCCCCTTGCCTTTGAGCGAGCCGTCGAGGAAGTTGCCCGAGTAGAACTGGAGGCCCGGCTCGGTTGTGAAGACCTCCATCACCCGGCCGGTGGTGGGCTCGGTGACCCGGGCGGCGGGGTGAATCAGCTTCGCGGCGGGGTCCAGGACGTAGTTATGGTCGTAGCCGCCGGGGTCGCCCTTGAGCTGGTCGATCCGGTCGCCGATGGGGGTCGACGTGGTAAAGTCCAGCGGGGTTCCCTTGACGGGTCCGATGGCGCCGGTGGGAATCATCCCGTCGTCGCCGAGGGTGTAGCCGGCGGCGGCCAGCATCAGCTCGTGGCCCAGGATCGAGCCGGAGGCCGGGCCGGCGAGGTTGAAATAGCTGTGGTGGGTCAGGTTGACCGGCGTGGCCTTGTCGGTGGTGGCCCGGTAGTCGATCTTCAGGGCATCGTCGGCGGTCACGGTGTAGGTCACGGCGACGGCCAGGTTGCCGGGGAACCCTTCCTCGCCGTCCTTGCTCAGGTAGGAGAACGTCACGGCCGGGCCGGCGGGCCCGGAGGCGTCCTCGGCCTTCCAGACGACCTTGTCGAACCCCTTCAGGCCGCCGTGGAGGGTGTTGGGCCCGTTGTTGGCGGCCAGGGTGTAATCCTTGCCGTCGAGCGAGAACCTGGCCCCGCCGACCCGGTTGGCGACCCGGCCCACGGTCGAGCCGAAGTACGGGTGGCGGGGCAGGTAGCCTTCGAGGGTGTCGAAGCCCAGGACCACATCGGCCGATTTGCCCGAGCGGTCGGGCACGTCCAGCTCGGTGAGGATCGCGCCATAGGTCATCACCTTGGCCGTGACCCGGCCGTTGCCCAGCACGAAGAGATCGACCGGCGTGCCGTCCGGCGTCTTCCCGAAGTCCATCCGCTCGACTCTCCCCCGGCCATCGGCCTTTTCCCGCGCCCCCGCCTCGGCCCGAGGCGGGTGGGCCAGGCAGAACGAGGCGGCGACGGCCAGCAAAGCGACCCCTGTCTTCATCGGTCGAAACCCCGTGATCGATGGCCCGGCGGCCCCGACCGGGATCGGTCGACGACGGGCCGCACCTCGGATTCGGACGCGCCGGATCGGGCCCTTGTAGCCCGAGGGTGGCGCCCCGGTCAAGCCGCTGGTCCGGTCTGCCCGAAAAGTCCGGGGGATCGGAGTCTCACCGGATCATCTTGGGGCTCACGCCGCCCGACTCCGACCTACGAGAATCGCTCCGGCTCAAGTGAGGACCGGGCCACCAGGAAATTCGGTCAGACCAGGGAGTGGGATCCGGGATCCGCCTTCCCTTTTTCCGGGATCTCATTAGGATCGCCGTGCCCGATCCCGCGCTCCGGATCACACCGGGATGCGGCGGCCAGAAGGTCCCATCCGATCCTCAACCGCGGAGCGCACCCGTCATGGACGACCAAACCCCAGCTCCCGAGCACGCCCCCGACCCCGCTCCCAAGCGGCGTCGCCACCTCCTGCTCAAGGCATTCGTCTTCCTGGTCCTCCCGGCGATCGCGCTGGCGGTGGCTCTGCCCTGGCTGCTCGGGACGTCCCCGGGCCGGGCCTGGGTGGTCGGTCGGGGCAACGCCAGGCTCGCCCCGGGCTCGATCCAGTTGGAGGAGCTGTCGCTTTCCTGGACCCGGCCGATCTGGCTGTCGGGCGTGAAGCTCCGCGACTCCAAGGGCAAGGTCGTCCTGGCCGCCAAGGACATCCGGCTCGACCGGGGGATCCTGGGCCTGCTCCGCTCGCGGCCGGATTACGGGACGATCACCGTCGATGGAGTGACCGCCGACGTCGAGCGCCGGGCCGACGGCTCGATCGACGTCGTGGAGGCGCTGGGATCGGTCCTGAAGTCAGCCAAGCCGCCCAAGCCCGGCGACCCGGACCCGGCCGTGGTGGTGGCCATCCACGGGGGGACGCTCCGACTGGCGAGCCCGGAGCTGGCCACGCCGATGACGGCATCGGCGGTGGAGGGGACGCTGACGATCGTCCCGGGCAAGCCGCTGGAGGCCGCCGCGACGCTGGGCGAGGTGGGGCGGACCCTGGAACTCCACGCCACGGTCGACCACCGGGCCCCGGCCGGGTCGACCGGCGACCTGGAAGTGACCGTGGCCGGCAAGGGTTGGCCGATCCACCTCCGGAAGTCCGGGTTGGAGGCTTCCGGGCGGTTCGACGGGACCATCGAGGCGAAGCGGGACCGGGGTCGATGGTCGGCCCGGGGGGACACGGCCCTGCTGGGCGTCGAGGCGACCGGCCCGGCCCTGGCGGGCGACCGCCTGTCCCTGGACCGGCTGGTCGCGGCCTGCGAGGCGGGCCAGACCGCGACCGGCTGGTCGATCCTCAAGCTGAAACTGACCAGCCCCGTCGCCTCGCTCTCGGGGAGCGGGACCTGGCCGGCCTCGGAGGGGGCCCGGCTCGCCGGCCGGGTCGACCTGGCCGCCCTGGCCCGGATGATGCCCCGGGCGATGCGGCTCAGGGACGGGCTGACCCTGGACAAGGGGACGGCCACCTTCCGGGCCGAGGTCAGCTCCGCCGCCGGCGCGGAGCGGTTGGTGATCTCGGCGAGCCTGGATGACCTGGCCGCCTCCGAGGGGGGTCGCCCGCTCGGGCTCCGCGAGCCGGCCCACCTGACTGCGTCGGCGGTCCGGTCCTCGGGCAAGATCACCGTGGAATCGCTGGTGATGAAGGCGGCCGGGGTCGACGTGACGGCCTCGGGCGACCTCGTCGCCGGGGTCAAGCTCCGGGGGACGGTCGACCTGGCCGCGCTCGACGCCCAGGCCCGCGAGTGGCTCGACCTCGGGGCGGTCGCCGCTTCGGGCCAGGCCCGGCTGGCGGCCGACTATCGCCACGTCGGCGAGAACTACAAGGCCCGGTTCGCCGCCGAGTTCAAGGATCTGAAGGTCGCCGGCCTGACCGCCGAGCCGATCGCCCGCGAGATCGGCCGGGTCGACGCCTCGGCCATCGGCCCCCGATCCGACGACGGGCTACCCGTCGGCTGGCGCGAGGGGCAGCTCGACCTGAAGGCGGGCGACCTGAAGGTCGACCTGACCGCGACCCACGAGGCCGGGGACGTCGTGGTCCTGGGGGCGGTCGGGCTCGACCTCGCCTCCCCCACGCCGGGGCGGGCCCAGGTCAAGGCGTCGGTCGCGATCAAGGGCCGGGTTTTCGAGGCCGACGAGATCCTCGCCGGGTTCATCCCGACCGACCCCGAGGCGGCCCTGGGGACGTTCAAGATGGCGGCCCGGGGTCGGCTCGACCTGGCCTCCGGCGAGGCCCTGCTCACCCCACTCCCGGGCGTCCCCGCGGGGGCCATCGGGCTGATGGCCGAGGGGATCAAGGTCTCCGGGCTGGGGCGGGCCGGGCTCCCGCTCCGAGTCGACGCGGCGCTGCTGGGCGACCTCGCCGGGCTCGACCGGATGCTGGCGGCGTGGTCGGGATCGCCCTCCAAGGGGCTGGGCGGGAGCTGGGGGTCGCACCTCCAGATCACCCGGTCGGCCGCCGGCCGGGTCGACGCCGTGGGCCGGATCGACACGCCCAACGTGACCGCGCCGGGGCTCCGGGGGCCGGTCACGCTGGCCTGGAACGGGGGATACCTGCCCGAGAAGGATCAGGTCGAGATCCTCGCCGCGACCCTCTCGACCGCCTACGGCCGGGCGAGAGTGGCCGGCAACCTGTACGAGGTCAAGGCCCGGCGGATCTGCGACCTGACGGCCACGCTCGACCCGCGCTGGGAGACGATCGACCCGATCCTGGCCGCGTCGGTTGAGCCCAACGCCCGGCTCCGCGCCAGTTTCCGGCCGATCCACTGGCAGGGTGTCCTGAAGGCCGACTCGACGGCGCGGCTCCTGACGCAGCAGGTGGCCGAGATCGCGCTGGACCTGAGTTCGGCGCAGGCGTTCGGGGTGACGATCGGGCCGGCGCCGGTGGTCCTGCACCTGTCCGGCGGCGGGGCGAGCTTCGACCCGATCCAGACCACGGCCAACGGCGGGCCGCTCACCATCCACGCCAACCTGGCGCTGGACGACGCCGAGGGGGTCTGGCTCCGGCTCCTGCCGGGGACCAGGATCGACGGGGCGGAGATCAACGACGCGGTGTCCAGCTCGGTCCTGGCGTTCGTGGCCCCGGTCCTCTCGGAGGCGACGCACGTCAACGGCAAGGTGTCCGTCGTCCTGAGCCGGGCGATGCTGCCGATCACCGCCAAGGGCTCGGCGGTGATCGACGGGCAGGTGACCTTCCAGGACGTCCAGTTCCTCGCCGGGCCGCTGGGGGCGCAGGTCGCGTCGCTGGTCGGCCAGCCTTCGCCGAAGCTGGTCCTCCACCAGCCGATGCAGCTCCAGGTGGCCGACGGCCGGGTCAAGCAGAGCGGCCTGTCGATCCCGATCCCCGGGGGCGTCAAGGTGGACCTGGACGGCTCGGTCGGCTTCGACAAGACGCTGGACCTCCGGGCCTCGGTTCCGCTCTCGGCCCGGATGCTGGCGCTCGACCCGAAGTTCGAGAGCTTCGTCGGTGGGACCAAGCTGTCGATCCCGATCCGGGGGACGATGGCCCACCCGGCCATCGACGCCCGGGCGATGCAGACCGGACTCCGCGAGGCCGCCAGGACCGCCGGCGAACGCGGGCTGGCCGCCCAGGCGGAGGGGCTGCTCAACCGCGTGGCCGGCCCGAACCCGACCGCCGGCGAGCCCAAGGGCAAGCCCGGCCGGGGCGATGCGCTCGGCGAGCTGGAGGGCCTGGGCCGCGACCTGCTCCAAAGGAAGAAGCCCTGAGCCGGGTCCGGGACCTTGAGGACGCCCCACCGCCCGGCCATGATCGGGGCCGCTTTCACGCCGGGCGGCGTCCCAGAGGCGATCCGGAAACAGTTCCTTGACCAGGCAATGAGTGATGGCCAATGGGTGAGGGGCGATGGGTGAGAAATCCCCGGAGATTTCCCCGGCATCGGCATCGGCATCGTATGCCGTCCCACTGATCGACCATCACTCATTGGCCATCAATCATTTTCTATTCCGGATAGCCTCTCAGGGGGCGCGAGCGGCCGACCCGAGGATGGGACCGGAAAGGATGGCACCCGTGACGCTCCGACGCATCTTGATGTTCGCAATGGTCTCGATGGCGGGCGCGGCCGGGCCAGGCCACGCGGCCGGGCCGCCGCCCCGGGAGATCGCCCACGGCTTCCTGGCGACCGGCGGCGAGACCTATCTCATGGACGGCGGCGGCCGGCTCGCCTGGCGATATCCACACGCCTCGCGCGATGGCTGGGTCTTGCCCGACGGCCATGTCCTGCTGGCCCTGAACAAGGACCCGGCCAATCCCGGCGGCTCGGTGGTCGAGGTCGACCGCGACGGCAGGGCCCTCTTCGAGTTCAAGGGGACGCAGTCCGAGGTCAACACCGTGCAGCCCCTGGCCGGGGGCCGGGTCCTCCTGACCGAAGCCGGCGACCGGCCCCGGCTCCTGGAAGTCGACCGGCAAGGTCGGATCCTGGTCGACGTGCCGATCCAGGCGCAGACCAGGGACCACCACCTCCAGACCCGGATGGCCCGCAAGCTCGGCAACGGGAATTACCTGGTCCCGCAGCTCCTCGACAAGGTGGTCCGCGAATACACCCCCGGGGGGAAGATCGCCTGGGAGGCGAAGACGCCCGACATGCCGTTCACGGCGATCCGGCTGGCCGACGGCAACACCCTGGTCGGCTGCACCGTGGGCAACACCGTGGTCGAGCTCGACCCCAAGGGGGCGATCGCCTGGCGGGTCGGCAACGACGACCTGCCCGGCCGGCCGATCAGCGACGCCTGCGGGGTCCAGCGGCTGGCCAACGGCAACACGGTGATCGCCAGCTATCGCGCCGGGGGCGACGCGATCAAGCTCCTGGAGGTGACGCCGGCCAAGGAGGTCGTCTGGACCCACCGCGACCCGAAGCGCCCGGGGATCCACCACTTCCAGATCCTCGGGCCGGACCTGAAGGCCCCGGAATCGGCCCCGCTCCGCTGAGCGAGATCCGACCACGCCCCGGGGTGAAATCCGTCCGGCGGATTGGACAATCCCTCGAACGTGACCCAATCTTCTCTCAGAGGCAGCGACGCCCGACCTCGGCAAGGAAGGGGCGACGAGACACGGCACGCGGCCGTCACGGAGCCCTCGGGCAATCGACCGGGACCGGCCTCCGAAGATCCAAGCCCGATGCCATCCCAGACGTAGCGGCCGGTCCCCGGCGTCGGCCCGATGTTGGGCCGCCCGGGACGTCGGTCGCGCTGCGGAAGAATCCAGGACTCGAAGGAACCTCACCATGACCAATGTCCTGAAGCGTCTGGTTGACGGCGAAGAGGGCGCCACGATGGTCGAGTATGCCCTGATGGTCGCCCTGATCGGCGCCGCCCTGATCACCGTCGTCACCGCGCTGGGCTCGGCGATCGGTGGCAAGTTCAGCTCGGTCTCGACCACGATCACCGGGGACGGCGGCGGGAGCTGACCCCGGGGGTCGCGGGCCGGGCGATCCCCGGCCCGACGCCGGAGGAGCCCGCCCATCCCGCCCGGGAAGCGGGGGCCCGCTTGACCGAACTGACTGATCGGCCTGGCCCGGAGCCTCCGGGTCGACGAGGACGCGGCGATGGCCGCCCAGTCCGTCCTGATAACCATGCTCGCCGCGGCGGCCCGATGTTGGGCCGCCCGGGACGTTCGCCGCATCCACCGAAAAACCCCGAACTCGAAGGAATCTCACCATGGCCAATCTCTTGAAGCGTCTGGTTGCCGGCGAAGAGGGCGCCACGATGGTCGAGTACGCCCTGATGGTCGCCCTGATCGGCGCCGCCCTGGTCACCGTCGTCACCGCGCTGGGCACGGCGATCGGCGGCAAGTTCACCTCGGTCTCGA
>JAABUP010010409.1_pt1 | contig 10992 bp, 17 predicted proteins | sample 5559201 | NCBI WGS metagenome assembly JAABUP01 (sample SAMN10711887, study PRJNA513373) | rock metagenome | isolation source: Antarctica rocks | place: Antarctica | reverse complement strand
AATCCCCCCCCCCCCCCCGTTCTCCCCCCCTGTTTGCCTACCCCACCTGTCACACTGCTCCAAAGATGTCATTCAATTGTGTCCTGCATGCTTTTCAGGCTGTAGAAGAGCAGATAAGAAACTTTGGGCAGACGCCTTCCCAGCTCTTCAAGAGACGCCATGTCAAGAGGGGGGCCCCACCCCCTCCCTCTGCAAGACCCCTGCTCAATGCCCCCTCCGCCCTTGAGATTGTCACTGTGGGACAGCCAAACCCAGCCAAGCTCAAGTGAGCTCATTCCTCCTGACCACATTCTCTTTCTGAGCAGACATTGCTCTTGATGCTCCGTCTGCTTGTTGAGCTGCAATGGTTGTACTGTCAAACATTGCTTCCTTGCAAATCTTGCAGTAGGTTCTGCCCTCAGTGCAGTGTTGCCAGTCAGAGTGGCACAGAGTAGCCCCAAAAGGTAGCTGCCAAGTCCTGCAAGGGAAAGGCCAAGAACTGCCATCCCATTGGGATGCTATCCTGCCGTGTACTCTCTGATCAGCATGCAGCTGATGGGAACAGACTTGATCTCTCCCTTGTACGCTGCCCTGAGTAGACTGTCTCTTGACGGATGGTGACTGTGCATGCAATGCCATTTGTACCTTCCATTTGCCATGAAGGGCACCCCCCATATGCTGTGAAGATCAGCTTCCATTTGCTGTGAAGGGGCCTTTCTCCATGCCCTGAAGGGCACCTTCCATTTGCAGTGAACGGCACCTTCCAGTTGCAGTGAAGGGCAGCTCTCATGTGCTGCAGAGGCAACATGGGCATTGCTTGCTTGGAGGTGACAGAAGGGCGCGTGGTGCTGATCAATGCTGACAGGGCACTGTCCTGCCACCGCTGGGTCAGCCTCAGGACTGATGCTGGCGCCTTCACATTCACCAGTGCAACCCCTGAGATTGCCTACACTGTGGAAGCTGAGTCTGGCCCTCCTAGGTCAGTCACTTCTGACTTGCATGGCTAGTCTGAGCTGTTGGGCCCATACTGCTGACGCAGAATCTGGACCCCATGAGGGGTTTAGGATTAGGGGTTAGGAGGAAGTAGGCTGATGATGTGCTGACTCATTTGACTTTTCTGAGCAGGCCTCTGTACAGCTGGAATATGATGCAGTCCGCAGGTGCTTGCTGGCAATGACAGATTGTTGCGCACACCTTTCACAAGACGCATTGATTGATGCATTGGAGCTTGGACTGCCTGCGCTAGAGCTTAAACTGCCTGTATGATGTATATGCCCTCTACCCACTGCGACCACTCAAGAATCCAATTTGAGGCCATTCAAAAGCTGCGCTGCACATCATGTCAATGCAGCTGCGATGTCGAAGAAATGCATGAACCCTTGGTGATCATGGCAAGAGTTTGGGCTGCAGGATGCTTGGAACGCCCTTTGCGACTGAAATAGAGGCCCGCCACTGCTTTGCAGTCCTGCCCGGCGGCCGCACGGTCGTCTGCTGTGGCTATTGGGACAACAGCATCCGCTGCTACACCACAGATGAAGGCCGCTTGCTGCAGAGCCTGCATCAGCATAAGGACGTCGTCACCTGTGTAGCAGCCGGCACAGACTCACGGACAGTTGTGTCAGGCAGCAGAGACACCACTCTGGTCATCTGGGATGCTGTGCCTCCTCCTAGAGTGGGCAAGTCAAAGCAGAAGGGACCTGTGAGCCTGGTGTTGAGAGACCGCCCTCGGCATGTCTTGTACGGGCACAGCGATGCGGTAGCCTGTCTGGCGGTGTGCACTGACCTTGATCTTGTGGTCAGTGCCTCAGCTGATGGCTCTGTCCTGTTCCATACGCTGCTAGAGGGCAGGTAGGGCTCACTGTTGTCCTTCACGCTTCTGTGGCGTGCATGCCAGGTCGCAGCCTTAGCTTTAATGGGCAGGGCTGCTTTCAGCAACCAAGTCCAAATACTCACAGCAAGCACCGCAACAGAGTATGCGTTTGACGCTGATGAGCAAATTGTAAAAGCAGCCATGAGTCATGCCACCTGAGCAGTTGGGTATATGATTTGGATGTTTGATACTTCTGTCTGTGCAGACTGCAGCGCCAATGCATTAGCTACTCCAGTGCGTGCTGCAAGTTTGCCAATCAAAGGTTCTATGTAGTAATGCATATTGGAGTGCCCCTATGCTGAAGACAGGGCCCTCCTAACACTCATGTGCTTCCTGCAGGTATGTACGCTGCCTGCATCTCCCCCACAATGCCCCTCCTAAGCTTCTGGCCATAGCCCCTGGGCCTGGTATCCTGCTAGCCCACAGCTGGCAGAGCCTGGCCATCCATGCCTACACCATCAATGGCCGACACATTGTCAGCGCAGAAGGCATTGAGCAGCTCAATGCCTTTGCTGTGTCAGCAGATGGGCGCTTTGTGCTGACTGGAGGTGCAAAGGGCGTCATCAATTTGCGCTGGATTCACTCTTTGCAGGTGTGTAGCTTGTTTGAGGCCCATATAACACAATGCAACAGTGTCATGATAGTATGCACTGCAATACAACGATAAATAACAATATATATACAGTAATATAATGATGAGAATAAAATACAATATATTGATTGTAAGCTCTGTGTACCAGGGTTGGTCCCTGCAACTCAGCAAAATTGCCAGCCTAGTAGTCAGTGACACAATGTCTGGTGCTCTGAAGAGCAATGCCTGCTCAACACAGCTGCTGTTCAAAACTGTGGCAACAAGCAGTGTAGATGTGGTCACAACAAAGCGCTCATTGCATGCTTGATCAGAGATGTGATTGAGTTAGCCTCAACATAGCGTGACATTGTCATGCAGGTGGCTCATCGTTATGAGACAAACAATGAGACAAGCAAGCATCGAGCTGTTAATGCAGTGGCTGTTACATCAGAAGACTGCATGGTGGCTGGGTGCAGTGACGGTTGCATGCTTGTGTATGCACCTCGCACAGCGTCTATCCAGAGGAAGTTCAACTTGGGAGCAGCGCCAATGCAGAGCTTGCAGACTGATGATCCTTCTACTTGATCAACCACTCGCTTCCACTGCAGCAGATCATGTGCACATGTACATCATGCCAACCGAATCAATGTACATCATATGATTCCTCATTCAAGAGTGCAATCCAGGATAAGTTTCCTGATCGGATGAAAAGAAGTGTTTTTTGGAAGGTGTCGCTGGATCGATACCAAGTTCTTTGCAGAGCTGCTAAGCTCAACAGGCAGGTTAAAGTCCAGTGAAAAGACTCTTGCTGCTGCAAGCGTTATGGTAATGTGTGTATAATGTAAAGAGTCGTTTTCCTGGTTGGTCGTGTCGAATACACACGACCCGAAGGGTCGTGTGATGGGAGCTCCGAGCTCCACTAAGCGCCTGCCATTGGGTTCTTTACCCAATGGCCTTCTCAACCAAAAAGGGGAGGGCCCCTTTTGGGAGGCAGGTGGGTGAGCCAGCGCACCGTCTCACCTAAACACCTCGCGCTGTCTGACCCCCGGGGCTCCACTAGGCAGGCCCACGGGGGGTGTCTCTAGCCTCCTGCACAACTTTCCACTAATTCCTTCCGCCGCAGTCCGGCTTCTTGCTTGTTGTACACAAGCAAGAAAACAGACTGCTGGGCAAGGAATTGGTGGAGTAGGCACACGTCCGGCATGGTATAATCACTGGGCTTGTCATTGCAGAGGTATGGGTCAAAACCCTAGAGCCCTAGACACTTGTTAGCGTAGAACTCGCTGAAGTCTGTCGGGTCGTCAAGTCGTGAATAACTGGGGCGGTCGTCATAGCAGCAAAGCATGCACAGCAGCCTGCACTGTGTGCAACAGCAACTATCTTCATCCGGCCGTCGACTGCCCAGCATCCGCTGATCGAAGATTATCACAAGTGACTGGCAACCGCAAGCGTTGTCACAAAACGGGCAGACTGCAGGGCAGAAAGCTTCTCTGAGGCTCAAGGGATTGCTACAACTGCTTCGTGGCATGTTTTGTTGTGTACTCAGTACCCGACCAACAGCGTAGGAGCTTTCAGTATAGTCCAACAGTCAGCAAAGCCAACGAGTGAGCCAACAAAGTACACAAGCACACACACACACACACACACATGGACAAAACGCCCAATATACCCACAGCTGCTGCTCCTGAAAAACTTGACAGATGTCCCTCACTGCCAAAAAGAGATTCCTGCCATTTCACCAGCTGCAACACAGGGGTCCAGCGCTAAGTCTCAGACTGGCTTCCCTGTGAGGATGTCCACATTTTCAAACATATCTAGCATATCATCATTATCTCTATGCTCCTGCTGCTGATCACTCTTGTCTCATCAGGTCAAACACTACCTGACTTGCTAAAAGCCTTCTTAGCCTTGGCAGTCTGCTTGACAGCATCAGCAACTATGGTATGCGGCTGGTCAGATGGTTGCGCGCTGTCTCCACTATCACTTTTTAGCGCACCAGGTGTTTGACTGCTTACAGCTCCTAGCTTTGCACTGCTCCTGAGACCTTCTGCTAAGTCATTGGTAGTGCCTTCATTGATGCTGCCGCTCCCATACCTACGCCTGTCAATACCAGCTGAGCCGTTGTCACTGCTGTTTTGCACAACAGGTTGTAAAGCTGGATCTGCAGATTGCTTCTGTTCAGCAAAAGGAGGCTGTACAGCCAGTCGTTTGTTCAACACCGCCCAGCAAACACTGATGTGTTTTTGTCTGCCTTTATACAGCAAACCAGTTGCAGCAGATGAGTCTGTCGAGCTCTTCTGCCTGGTGAAATGCCTGGTGGAAAAACGATGTTTGAATCTGATACAGCGTGCAAGCACACATGACGGAGGGCTGTTATTAGCAGATTGTCCAAGTGAACGTAAGTGCATAACCACAAGCAGGATGGCATCAGCTAATTCCCACTTGAAAGTACAGACTGCGCAATAAGTCATCAGCAAACAGTGGACCTGTGTCTGGAAATCTACAGGTTGCCAGTGATCACTGGGGCTATGAAATCGCAATGAAACACTGTCGGCTTGAGGAAGCGACCCCTACAACGACCATGTGGATCAGCAGGGTCCCACAGGGCGCACCTGCAGCACCACATCACACATGAGATGCATGCAAAACACATCACACATGAAATGCATGCAAAGCACAACTGCACTGTATCAGGCCCTGTGCAGACACAAGTGATGCAGCTTTAAGTTGCTGCAACATGTTGCTCATACATACTATACCTTATAGTAGGCTCAGCTTTGATCTTGGCAGCACAGCATTTTGCTGCATCATGTGGTCGTGTTGGCTGTGCGTAGCTGCTGAAGGTGTGAGATGTCAGGTTCAACAGATGATCTGTGGTGCTGAAGTGACGCTTTGTGGCATGTCGAGCTCTGACACTTTCCATTCAGGAAACAAATGCAAGCTCAGGTCGTTGAAAGCTGAAGTGACAGGAAATTCAGCCTCACTGACAGGCAGCTCCACAGCTGTGCCGGAAGCTGAGACTGCAAGTAGCTCATGAGGACGATCTGCACTGTCTTTTTTGGATCTATGCGCCCAGCGCTGAACATATGAATGAAAGCTGTTACCTGCACCAGTACAATCACAGGCTGACCCCAATTTGCAGAACATCAGACCAAAATGCAAGCGGGGCCATACATAAAAATACATGCAGCAAGGAGCTAAGAAGGACACAGACCAATATAGAAAGTGTTGGCAACAGGAGGGGTTATGGGAATACCCAGGATGGCAATTTTGCGCAGTTGGTGGGGTCCCCAGTTGGCTTTCAGCAGGTTGTTGTACAAGTGGCAATCGCAGTGTGGCATGTAGAACAATGTTGGAGTGATTGCCAGGTATTTGCCAGAAATGTCTTGCTCAGACACCTGTCAACAACACAGTACAGTTACCAGATGCGAACCATGCATACATATGTGGCAACTGTCCTCTGTGACGCTCAGTGGCAATGCCGTCAGTAGAGTGCCAGATTGTGGCAGGAACAATACTCACCTTTATTTGATATTCATTCAGCAGGCTTTTATCCAAAACCGTAAAAACTGGATCAAATGCACATGTCTGCTGAAGGGAGGGAAGCTGGGTTTGCAAGAATAGCGCAAATGCAAGCTGGCAGTGTACAGCACGGTAGCCTGCACTCACACACTCAAGTTTGCTGCTGTGTTAGACACAGCACACCCAACAGATACTTCCGCATGCAGAGCGCGGTGGGTACAAATGAGGACCAATAGTGCCTAGCCTGCAGTCTCACCACCAGCTGGAGACCCCAGCCCATAGATGACCAGTTCTGTGGCAGAGGCCGTCGTGAAGCTGCCCTCGCAATGTCGGTCCGAAGACTCGTCAGGCAGGCTCTGAGTGCCCACATACTTCCAAAGTCGCTGAAAGTTGTGCAAGAAGCTGGAGGCTTGCACGTCTTTCAAGCAAAATTCAACCTTTTGCATCAAGCCAGCAAGCTCAGCGTGGGTGTGACTTGATGCTGTATTCGGACAAAAAGCGTCTTTGTCCACACAACAAGCAATCCAAGGTGAACCGAGGTCAGGATCAGCGGTCTGTGAGGAGTAAAGCGGAGGTTGGACAGTCTCTGGCGCCTTTCTAGACCGTCCCTTGCGCGTTGCGACTTGCCACTCCGCAGGCATTTTACCTACAGGTGGGACATGTGGTATTTCACCTCGCGGACTTGCCGTGATTGACTGCGTTTTTGCAACTCAAATGACTCGAAACTCACTGCAAGTGTACTCGTTGAGTTCGGCTTGCTTGGTCAAGATCAAGTTGTACGCGACCGCATTCTGATGTCGTGTATGCTGTTTGCGCCACCTTGCAACTAGACTGATTGCACAATTTACCGACCTCTCTCTCTTGCACGGTGTGCGGCATCGACGTTCACGCGACGACTCCCGTGACAACACCATACAAACGCATGCACACCTTGAACGAAAGCTACGCTTCAAAGCACTCTGGCAGTTGTAAAGCTCGTCCATCTTGCGTGACACTCAGACCTCTAATTCCAATCACCTCATTGCGACGAATTGAGCGCTCTTGGCGCGCCCCAGGGCAGAGGCAGAAACAACCGAGAAAACAGAAGGTAACGAATTCGAAGCACAACCGTGTTCTGCTTCTACAGAAGCTGATACACTGACACTGACGTAGCAGACGTCCTTGATTTTTGACTCTGCTACTGACGTTTGTCGTAGGGTGTCGTCCGCTCAGTGCAGAGCCAACTTGGGCTAAATAATGTCAGAGCTGCTACGGGCAGCGATGAAGGGCCGACCATAGTAAGCCTGGCGCCAGCTGCGTCCGAGAGATTTACGACTTTTCAGCCAAGAGAAAAACATGACCCAGTGACTTGCAGGTGTGGTTCAAGCACGACTTGAGGCTTGACGACCACCCTGGTCTGGAACAAGCCATATCAGCCAACGTCGTTCCAGTCTTTTGTTTTGATCCAAGGCAGCTTCTGCATCTTTTGAGGACCCCCCACGGCCTGCAAGGTCGGTCTGGTACATTGGCCAACATTCCAAGCTGAACCTACTCCTCAGCACACACTTGCATCACAACACTTTGGAACCACACGGAAGCTGATGACCATGCATCGAGATGCATCGAACATGTTTATGTTCACACACGGTGGGACAACCTCCCAAAGATTGCACTTCATGTGACTGCAGCACCAGATGAAACCGGTAGATTCCATATGCAGGATTGCTTGGCGCAGTGAATGCCTTGAAGCAAAACCTGCAGGAGCTGGGCAGTGACCTCGTCGTCCTTCATGGCCCCATGGAGAGCGTGCTGCCAGACCTTGTCAACAGTCTTCAAGCATCAAGCATTATCCTGGAAGAAGAAATTGAGTACAGGTGCTCAGCTGCTTTCGCACAGCTAGCGAGTGGACACGCTGTAGACAGCCTGTCAATGGACTCATTCTGGTTGCCCTGTCTTATGACTGTGTGACACTGGGTCAGTTGCTGATGGGCTCTTGAGAGTGTCATGCCTACAAGCATCCTGCATGTTCACTGCATAAACAGTTCATGCGCCAAATCCTGTCACTTGAGCATGCATATACCACAGGACAGCGTGAATCCACCATCACAGCAAATGGCAACCAGCCACAGTTGCCATAATGTTCTTGCTGTCTGTTGCTGTATGGATGCTCTAGTGTCAGATATTGGTACATGACTTGGTCAGCCAGCCACAAGACATGAACGAAAAGCTTTAGCTCATCAGCTCATGATGATAATACCTCATACAGTTCTGTTATTGCAACATGCAGCTGTTGTCACCTTGTTTGTTGTGCAGGTGGCACACAGCAGTTGACAAAGTCAAAGTCGCCTTGCCATCCAGTGTCAACATCAAGCCCTGGCGAATGCATATTTTTGGCCAGTTGCCATATTCAGACAACTACCAAACATTCAAAAAGAAGAGGGGCAACGCCACACAGCCCTTACAGAGACCTAAAAAACTACCTGCCCTGCCAGCAGGGCTGGATGTAGGCCGAGTGCCCTCTGCAACAAACTTGGAGGCTGCTGTTACAGCTGCCTTTTCTGGCAGGCAAGCACCTGAGGTAGAACCTTCATGAGCCGCAACACAATGATGCAATGGCATCATGCCAAATGAAAAGACAACCACAATCCAAATGGCTTGCAGCAGTCTGGCTCACAAGTGATCCTGCATCTGTTGCTGACTGATGCAGAGTCATTATAGTTGACAACTTTGGCAGCTTGCCTATGTTTCGACCTGTCACGCGCACTGCATCTGCTCATGTTGCACACAACCTCCACACCTATACAACTTGCGCCAGACATGAGCTACCTTGCAGTCTTGACTGCCTGTCATTGCATTGTTTTTGCAGGTTACAGCTTTCTTGCATGAGCAGCCAAGATCACAGGCTTGCCTCTTACAGATGTCCAAACAGCTGGCAGCTGGTGAACCTGCTGTCCAGTCAGCATTGCGTCACTACCTTCAGTGTGCTGACTCACCTGACAGGTATGGTCGCTTGTTCATTCACATGACAAGCATCTTTTGCACCATCCTGAATCCCACAGCAATGCTTGTTGTGTGGCAGGTGGACACCCACATCAATATATGATGTGAATAATGATGAACAATAAGTAGTATGATGCGCAGCAATACGGGCACCTTTGACCTGCATGTATGTAGCCTGTGTCAAAAGTTTCTGTTTCGTGGGGCAACGGTGTCAGTATCAGCTCCGGCACCACTGCAGCAGCACCATTGGTCAGTGAAGCCAGTGGAAGTGGGGGCTTTGCTGCTGCCTAGGGGTTTTGCCACGTGCTGAGGTGTGGGTGTAGTGGGGCTGTAGAGAGTTGGGCTACTGAAGTTTTGGGTGGAAGGGGGGGTTTGTATAGTCACATTAATTGTTGTAGGTGAGATGGTGCGGAAAAGCTGGAAGGGAAATTGGGTGTCACCGAGAAACAAGCCTAAATTAGGGGTTGTAGGGGAGTTGCAGTTGGGACAGGGCTTTTGGTAGGCGTGAAATGGGTCACCAGGGGGTGAGTGGGTGAGCTCCACTCAGGAATAGGGGAGAAGGCACTTGGATTTGAGTCTACGACACCAGCCCCAGTACACAAGCCTCCCAATGCCTAGTCCCTACCAACATGGCTTTGGTGTCAAGGTAGAATGCACAAGGGGTTGGAAAAGTCTGTACTGGGGCTGGTCTCGCACATTCAAAGCCTACTGGAGCTCCCATACTCACGTGAGTGATATGTCTCGTCACAGCAGCAGCAAGTTTGCTCAGGCAACGTTACACGTACATTGGTCTAGCACAGCGACCTTATTCAATTCCCATCATTGCATTGGGTGCAAGCTACTTTGGTTCTACACCTATTCTCAATGCAGCTTTACCACATTGAAGTGGTTTCCCTGGGCGCTGTGCAAATGGCTTTGGTGGTCAGGACATACTGGGGTACATAACTGCTTTGGGAGGAATCATACTGTAACCTATAGGCTTGCATTGACCCCTTGGCATCCTGTCAGTACACATGACCTCATATGCCATTCACTACACTCAGCGTACGCACCACCTTTGGGCTTTGTCTATCTTGCCCTGCGATCTATTTTCTTGCAGGCGTCAGTCACAGAGAAGCCTTGCAAAACACAGCTCCTGCAGACCATCACTGTGGACTGTCACTGCAGCAATCCCATACCCTGTCACTGCAGCAATCCCATACCCTGTCACTGCAGCAATCCCATACCCTGTCACTGCAGCAATCCCATACCCTGTCACTGCAGCAATCCCATACCTTGTTCTGTGCCCTGGCTGCAGTGCTGCCAATCAAGACATGCTGACAGCAGTCCTCTCCAGTGAAGTCCCCGCCACACCCCTGGGATCCTTTCCCGCCATCTTCAACCAGGCCTTAGCCCTGGGCACATTGTCGAGGCGGCGCGTCTACCATGAGGCTCACCAGCAGCAGCAAAGGCAGAAGCAGAAGGGAAGGCGATGGCAGGCAGGCTTGCAGAAGAGGAAGTTGGCCGTGGATGTGCCCTGCAGATCTGCTGCCAATACTGCAGAGGTTTCGGATTTCCACTGGCACCTGGCCTCCAATGACAGAGTCAGGTGCGACGAGCCAAACACATTGGATGTACTGTTGATTATACTGGGTGAAGCTGGGATTTGGGGTTGAGTTGGGTTGCAGATATGTAAGACGTGATGTTTGCTGACATGCAGCATGCCTGCGTTGCAGCATACTCCACCTCCAAATCCAAACCCGTCATCTGCCCCCCCCCACCCTCCCCTACCCATTGGATGGCTTAAGTAGTGTTGTCTTGTGTTATTCTTACAGTTGCAGGTAAAATACCTGCTGACTGCCAGCACTCCTGTTGTGTCTATGCTCATAATCCCAGTAAGTGACAGCTGCATACAGCTGGCCTGACTCTGTCAGTCAGTCAGTTTTTCAGTTATGCATCCATTTAGCTTTGGCACTGGCTTTGTTGGTCGGCCACTTTCCAAGCATACACTCATGCAGCGTTATCCCAGGGACACCAAGACTGGGGATGCGCCCCGTCACTGGCGCTGGCGTGGCTTCATCACCGATTACTA
>JAABUP010010408.1_pt1 | contig 10993 bp, 8 predicted proteins | sample 5559201 | NCBI WGS metagenome assembly JAABUP01 (sample SAMN10711887, study PRJNA513373) | rock metagenome | isolation source: Antarctica rocks | place: Antarctica | reverse complement strand
CCGGATTACTTGAACGGCAAGATATCAAAGGTCACAATGAACGGTATTAAACAATCATTTGGAAGTCTAGAGCTTGGCAAATCAGCTATATAAGAGAACTCTATATAGCGGAGGAACGTGGGGAGGAGGATGCAATTAGACGCCGGAGGCCCGCCAGGTTCTGCACCGTCCGCAGCGTGTCTTGTGCAAAGCCTATAAAATACAGGTAAAGACCGGATGCTTGCTCAACATGGCTACTACAAAGCTGGCGTGGCCCAAAGTGCAGATTAATTACTCAGCGCCGTCCTCAAGCGCCGTCCCATTCCATATGATTACCAACATGAGGCCACCTTCACTTTCCCCTCGCCAACCTTTCGCATTCAACTGTTCTACCCCCTCTCCTTTCGATGCGGTTGCTAATTGACCCGGTTCCACGACTCCACATATGAAGACGTTGAGAGCATTTAGCCATCATCATCGTTTGGTCTTGACGAGGATTTGAAAAAGTGGCCGTCTTCATGCCTCGAAAATCTGATGTTTGGGCGGCTGTTCTCACTATCATGAGCGAATCGAGTTGTCCAGAGTAATGCGCCATTCTTGACGCTCCGTTGAACGACCCTCGCAAAGAGATATGTGGCATGGCCGTCACGAACGAGCACGGTCAAGTCGTATCCGAGGATTTGTTGGAGACCGGCCCGTAGGTCGCTGCGAAGATCTTCGTTCATTCTGATTGTGCCATGATAGAACTCTCTCCCTTTGGCTGCGTCGAATTGTTTTGAAGCTTTCTTCGTCTCTACCACCTCTTGCAGTTGACATCGCACGCAGGTAGCATGGGCGATTCCGCCCCTGAGACCTTCTTGGACAACTCCATTGAAGTGGGGCAGGAAACGGCCTGGAAACTCGACCACTACTATACTCTCACATGAGCAGCAGATAATGACGAGATGAGCTCCCGTCCTACCAGGCATAGCGGCGTCCTTTTCTCGGCCCAGACGCTCCTTGGGCTGCATGAGTGAAACGCATTTTTGTCTTGGTTGATCGGACTCGTCCTCTGATAGACTTATCCCACTTCCAGAGACTTCGCCATTTGCCGGAGAGCTCTTCGTTGCACCGTCCTTTTTTGACCGTACAGGAATGATCGAATTAGAGGGTTTTCTCGTATCCGTGTCCGAGTCGGCTTGTGCATCTACAAGCACGCTCAACCCTCCGTCTCGCCCAAGTCTTACACGAGTCTTCATGATAAGTACCGTTCTACCCAGATTCCCCACGATTCCGGTTTCCGTAAGGCAGAGGAAAGCTGAAGGTGCAAAAATCAGGCTCTCTCCAAATTTCAGGTCCATAATCTGATTGAACATTGCTTGCCGCTCCGACGCGGAGGATACCAGACTTGAAGCTGCGCCTAGATGACTTTGGATGGATGCAAACCAGGCTGCGGAAGAGAAACGATGAATGATCGACGTGGTGCATAGATCTAGTAGGGTCTCCGAGATCGTCGGCTCTTGTGTGGCAATGACAACCCGTGTCCCGTTGTGCCTCTGCTCTCGAATGACTCCTAGCAACCTTTGCGTGAGATTTGCGGCTGCGTCATATACTTGTGGGCTTCATCCAATGCAATGACCAGTCCACATATCGGCCGATGCTCTTCGATCAAGCTCAGGCAAATGTCGAAGAGGATACACGCCGTTCCTGGATCCATGAAGGGGTCAGTGAGGTCCACGATGGTCAGACTTCCAGGTTCTAGGTTGAACGCGCTTTTTAGACCTTGTCTCTCCCTTGGCTGAGAAAAGTCTAGGAAGCTCTCAAGCAGCTCAAGCCGGAGATTGAGTGGACCCAATTGATCTTTGGTGAGATCTTCATTTTTGAGGGCTCTCTTGAATTGGAGATAATCAAATGCAGCTCCTTTGGCATCGATAGCCATGCAGCGAAGGACCCGTAAAGCTACGGACATGTAGAGCGGCATCGATTTCTCCTTATCTGCGAACGCCATAAGTCTGTGCATACGCTCGACACTGAGATCAGATGGGCGCAGCAAGAGCGGTTCCACTGTCAAAAACTTCCGAGCTTCTGGCAGCTTGCTATAAGCGTTCCGCAAAGCATGCTCGTTGCTTTGAGAGACCAAGACTCTGACGCGAATGCCGATCGAACACAGGTACGCAGTCTCTGCAACTGATCCAGCAGAACTAAGGTCGTAATGGAACGCCACTCCAGCGACTGGCGATCTGACACGACCAATCCGTCTGTCTGCGGCCAGACAGTTTTCTAGTATGCAATTGAGTGTGTAGCTTTTGCCACTGCCCTGCGAACCGCAGATGAAGAGCGAATTTGGGGCATCCACGTTCATGAGAATTGGCTCATTCCGTCGAACCATAAGGTGTTGTCCGACGTGAAAGCCTAAAACCGCATATTGGTCAAAGACCTTCTCCAGTCCGCTTTCTGCGCTTCTCTCGACAGTGTCCTTCACTGCCAAGGTCATCAAAGGAGTTGTCCGCAATTGCTCTCGTGGCCCAGCTCTCACGTGTATATCTGGCTCAGAGAGCCTTTGATATACACCTCTTTCACTATCTCCATCTTCGAAGACGATGGGACGCTCGGTGCTCATATCCATTGTCCAAGTACTCGTGAAGACTTCGTCAGTCGGGCTCACCTGCCCATCCGGTAGGCTTTTTTGTGATCTGAAGTACGGCAAATTAAGGTCAAGTAAGCAGTATTTGTGGGCAAGCGAGTTTCGATGAATCGCGCCAACCCAGGATGCGATGGTGTTGAACACAGCGGATGCTGAGCAAGCTACAAGAGCTCAGGCTCGGACTCGGAACAGCCTGCCACTCGAAGCAGGACGTGTGTGGATTGTATTGGTCAAATACCATTCGTCGCATGTGAAAGCGTATTGCGTTACCGCCTGGAACACAATGAGCTCCGCACCTACCTCCCACCAGCATCATGGATACATCTATCTGCCCCAAAATTTCTTGCCCCTCCGCAAGGTGGACGAGCAAGCAAATCGCCCTTAATCCGACGGTACCCTGGCCTACAGGATAACGCGAGAGTCTACTATCAACGGTGTGGGTCTTGTGGTTTTCTTAGTCGACCAGAATTGGACAGCTAGTATGCAGAAGGAGTCTCAAATCGCGCGTCCATGTGGTCCGGCGTCGCTGTGGAGGAGCCTCCCAGCTCTAGGCACAGTATTCCCACGCTCAACAAATAGCAAGTGGGTTATGCACGTACCTCCGCCTGGGTCGTATGGGACCGACGTGAGTGTTGACGTCTAGCGGTGAGTGGGTCACAAATGCGAGAAACGCAAATCGCTAATGCGTTCCTTGTGCCAGCTCTTGCCATGCGGGATGACCAGGCTTGCGCCTACCGCCAGCCGAGAGCACGGAGCGGTGTAGGCACGCTAAAATTCCGTACGGTCCTTTAGTGCGAAGCATTGCCCTTGCAAAGTTTCCTTGTGAACGCCATCCGGCTCAAGAAGCTAGAATACATGCGTCCATCGTGCATTGCAGGATGCCTCCTGCATTGTCGGCCGTCTGCTGCAGCAGTAGCCGAGACCGTGGAAGGCAATACACAACGGTGCGATGTAGCTGTCTAATCATTGCCTCTGAAGAAACATAACTTGGCGTGGGCAAAGCTTTATCAATACAAGATACGGCTCTGAGGACAGGATCCATACTACTACGGCCAGAGCAAACACTGAGTCGTGCGAGGAGTATACCGATGTCTTCCTCTCACACGCACAGCTGTACACATTTGCAGATCGTTACGATGTTGAGGGTCTACGGGAGCTTGCGCTGTACGAACTACACTAGACTTTGGTCAAATTCAACCTGTTCAACGAGCGACTCGGTGACGTGAGTAAGCTCCTTTGTTATTCCTACGACAACACGCTAGAGCGGCCTGGATCCCTGGAGCGGCTCCAAGATCTCGTTCTTCGTTATGTGGCATGCCACATAGAGAGAGTTCATAAGGATCCAACCCTGGTCATGGCTATGAAGCGCGAGAACTCAATCTCGGTGGACTTGGTCGACTGCCTCGTGCAAAGACTGAAGTGAGATGTTGTGACGGGATAACAGTGTCCTCGTAAGCGAACAGCTCAGGACGGGCTTGGCATGCCAATATTTTGAATACTTACTAACATAAACGTGTTCCATCTTCCAAAGTCGGGCATCTGTTACTGCATTGTAAGCTTTCCGAAGTAGAGCTGCTGTCTGCTTTCACACACATGCATCATCCTGCGATTGAACGTGATTCTCAGGGCCAGCTATGATGGCTGCGTTATATGAGGCGACTGTCGTCCTGTTCCTGTTGGGACTGTGAATTTGCGTAAATGCAGATGTTTTAAAGGTCTGTTCATCAGTTGCTAAGGCGCTCGACATCTCTTCAATCAACCATACGATCACGCTTTCTACCCGAGATGGTAAAGTAGGACGCGCGCTTTCCACACGCACAGCGGAACTAAACTATATTCGGACAATAGGACATCTAGAGACTGGTAATTGCCTCTTTCGTGCTAGCGAGGTCAAGAATGTAAGCCATCAATCCTTGTTGCGCAACTCCGTTCTATGTTGCCATAGCGACGAAAGTCAATGATTGTCACCCGTACAGACATCGCTGTTTCAAACCCTGTTTATGGTCTTGCCCAGGGTCACGGCGAGTAAAAGCACTTACTGTAGGATAGCCTAATGCGCTGACTGACACGACCGGATCGAGACGAGGGGATCGAAGGCTACATCCACAGCGATGCAGCTGCTTTTCTGTTACATTTTCGTGTGACGTGAAAGTTGATAGAAAGCGGTGCTAAAGCCATGTGAGCGTTATAAATGACGACGTAGCTACTAGGGGCAACTTCGCACATGAAAACGGTGACATGAAGATAGTGCGATAGCTCGGACGGCAAAATTTCTATCAACCAGCGCATGCGGCTGCAATCTGCCAAAGGTCAGGAGAAGAGCATGGACAGGAGCTTCCTGGTCCCTTTAGGACAGGCTAAAAAGTCCGCCTCTCTTGACGCGTCCAGAATGGAAATGCTGTTGGCAGCACCTGTGTCTTCAAACAGGGTAGCAAGCTTATTGCTGAGCTCGCGGAGATAATTGCCTTGGATCTCGTCCAACACATTTAGCAGCCACTCAAAGTCCTGCTCGGACATGACGAAGAGCCTGTATAATGTGAGCTTCTCGACATGCGAAGTATGTCGAGTTCGCATACAAGTGGTGTCTCCATCGAAGAACTTCCCTTTCCCTGCTGCAAGCAACGAAGACCAGCCCAATGCTGGCTCGGCCAAATCGCTCGGCACAGTCAGAGAGTCGGCCACCCCAGATCTGGTACCTTCGTGCGCGTCGTTTTTCTGCTTCATATTCCTCTGCATGTGGCTCACAATTGGGCATAATGGCCTGCATCATATGATCTAACGCGCGGGCTTTGTCGGCGTTATGTCGGTTTCCTGGTCCTCTCTTCGAGCTCTGTCCAAGCAGGTTGGCCGAGCGAAATGTGCGACTCAGCTGTTGGCACCCTTTGAATTGAGACTGCTCGAAGAGAATCATCAAGTCCCACATCTGCTGCAACCCCAGAAACCCTATCATGTCGTCTCTCTTCTTGATTCTGTCATAGATGTCCCGGATAGAGTCATCGCGGAGGAAAGTGCAGTCCCGTCGCTCCCCTGCTCTCCCTTCGCGGAAAAGCTTCAAAAGGGCGATCACACACTCACTATCACCGATGAACTGAATGATATCAGAGATTCGAGGAACTTCGAGATCTTTCAGTGCTCGTCGTGCGACTGTCTGTCCGAAGATTGCTGGATTCCACGGCTGCTGTAAGTAATTTACGGAGCAGCGCATACATCTCTGCTGTTCCTTCGCTTGCTCAGAATCGGCAAAGTGAATGGGCGCGACGGTCGCTCGCGCTTTTAGCTCGCTGAGTGTTGTCTTCCTCCGCTTGCGTACAGAGGGCACTGCAGCTGTGGTCGTGGTGCATATATTCGAACGGCGTCGCGTATCTTTCGCCGCCGGGGAGTATGGAGAATGATATTCGGGTTGGGGAATCTGCAGAGGTGCACTGATCGCGGTCGATCTGCTGCTGTCAACAGACATTGGTCCTGGACCGCTCGCTGGTGGCTGCTCCTCAACGTGCGACTCGAGGACGGATACACAATCGGTCTCATCTGGTAGAAAGGTAGACCTGGAGGAACAACGGCTTTGTATTCCTCGTCCCTTAGGGATGTTCCCTCGGGGTAATATTGTACGGTCCGCAGGCTGTCCCTCGGGGCCACTGAGGGAACTGCTGCTGGTCCTGGATGATAGAACAGCGTTGTCGTCCGGCATAATGTCATCGAGGTGCAGAGGCGTGTCGGGATAGCCCAACGACTTCGTGGTGTCTGCTATATCTGACCCCAGCATTTCATTCAAGAACACACCTGGATGGTTGCTGTTGTTCATTAATCTGTAGGGTTCGATAAGGCGTTCTGAGCTCAAAGATGCAAAATCATTCCACATGAGCATCGCACCTCGTGGTGGTGGATACAGAGCCGTTCTTGCCTGCGCATCGATTGTTTTTGCCTGCACTTGATCCAGATACTGCAGAAACAATGCGTTGAAGGACTCGACGTCAGAGCCTCGTCCATCCTCGACATCCATAGTAGAGGCGCAGTATTGCCCGAAAATCTGTATGACAGCATTGGATGCTTTCTCAGCGGCATCTGCGAGTGTGAAATTGTCCATGTGTCGTTAAGCGGGATTGAAGTTGGTGGTGACTCGATCAAAGCCTGAGTGTTGCGCCGCGGCTTGTGCCAAGCCTAATTCGATGTCAGACTGTCAGATTCTGCGCGGTCCTGATTGACATGAACAACTGGAACCGACCACCTATGAGCAAAAGTATCCGGCTTGATCATCGTCGTTGACGCCACAGAAGAGATAGCTGAGCTACAGCATGCCTGTTGAAGCGTCAACAACGAATGAACAAGCCGGACACCTCTTGTGCATGACGGGTCGAAAACGGACTCACGATCATGACCGGAACCGTCAGGTGGACCGCAATCATATGAAGAAGCGATTTAGGCTATCAGCAACGGTAAGGATATGAGTTGCGCCAGTCTCGGCGGGTCATGATATCTGCTAATCGACGAATTCTCTTGTACCTTACGCTGAGAATTGCTTCAGACCACTCACGAGGACCCACTGCAATTTGAATGTACCGACCACCTGAATGACCTCCAGACAAGCGCTACCCCGTCAAAGAGCAGTGACGAGAGCCTGGCACACATTTCGCACGCGGGTGAAGGATCTTCGAGTTGCACGGCTGCAAACGCATGTACAATCGAGCGGGACCGACGCGCAAGGACCGTGAAAGATGTGAAAACGGAGGACGATGTTGTTCCCCGGGATTGCTGCGGACCGATTTGGCATCCGGAGATGAGATTACTCCGCACTCCTGTCCACGATGCGACAGGATGGACCGCCTAGTACTCCTTTACCGGGACAATGATGCACACGCCGCGAACGCCCTTCGCGCAAGGAAGCAAATCGAGCTAGACGAGGCTGATATAGCAAGGTTGATCATGGCTGCAGGAAGATACCAAGAAGCTGCGAAGAAGAGGGCTGACATGGTGAGGTTGGAGAGACAGCGCGAAAACCGCAATGCCCAGCAGGTGGAGTGCAACAGAAAGGAGATTGAAGAGCTACACAGGAAATTGGATTTGAAGTGATTATGTTCGCATCTGGACTCCTCATTACTAGACAGCGTCCATCACCCTGGAGAATATCAGCTTGAGTAAATTCGTCCACTTGAGAGCGATTTACCCAAGATTTGCGATGACATCGCGCGTTGTCGCTTGATCTCCGTTGGTATCGCGCCACACTGCGCCGATGATGGCCTTCACTGTTGTGCACTGCGTGTTGGGCGGGACTGCCGTCAGATACTGCAGGCGCTCGCTCCGGAGGATACAGCTGTCTATCCCACTCTGGGTCGCGATCACGCTCAGAGAATGATTGGATAGCAATCGAACATGGAGATCGCTGAGAGCAGCTGTATTCTCATTAATGCTTGCACACAACATCTAGTAGAGATCCATACCGCAGCTATGGTTGCGAAGCAGCCAGTCTTCGGTGAGTACAAGTTTCATAACGATCTCGCCCAACCCGGCCAGCCGCCTATTGTTTTCGTAGCTCTGAAAGTGACCATCCTCGAGCTCCACACGATGTGCGGCTGTGAGTGCTTGGGTCAGCAACGCTTCATTGCGGAATTCGTGTTGCATAATGTCTTGCGCGCGTCTCAACGCGTCGTCGTGCTCCATGACCTAGGAACGTGGGGAGTCGCTCGAAGGCAGGATCGATCAGCAGCAGCCTGCTTCCCCTATTTTAAGGCTGCTGCACCTTTAGTCACCATTACTACTACAGCCTACAGCTACAGCTGTCGCAAGCCTATGTAAGAGTCAAAGCCCGCTAGGCCGGAAATGGTTCAATGAGCTCCTCGTCATTTGTAGTGTTCCCCAAAGGCGCGGGTCATAAAGTCAGATCTAGCTTGCTCGAAAGAAAACCCACCGCCCCAGCGTAGGTATCTCTTGAAAGGCAATTGATTGCTAATAGATTCTGGTGCATAGTGACTTGGTTCACATCTGCGCTGACTCTGCACTTCGACACGGTCCTGTGCGCAGTCTATAGGAGCCAGGGTAGGAACGGATGCACCACTCCCTCTATTCTCCCGTTCACGTCCATAGAATAGAATTCACATAGCCCGCTTGTGCAAGTCCAGAAACCCATTTCAGCTTGCAGAGCTTGCGGACCCATTCGATCTTGACGGCTTGGCCTGTCGCAAAAGCAACAAGGATTTCCGGGCCTTTCGCCAATACCATCCTCCAAACAAACGAATTGTTGTCCCCAAGCATGACGGCGACAGATCGTATAAGGTCGTCCGCGGTTCCAGAAATTTGGGCTGTCTTCTTTGACTACTTCAATTTCTCCGACCTCATTGCAGCATCGGCAGATCTGAGCAGGCCGTCTGAAAGTGAAGTATAAGAATATCTCTCTCCATGGGATGTCTGATCGCAGATCAGCGTCGTTCTCTTCAGGCAGGATGTTCCGTGAATTCAAGATATACCGAAGACCTGAGAGGGCCCGCGATCCATTGAGCAAACAGTGACCATATTGCGACCAACCCTCCAATGCGCGACAGCAAACAGGATGCTATATCGAGGCACGAAACTCTTCAAACATCTCGTTCCGTCCCGGTCACAAAGAAAGCAACGACAATCTATAAGCATTGAAGCAGCAGCCTAGCAGTGCAGACTTGACTAGCTCTGACGCACAAGCTTTAGCGAAGAGAAGTCTGTCCCGAATAACGAGACGAAGCACGTGAGAAGACCTGCACCCGAAACACTTTCTCATCTAGCCGATAACATACACGACCATGCACTGTAACTACGCTAAGATGGAAGAGGAAGTCACGGGTTCGTTCATACGTCACCTCGAACGCGAGTGGATGTGGATTGGTCGGAGACGGCGATGTGGACACTGTGAAGATATTCGTATAGCGTCTTGCCCATATCGAAGGAGTCATGGAGGTGCTTACTTGTGTTTGTCCGACGTTGTCTAGTGTGGACGTATGCATACCCCTTGGTCAGGTCCGGCGAAGAAACTTCCTCTATGCGAACCACTCCTGATTGCCATATCGTTATGGCGGTGACACAGGCTTAGCCTGCTTGGGAAGATTTTTGATGCGCAACGGGAGCTTGCCGTAGCTTAGGTATTGAGCCCTCACATTGATGCATTGGACCCTTGTGCTCCGCTTTGTGATACATCAATGAAGGACTGTAGTAAGGCGGTTAGGGGCGCTACATACGTTCCCATCAGGCTCAGTGCCCTCCAAACAACTTTGTGTGCTCACCCTGTCATCTACCATGCCTCCGCATTTCATGAACCCTTCAAGATCGTAGCTCGAGCAGCCAGCCCCTACACTCAGCGCTCCTGCACACGCAAATTCCCGAACTCCCTCTCGATATCCCCCGCCGCTTGCAAACCCTCCGTCGCCTGATGGTTCTGCCCTCCAATGCCGGCACCACACGCCGGGCAGCGGGCGAGCTGCATTGGCATACCACATTCACCAATGGTGAAGGGGTGCGAGTTTTGACACCTGTACCAGTGTCCGGATCCACGGAACTCCTTCGCCATGGTTGCCACCACCATTTTCATCTCGCTCGTTGATACGCCCTCGTTGAGCATACGACGCACATCGTTGATCTCCGCGGTCATGCCTTGCGTAGGATCGACATCGTTGCCGGCGAATCGCTCGCAAACCTTTCCAGCCTGCGCCAAGCGATCAAGCGCCTCGTCATTCAGAGCCTCGTAGTATGCGATACAAGTGCTCCACACTTCGTGCACAGACACACTTCATGCACAGCTGGCCCACTGCTCAACAACTGACTTCAAACAGTAATAACTCAACCAATATTGATCACTTCGAATTAATTGATACAGAGAAATGAAGCTGCTGATCTATTCTACAAATGTTCTCATACGGTCATGTTCTCAATCGTGCTGGTTGCTTCACAGTACGACCTGTTCTTGTCTCCTTTGATTTCACAGGCTTTGGAGGAGAAGGCTCCACCACTATGGTCTTAGACCTCTTGGTAACTAGTTTCTTCTTTGGTGGTGCTCTTGACCTTCTGTTCAATGCCTTGGTGGCCATTTCACGCTCTTTCTGAGCCTGCTTGGCTGCACGAGCCTTCTGAGTTGCAGCCTTCTTCAGAGCTACTGCCTCTCTTCTCTCTGAAGCAGCTTTGGCTCGAGCATCACGCTTCCTCTGAACCTCTACCTCCTTCTCAGCCTTCCTCTGAGCTGCTGCTTGCTTCTGCGCCTGCCTGTCTATCTGCAGCTGCTCCTTTTCTTGCTCTCTGCTTACTGCAATGTCTCTAGCCTTCTGAACCTTGGAAGGACTCATGAACAGTGTGCCAGTGAGATCATCTGCTCTCAGCTGCTCAAGAACTTTCTTCTGTCTGGTCTTCTGACGTCTCTCACGAGTTAGAGACTGTTTC
>JAABUP010010406.1_pt1 | contig 10995 bp, 12 predicted proteins | sample 5559201 | NCBI WGS metagenome assembly JAABUP01 (sample SAMN10711887, study PRJNA513373) | rock metagenome | isolation source: Antarctica rocks | place: Antarctica | reverse complement strand
CGTCTTCATGTTGATTCAACTCTAGCGAATGAAATCCCGCCAAGTCCCGTACAATGACGTCCCCAGCGGCGGGAAGTTGAGGTTGCGATTAAAAATGTCCTTGAACACCTAATCGCTTTCAAAACCTTTGGACTTGGCAGTCATTGAGCGTAAATCGATACAAAGAAGAGAGTAAACTTCAGCAGAATTATTTATCAACATGGCAGATGTACCGGAAATAAAGAAGGTGAGCGAAGAATACATACCGGTCAAGAGCACTTTTCGGTGGAGTAAAAGCGCATGAGTGGGGCTGATATTCTTCGGAATTCATAGCTCGCCATGATTGGCTGTGGCAGCATGGGTTCGGTTTTCAGATCTGATTGGGTCCCCACTATCTACCTTAATGACCTTGACTGAAGGAGGTGGAATGGCTCTACTATTCGCAGAACACGGTATCCACGCCCTCCTCAACGACCTCTCGGAAGACACAGTAAACCAGCTCCTCGAGACGGCCAGAAAAGATAATGTCGAGTCCAGATTTGAAAAATACCTCGACTACGGAGAGCTCTGCAAAAACCTCGACTCCCCCAAAGTCTTCGTTTTCTCCCTTCCTCACGGGGACAGTAGGCGACAGCGTAGTCGATTGCTTGCGTCCCTATCTTGAGAAGGGTGATTTGATCATCGATGCCTCAAATCAGAACTGGCAGAACACTCAGCGGAGGCAGGGGAAGTTGGTGCCGATGGGGGTTTATCATGTAGGAATGGGTGCGTCTGGTGGATATCAGGCCGCGAGACGGGGGCCGTCGATGTGTCCTGGTGGTGAGGATAGGGCGTTGGATCTGGCGCTGCCGCTTTTGCAGAAGGTGGCCGCGAAGGATGAGAGGGGGAGGCCTTGTACTGGTAAGTCTCAGTGAAATCACAATCTTGGACTTCCGCTACACGAGAATTATAGAGCGCTAATTCCACACTACGTTCAAGGTCGATGCGGTATGGGCGGGTCTGGACACTGTGTGAAAATGATTCACAATGGTATCGAGCATGGAATGATGGGTGCGCAGAGTGAGGCTTGGCAAATCATGAGCATCTGTCTTGGGATGACTTATGATGAAATCGGGGATGAGTTCGCTAGATGGAATGCAGATGGAGAACTGGTAAGACGTTGATAGAAGGAGCATACGGCGTCTGCTAACGGTTCCGGCAGAAATGAACATTCTCATAGATATTGGAGGGAAGATCAACAAGCAGCGAGACAGCAAGGGGAAGCATGTTCTATCCGTCGTGGAAGACAAAGTCGTTCAAGACATCGATGGGACGGAGGGGACGGGACTGTGGTCCTCACTGGAAGCTGTCAGACTCCATGTGCCTGCACCGACACTTTCAGACGCACATAATGTCCGCATAGCGTCCGCTTTCCGAAAAGACCGGCTGAAGATTAAGAAAACATTCGGTGGTAACTTTCCAGAAGAGAAATGGACAGGTTCCGCAGAAGAGAAGAAAGAGTTCTTGGAAGACCTCCGCAAGGCAGTCTATGAAGCTTTCCTCGCGGCTTTCGTTCAAGGCATAAACATCATCGACCAGGCGGACCAAGAGAACAAGTGGAGCATCAACTTCTTGGAAGTCATCCAGATTTGGAGAAATGGCTGTATCATTTGAGCAGATTATATTGCAGACATGCTCGAGGAGATCTTCGAGGAGGTGGGAAACCATGACAAAGACCTCCTTCACAATCCGAGGCTTGCCAAAGAATTGAAGAGCAATTTCGCAGCGCTGAAAAAGGTGGTGACTATGGGAGTGCAGAGCAACGCGATACCCAGTTTGAGTCCATCTCTGGAGTATCTGAAGTATTCAGTGAATACAATCTTGCCGACTCAATTCTACGAGGCGCAATTGGATTACTTCGGGAAGCACATGTTCGACTTGAAACCTGAGCCAGCTGGGGAGCCTGTAACGGGGAAGCATCACTATGAGTGGAAGCCTGCGTAGGTGAGCAGCTCGTGAAGGAGTGAGAAGTGAGGAGTGGCTTGGCTGATGGTGGCTTTCGGAGAGTGCGAAGCTTTGAAAGGCGGGAAGGAAAAGATCAAAATCAGTATATACCTAGGCCAGTGTGAATGTGAATGACCAAATTCTCTACCACCAAGCATCAGCAGACTTGCGACAAGCGAGTATGGCTTTGAGTACTTGATTCAATTGCAGAGATTGATTGATGAGCAAGCATGGTACTCCAACAGAACCAGGTGCCAGCATCAAGGGCGGCTGGAGTGTATGTAGAAAGTAAGACGGACGGTATTTGGAGCTCGTGATCAACGTCCCTCATCAGTCATTAGTCATCAGTCATCAGTCATCAGTCATCACGCAACTTGGAACATCTCATGGAGTAATGCCAAGGCTAAGGAGAAGGAGAAGGAGAAGGAGACTGGTAAGGCTCTATCCCAACTATCCCAACTCCATCTCTCGGAGGCCAGGCGGGGGTAAAAGCAGGGCAAAAGTAGGGCAGGGCATGTTTCCCGTCTGTTGTTCTTATACTCGTATGGTCTAGTCGTCTTGGTGTGTCTCGTGGGTGAAAAAGTATGAGCAAGACATTCGTCATTTACTTTAGGTAATACCACTTACTCAATCCCGAGTTAAAAACCCACTCACCTAACCCGGCTTGCGGCCGGGTTACAGCCGGGTTATGAAGAAATCAAGATACAAGATCCAGCAGTCCAGGGAATAAAGCTTTAGGATAAGATGCCTGCTTCCCTTTGATAATACTCGTAGTCAATTGATGGAAAGTTTGTGGGAGAACAGAAATTTCGAGTAAGCTTCGCATCTTGCGGAGTTTACCCGTTCGGCCGACCATTGCCCCGTCTTTCGCACCTTCCTGATCAGGCCACTTCTTTTCTTTTTTTCGCCAACTTTATTGAGATCTGGCTCGTTTGGTGCTTGCATCGTTCCCTACCTTACCTTACTCCGTACACCAATGAAGACCCTAGCAAAAGAGCTTCTCCTTCTCCTTCTCGTGCCCGTGGTGCCTGAACAAGCCGTCATCATACATTAAAAAGCGAAAGTGAGGGTATTTTGTTGCCGGTCGCAAAAGCGCGATATCTTCTTATCAGAAAAATGCAGTCAGACGTGTCCGGCCTTCGTTGATCAAATATGCCGCTTTCTTGATTGGCTAGTTGCTCGCGTGCTCCCTTATCAAGTCCAGGTCACCACGGCCGCCTACGCCCTACTATCGTATTCCACTACCTACCATGGACTATGAGTGCACGGACGACCATACCCTTTACCTGAACCACCTTGCTTCCCATGCTACTGTCTTTCTTGTTCAGCATCATCCCTATCCAACATGCTTCGCCGTCTGCCTTGTTTTCTTTATCCTCCCTCTACCATCACACTAACAGCTTACACCATTTTGGTCCAGACATCCGGTCATTCCGTTCGGAGCTGAATGAGACGCTCAGATGCAGCTTGCGCTATCAGTGCAATCCTCGGAGATTCTTCCGGCTAGCCTTGAGCGGTCTGCGAGAAATTATACTGCCCTCCGAATACCTTCCGGCTTCGTCCTACAGCAAAGCACAGCAGCTGCTTGTAGGGAGTAATTGAATTAGGATTCGGACGCGTCAAGATGATGGTACCCCGGTCACATATACATTCGTCTCGTGCACCTATGGTATATACAAAATGTGACGAGAGAGCCACAATGTCGGCCTCTGTGGTGGAGCGCACCGCACCCAAGACTGCCAACAAGCAAGAAAAGACGCCCACATCGACGATGCCTTTAAATCTGCTCTCACCGCCGCAAGCTACGGCCTCGAAACCAGTAGTGATACCTACAAAAACAAGAGATGGAAGTAAAAGAAAGAGCAGGGAGTCCATATCAAAAGTCAGAGAGCGAAAGGCATCCCAGGAAGATGGCAGCCATCATGATCCGTCGTCGACACCATCGTCCGTGGCGGCTTTGCTTGCCAGGTCAAATCTGCCGGAAACTGAAGATAGACCTCGATCAGAAGGAAGGCGCAAGGGGCCCAACCGCAACCCAGAAAATCACCACCGGGATAGGCAAAGACCCTCGATCTCGTCTTCGAGCCCCCACTCTTGGGGAATGCTTCTTAGCCCGCCTGAAGACATTAAAGAGGAAAGTGGCAGCTTCGAGAGCGATACCACACTTGGTCCCGTTTCATCCCTCCGATCCATGTCCACCGAGTCGATGCCATCGCTGGACACTGATACAGAATCGCTCAGTTCTGCCAGTAACCCGGCAACACCCGGGCTGGCAATGAGCAATCGGCGGCAGAAAAGTATTGCTACATCCATTGGGGAGGACTGTGGCTTGGATCATCCTCTACTCCCTCAGACACAGGGTATGAGCTTGGAAGACGACGACGAGGAACGTCCTGTCACTCTTTCCCCACCACTCTCGGCCGCAGCAAAAGCGAGATCCTCCTTCAAGTCCAACCTCACCGCTTCCTTCCGCAAGATTCGCTCAGCCGCCCAGTCCTTCTCAAATTTCGCCACGCCTCCCAATCATCGAGAAGACTTCCTCTCTCGGTCACTGTTCGCCCCGCAATATGTGGACGAGAAGCGGCCAGAACCCTCAGCGGATCTCCCAGACCCAGCCTTGCGACGTTACCTCAATCCCGTCAACTTCTCGCCTTCGGAATTTCATTACCACTCCGAGAATCAAAGCTCGCAGGGAATGCGGCGCAATTGCACCGCTTCGATCCAACTACAGACATACCGGCGCAAACATAGCATTACTGACAAGGCCACCTCGCCTCCCATCTTTTCCTCTTCGCAACAGAAAGCGATAGGTGCGGTTGACGGTCTCCCTCAAGCCTCGCACCCGCGTCAACGTGAGCCGCGTGAAAATAGTGCTTTCCTGCGCGTGATTGTGTTGGAGATGAATATGCGAAAAGTGGGCAAATTGACCAGTGATGACCCTGGGAGAGCAAGGCTATGGTTACCAGCGAGACAAGCTGACAAGATGGTGGATGTTGAGCAAGGAGAGGCGAAGAAGAAGGTTCCAGCTCGATGGGCTGGGATCAGAGCATGATCCATCGCTGTGACAAAGTGTTTTGACTTACTGATAGCGTTTAGCGTATATACCCAAGTATAGAGCATAGTTCGACAGAGAATACATTGTACTTTCACCTCAACGGGTTTCAGATCTTTGGTCCCTGCTTATGCCATGCGGCCCACCATCCGATGTGATTACCAGCCGATGCGAGAATATGCACGGGACGAGGGAGGGGAGTGGTCCGTGGCTTGTAGACCGTCGCGCGAGGGGCATAGATGGGAGACCACTTTCCTGATGTGGAAGGGGGCGTGCAAAGGGCGAAGATCGTTGATGATGATGGTAATTGAAGAGGACTATATGCCTTTGGAGTTTTGATATACGACGCATAATCTTCTTCTGTCATCGGCATGAATGCGAGTACAATAGTACGTTTCATACTTGGGGAATTCGCCTTCACGCTCCTATTGCGCTAATGAGGAGTGCGAATAGTTCTATGCCAGGCTCAATCATCCATTCTCTTTCTGGTCTTCAAATATGGGCAATGAACCCGAGGTAGACATAGTCACTCACTCATATAAGCGGCAATTACCTCGTTTTGAGGCACACTTGACTGACGTTAATCGCCTTTGAGTGTCGGGATTCTGGTCTTTTGCATTCGCTTTTGCATGACAAGTCTTTCTCAATTGATCGTCATGTTTCATCCAGCCGCGAAGCGTTCCTCATCAAGCAGCGTCTTCTCTTGCCAGCTTTGCTCTATCCAATCGATTGTGATGAGTCGCGGCAGGCGGTTGAAGTGAGATATTTGCTGCCTTGTGGCTCTGACTTGACTCTTGTCCTCTCCAACTAGGACATGCGTGATGCCTTCTTTGAGATCGTGAGTAATACGTGCTCCGGCGAAGCGAGCAATGTTGCAGGCTTGTTCCATTTTGAAGTCCGAGTCATTTTGTGTGACCAGCATTTCGCCCTCCGTCGATTGAAAGTCGGCGTAAATCAGCAAACCTTCGAAAGTCCAAGCGGGCAGGGTTCCAAGATCATGATCGTGCTCTTCGAGCTCGCTTCTGAACTGAGACGCAGTAAAGCTGTGCTCGTATTTTGTAGGCATGGAATCGAAAATCTCTTTCAACTCCTCGACCGTGATATCCCTGGCAAAGCTATCTCTATGTTCGTCTATAGCCCCTTCAATTCGTGATTCGGAATCCGCGGTTGTGAAGAACATATGCCTCGGCTCCAGAGGCAAAATGAGGGTCGGTCTAACCACGTCTGCCTCGCTCTGTATGATGTTGTCGAATAGCCAGGATGACCGAACGATGTCTACATTTCCGCGCTTGCAGGAGGCAGCAACGGAAATGGTGCGCTGGTCTCCAATGCAGATCGTGCCTGGTCCGCCCTCTTTCTGGACAAGCTTTCCGCCGTGGGACTTGACCATTTGCTCTAGCTCTGGTTTGGACTTCTTTTCTGGCTTCTGCGATGGAGTCATGATGAAGAATTGGAGACCTTCGAAGACTCTGGTTGGCTTGCCTGCGAATGGCGCGTCAAGCACTGCTTCACTTCCAGCTACGGTGAGAGGCTTCTTGCGTTGTGTTCGCTGTCTTTTTCTCCGACCGTCATCGATCTTAAATTGCTTCTCCTTCCATTCCTTCTCGACATTAGCCTTGAGGGTGGTGAAGCCCGACATGGATAAGGCGTTTTCCCAGTTCCGATCCTGACGAAGCTTCTTGAATCTCGGGAAGCGTAGGGTGAATCCCATCCTGAATTGATCTGTAGCCGATACAGACGCTGCCTTGACCTCGACCACAACAGAATCACTTGGCAAAATCCATTCATCAGGCCTTTCATACTGCAACGGACCTCCAGCAAGCTCAATATACTCTGAAGGCGGCCGCTTTGGATCCCATTTCTTCCACTTGCCATCTGTTGCATGTCGCACGGCAGCATAATCTGCCGCCGTGAAACCTCCGCCAACTTTGAAGAACGAATAGAACTTCATTGGGTTCGCTCCTTGTGAGACATGGTTCTCGTTGACCCTTAAACCGCACATGAAGCTTGATAGTCCCCCTCCTCTCTTGCCGGATCCATAGTAACCACCTATGATGCAGCAATCGAGGTTCTCGCCAAATTCTGTCATGTATTCGGGCTTCACCTTCATCCAATCATCGTTGCGATCATTAAGCCGGTATGGTGAGCGAGGGTTCTTGAGCACTAAGCCTTCCGAGGCATCCGCCACGACTTGTCGCAGGAGCGGCTCGATTTCTGCAACACTTGTGGCTACTTTGTAGGGGTGTATCTCCATTCTTCGATGGACGTCTTTGACTGCCTGCTGTAAGGCACTCCTGCGATCTCGGAGGGTGTAATTCGTTAGCGCTTGACCGTTCAAGTAGAGGCAGTCGAAGATTCTGAACAGTGGCCGCATGCCTTTGCCGAACTCATTAGCTTTCTGTGCGAGTGCGGCTGTCTTTAGTGTTCCGAATGGCATCATTTTATCAACCTCCGTGTCCCACGTGATCATCTCGCCATCAAGAACGATGTTCTCAACGCCTTCGTCGAAAGCCTTCGTAAGATGCTTAGTCAGGGACGATTTCTCGTCAAAAAGGCCATTGCCGTAGAGATAGGTGTAATCCTTGGCCTTTCGTGACCAAAAGCCGAACTTCTTGCCTCCAGGTATCTCATCATCGCTGATCATGTGAAGCTGCATTCGTTCTCCATCGAGCTTCTCCTCGATCCAGAACACTGGGTCATCCTCCGTAGGTCTCATCTTATCGACCATCTTCTGAAAGGAGTGCATCTGGAATTGAGCAAGCTGTGGCTGGAAACATTGCAATAACGTAATACCTCGGTCCTCGCCTTCCAAGCGAACTGCAGGGTCATAGAGCTCCCAGCAGACTCTCCGAAGATTGGACGACACGTTGAACAGGCTGTCAGCATCGGGGTGCCAGATGTTGAAAAAAGTCTTCTCGGTTGCCCCTACCTTCATCTGCCGTAGAATGATACGGATTAGCCACATCATCTCGTCAGGGTTCATTCTGCGATAGAATTCGGCGAACATAGGAGTTTGTCCCTCTTCCTTTTGGGCAGCAGCTAGCTTATCCAGGAGCTCATTGACCTCACCAATGGTCATATCTCCAACTTCGGTTCGGATGGGTCTTTTAGAGATGACTTCATAGCAACGTCCAGCGAAGTCTCCGGCCATTCGGCTCACCGTAGTCTGGCCAGGTTGCTTCCAATTTAGGAGGTTGTAACCATCCTCGGAGTCCTTGTTGATCTTCATGACTCCGATAAGTAGCTTGCCAATGGTTTTTTCCTTGAGACCGTACATGGCCCGCTCCCGGTCCTTTTCTGGCAGAATAAGCCGGAACGCGGGATAGATATCGTCGCCAACTTCTTTCCTCCATCTAGAAATGAAGCGTTCGATGATGTTTTGCCGTATCTCATGAGGGTTATTAGTAAATCCATGAGGGCCAACCTTTTTCCTTGCCACTGTGGGGCCAGTGGGCCTTTTCTTGTTTTCATTCAGGGGATTGAAAAGGGTCAGATACAGATCATGGAAAGGCAGTGTTCCTGAGCGATTCCGTGGCCGATTGGGATATTTTTCGTCGAGCTCCTCCCCTCTCAAATTCGAACCCGGATTATGGATGTATTGGCTGACACTGGCATCAGCCATCTCTGAGTCTTTGACATCGGCCATGACTGAGTGATCCTTAATCCCAACTTCAAGCCTCGAACCATTAGCATCCAACCTGATTTGGTAGACGTGGACACTATCAGCTCCAGAAAAGGATGGGCAAGCAACATTGCCCCTACAATTATTTGGAGTGTCGAAGCTGTACAGTGCGGAGCAGGCAACACTTGCTCTAGCCTCTAGTGGGCTAGGTGCAGAAATAAGTGGCAGTCTCGGATCTATGCAGTCGATAACAATACAAGACTAGGCTCAGAATACCTTCAATCGACACAAGAGCATGGGAGCAATTCACGAGTAGCATTCGAGAGGAGGTCAATGTCCTGCTGTACTGCTCCGATTTTGGGTTGTTAGGTTTTCGCGCTCTGAAGCCCTGACTAGCCCAAGATTGGCGCTAACGGCAGAAGTTCGGCAAACATCAAAATGCGGGATACGCATTATTGATCAGGTTGATGTAAATCTGGATGCTGCTTGTTTTCCTTCTTTGGTTCTTTCTTTATGTTTCTCCGTCTGAAGTGACATTGAATGACAGCGAGCCATCGTCGGTTTTGATACCTTTACAAGGTTCGTAGAAGCGACAAATGCCATAATGATGACATCGTGTAAGCCAAAATGCTATTCCTTATCGCGGAAGCCAATAATCGTGCGGGCCACTGAGCTGAACTCAGTGCGGGCCACCTCAACGCTAATGCTATCTTAACGCGAATCCATTTTACTGTTAAAAATCGAATGTTTTAAAATATATATAATAACCGTCTCTATATATGATACCAAGATAAATTCCTATAATAAACTTATATATATTATCCTCCTAATAATAAAAGATAAAGTTCGTACTATAAGAATTAGATATTAGATATTGAATCGTTAGAATCGCGCTAGTAAAACTGAATATCTTTCGTATCTTTCGTATTATAATAATTTCGATTAAAAATATCGTTTAGGTTTATATCTTGTATTTAAAATTTACTATATTTACCGTATTAATATATATCGTGGCCACTATATATATTTTGAAACATTCGATTTTTAGCGGTATAATAGATTCGCGTTGAGTCGGCATTAGCGTTGAGGTAGCCAGCTGTCATATGATAGACTGTGAATAGGCTAAGCTATTAATAGTTTATGGATATGGTTTGGTTTGTTGATAATAAGTTCATTTTCTAGAGTCTATGGAGTTGCAAGCTGGTATGTGGCCAGTGCCAAGGGTGCGCTAGTCCCGATCAAGCATAAGGCTTGGCATTTCGTGACACCAGCACTGAGTTCAACTCAGACCGCACGATTAGATCTTCCCTTCGTCTGAGAGATAGCCTGATAGGTGCTATCCTTGCATGTGCCCACTGATGCTTGTTGGATTGGTCCAAAATGCCTCGGGACGTTCTTTCCCACATAGAAGCTGTGGATTCAAACCGTTTGTCAAGGCAAAACTGTGGTTGCCCTTCGAAAATCCTGTCCCTTCTCACGATATCACCTCTCACCGCCCGGCCGTCTTTGTGCGCAGCCCCTTCTTTATCCTACGTTTCTCTCTTCCTCAACTCTTCAACCTCTTCAGTCTACTCATTAAAGCACGCGGATATTATAACGGGTCATTTTAGCTGCAACTTCAAAGCGTCTGCAACCCAAATTTCAATGCGCCAGACCAGCCTCCTCGTGGGGCTGTCGTACGTTTTTTGTCTTGTACTCGCTACTAGACTACGCGCCATTGGCGATCATGTTACTTACCAATGTTCAGGAAAAGTGCTCCATTCGGGCTTACCCCGCCTCGATGAAGCCAGCATTGATGATCTCAACGCTCTCCAAGCCAGCGGCGCCGTAAACAGTGTGGAGCTTGTACATGCATGCTTTGCCCTTTTGTTCATCCACTCAGTGCGATACTAATAACTCACAGGCCTACATTGAAAGAATTAACGAAGTAAACCCCCTTCTCCACGCAGTCAGCGAAATCAACCCCGATGCCTTGCACATCGCGGCATCTTTGGATGCAGAGCGTGCTGCTGGTCGTGTACGAGGGTATGTGACCCAACGATGAGTCGTGGTGGCCTCGTTAACCAGGTGTTCAGGCCACTACATGGTATTCCAATTCTAATTAAAGTAGGTGCGCTGACCGCCATGACCTGATAAGTCCACTAAGACTGTATAGGACAACATCGCGACGCAAGACCTTATGAACAATACCTGTAAAATCGCTTACGTCCCGCCTGTTCTTCGTTGCTTACGTTTGCAGCTGGCTCTTTTGCGCTATTAGGCGCTAGAGTCCCGCGGGATTCTACGGTGGTGGCCAAATTGAGGGATGCAGGCACTGTCATCATTGGCAAAAATACCATGGGGCAGTGGGCGCAAATGA
>JAABUP010010405.1_pt1 | contig 10995 bp, 9 predicted proteins | sample 5559201 | NCBI WGS metagenome assembly JAABUP01 (sample SAMN10711887, study PRJNA513373) | rock metagenome | isolation source: Antarctica rocks | place: Antarctica | reverse complement strand
TTCATGTCACCCTCTATGACCGGAACATCCGAGTCCAAGCTGCCATATTGGCTGTTACCATTGCTCAAAGAGCCCATACCATCCAGCCGCTCCATATTCGCACCAGAAGCAATCCTCTTCTGCGGAAGTAGATCTCGTCCAGTGACCTGATCGACCTCCTTCATTGACAGGCCAATCCGAGTGCCCTGAATACTGGCGACCTTAACCTTGACTGGCTGATTCCGGGACACAAGGTCAGACGGGTGGTTAATACGTGCACCCTCTTGCATAGCCGACACATGTACTAAGCCATCGATCTTACCCTTAACACCTTGCAGGTTAACAAAAGCTCCGAAATCTTTGACTCCAGTGACTCGGCCATCGTATATCTTATACAGGATAGGCTCGTCGTCTATCTCAGGCATAGGGGGTCGCTTGAAATATCCGTGGTCGTCATCTTGAATCCTTCGTTTACTGCTTCTATGGCCGTTCCGGTGTCCGCGATCCTGCTCACGGTGGGCGTCTTTAGATTTGCTGTGATCATCTTCGAGACTACGCTTATCCTCCCGTCGCCTCTTGCCATGCTCTCCTCCACTTCTTGATCTTGATCGTGATGGGTGCTTGTCCCTCCTCCTTCTGCCCCGCCTGTCTTCATCGTCCATATCCGGACTTCGGCTTCGTTTCCTGCCATTAACGCTATTGTTCATCGCCTTTGCCTTCCCAGCCAACCCCTCCAACATAGCAAAAGTATCATCCATTGCTCCCATTTTCGCATCACGCTCCGAGCTTCTCCGCGCCGGTTCAGACTGCTCCTCCCACATCTGCTCTCGATCCGGCATAGCAAGGCCCTTGAAGATCCTTGTCTTCTTTTCCACATTATCAAGGCTGTCGCTCCCATTCTCACTGCCATGCTCTCTGACGCCTTTGCCATTTGGCTTACCCTTGTATTTCGGATGCATTGTCAAGATCAGGCGGTCCACGCTCTCCACCAGACTCTGTGGAAAGTCCGCGCCCATGGCCTCCAGATTGGCTTTGAACTCGGGTAGGGATCTGCATCGCGAGTGTTGATCTATAACAAACTCTGCGAGGGTCTTATCACTGATCCCAAGGTGGTTCTGCAACTCGGAGGTCACTTTGGACACGAGCGAAAGGAGCTCGAGGGATGCAAGATCGTCCATGACGAGGTGAAGTTGGGAAGAACCAAGCACTCGGAGTCTTGGTGTCTGAACACAACGAGTGTTTGGATGAGTCAGGGTCAAGCAGCTTCCGCTTTCTCATTATTTGCACTACAAGGTTTATGAGCCACGAATTGCGAAGAACTCGTACCTTACCGGCAAACGGAGAATCGTAGTGGCGGTCTCCGTACGCTTACTAAAGTACGAAGATCTTTGAAGGAAGTACTCGTACTTGACAAAGGTAGCTAATTACTCATTTTAGAGGAGCTTTATGCACGGCATGTCTGTGATATCTTTATATCATGATGGCTTGTATCTGGAACAGATGGAGCTGCGCTAGTTATCAGTCCGCAGCGCTGATCCAAGGTCAGGATCAAGTACGAAGTACTTCGTACAACAACGCTGGCCATGCAATAATACCCATGAGCAGCTACCAAGACCACAGAAATCGGGAGCCTTCCACAACCTAAGTTCCTCACTATATCCGCTCTTCCTCAGTCTTCATCCATCACTACATCATCTGAGAGCAGTGAATCATGAATAAGTTGACCTATACGCGCAGAACTCGGTCGCATTGACTTTGCTGCCTTCTCCGGCCGCCCCATTTCTTCGTCCTCGGAGTCGATGATGGATACGTGTTCCGGTCCAGATTTGCGCTTCCGCCTTTGCACGTTACGCTTTTTAGACTGGGCCTTGTGCAAACCATATTCGCCTTCAGTGTGGTCCTTGAGATCAACGGTCGTAGTCTGCGTATCCGGTCTTCCCCTCCGGTGGCGGTTGACCCCTCTAGCTTTTTTCCCCTTCCGAGTTGCCTCCATTCCCTGCAGATCCCCTTCATAGAGCATGTCGAGAATATCCAACATTCCTTGTGTGCTTCCGTCATCATCTCGGAACGGGTCAGTCTTCTTTTCATACTCTTTCACGAAGGTCTCTGGAATGTTATCCTCGCCACGCTCCCAGCTATCATCCTATCGTGCAAAAATTAGCAATCAATTATTCTTCCAGGGTTTCTGGGGACTCGTCGGTTTTTACTAGCCTTGACGGCCATCCTGCCCAATGTACCCTGTATTCGGTAAACAGAACTTCACCTTTCCTCATCTTCCAAAGCGCTTTACCCAGGGATCGCTGAGTTGGGTCCGCATGCCCTTCGCAGGAGCTCCACGAAGGAGACGCAAGCGCTTTCCACGGAGCTTGTCGACTTCATAACCACCATCGCCCTCAGGTCCTTCCGAAGTCACATATTGTACTGACACAAAACTGCTGTCACGCAGTCGGACTATTCCGGCTACCTCGTCCTCCGCTTGTTCTGTTGAATTCGAACCGATGACAAGTTTGGCAGCTGCGACCCACTCGGCCCACGTACCTTGGATGATTGAATGACCACCGACGACTTGCGAGCCCTCGCGAGAGTCACTACCTTGAGGCGGTTCAATGTCCTCATTATTGATTTCGTGGACAGGTATCAGACGGCTTAGCTTGGTCCAAGGATTGGCATTGGAACCCCAAGGAAATTGCAGCTTTATGAGCGTTTGCAGCATGTTGTTGGCAGCAGGCTTCTCAATCATTACGGGATTATCCTTCTCCTCCTGCTCGATTCTAAGTTGAGGAATAAGACTGAACCCGGTCTGCCCCGCCATACGTTTTGGGTACACGAAGTACTGATACTTTACGTTGCCGATATCATCCATCGTCTGGTCTTTCAGGTACTCTGTTTCATCGGAGCCAAAGGGTGGTCCGGTAACCGACAAGGCAGGTTCGACGCTGGGGATTTCGGCAATCTGCCAAGGGCCATCAAAGATGTCGAACTTGTCCTTTCATGTTCCCGCATCAGTCAACTAATCTTCAAAATATCCGTCAATCTTACCTGCTTGTTATTGCCTCCAAGTATTTCATTCTTAGCGCGTAATCTAACCACCAGATCATCCTTCTCAACTGTTTGTCCTGAATTATAGAACAGTCTTTTCGGTGGACTAGTCGAAGCCGAGACTTCAGGGCTTGAAGGCATGGAGGGGTCGTCTGTCAGAGCGTTGCTGATGGTACTATCACCAATTGGTCGATGGTAATCTTTGTCAAACACCTTCGGCAGCATTTCTTCATCTTTTTCTTTGTAGGCCTTCTTTCGCTCCCTGGCCTTCGGCGTTGCTTCTTCGGTCGTCATTGCTCTGCTATGCCTAAAATCTTGTTCGGGGTTCTCCGTTTCCCTTCTGCTAAGCGGGACTTCTTCGACGGATTTCTGAGCCAGGGATTGGATTACTTGCTGTAAATGTCGTAGCCTTTGGAAGAAGAAATCACTGCAAAGAGTAAGTATAGAACCACCCCTGTCTCGTAGACGCGACTTACCGGTCCTTTCTGTTCACTTTCATGCCACCCATTTGAGAGATCAAGATATGCTTCAAAACTGTAAAGTCATTGGCGTCACAACTCATCGTCAAGAGAACGTCAGGACAGAAACAGTCTTTTGGCCCTGTGGGTCGAATTTCGAGGTACAAACGTTGTCCATCGTCGGTATAGGCAACACTTATGATGTCTTTGACTGTTATTGTGACAACCTCGGCCCCAGCACGACGAACAATCAGCTTCTTGTCCCAGGATTGCCACACAAGGTCCAAGTCTCTATTAGAATGGATGGCCTTCGGCTCCGTGACGTTCAAAACACTGTTGACGGAGAAGTAATCGTCATGTTTGTAGGGAGAGTTTTGTTCGAACCGGTTCTCATCTTCCAAAGAGCCATCTTGATCTGGGTTGAGTGAAGGAAGCTCAACTTCGAAATCGACATCTTCGTCGACACGTCTGATGCCGTGGCCTTTCACATACTCGATTTCTCCCAGACTATCTTGTAACAGCCTGGATGTCTGACCGATCATCCGCGCAGATCCTTGTGATTTCAGGGTTGAGAATCCGAGCATGGTGCTGCCCACATTCTTCTGGGTTCCATGGACGCCAAGTCCTTTGGTCTTGGGTGGTATAAAACCATTATTGCAGTCATCTTCGGGTACCTCAATGGGTGAGCTTGGGTTTGAGGAACATCAACAATGGGATTCCCATGGTGACTATTGAGTTCTGAAGTAATGGCGTTACTGACTGCAGCTCTTGAAGCAGCGTCCTCGTGATGCCGTAGCTCAAGGCCAGTGTGTGCTGCAGTACTCAAGTCTGAAGCTCCACCTGTTTTCTGGATAGCCAGGTACCATTTCTGCTTTAGAGCGTCCAGAAAGTCGTTTGTCCTTTCCACACCAGCGATTGCTGGTGTATGCTCTGGCCTGGACAAGGGCCTATAAGTTGTCACTCTGAGTGTATCCGACCTCTTTAGGTAGTCCTTGTCCGCTTTGACGCCAATGACATAGTCAGATGTATACCATAAGGGTCTCCGTCGTTGGATGACCTTATTATGATCTGGTCGTTCTGAGGCGTTTATGAAGCTTTCCTGAAGATCGTTGTGTGGTTGAGTGAACGGTACAGGGGCGACTTGACGGTTGAGTGGCAGACTTGTACTCTTAATTCTTTGGTGGACTAGAAGTGCTTTCCAATGTTGTCCAAGATCTGTTCTACATGATGTTCGGGTCGCCGCAATGAGATGTCCGTCAGATCCATCCGCTGATGCACCTGACACTTCTCTTTCGGGTCTGTGAGACGCTTTCGTGAATTCTAAGGTTGTTGCTGGGTACTCTGCAGGCTGCTCGAACGATAGAGGCTCGGGCTCTGCATCGGTCACCCGTGGCTTTGAAGCTGTGCGCCGGAACCCCTCTGCATCGGTTGAGATATCATCAAAGCCACTAGAAGCGGCGAGCAAACCTCGCTGCTCAGGATTGACTAAGCCGGAAATCTTATTTAGGATGTCTGAGGCAACCACCGTCGTCTGTCGACCGATGGGCAACGGTGCGCGAGTGCTGACATGCTTGATAGGAAGAGACGCCGCCAGAGCTAAAACTTTCTCCTGAGACCAAGAATCAGTATGGGCATAAGCAGGTGCGTTCGAGTCGCGTCGACCGGCTAGTCCAGGCCCCAATGGAGGAGCACGGTACTTCTGGATATCTTCTGGCGGGGTATAGCCTGTCCTGATCTTCTTCTCTGTTCGTTTTGAGCCGTCTGATCGAGTTGAGATAGGTACCAAACGCTCGCCATTGATGGTTGTCACAGCGCCAGAGTGTGTCACAGAGGTGGCGAAGTGTTGATCAAGAATGGTATTGGTTTGTGGCATGACAAAAGTTGAGCGAAGAACGGGCTTTCGTGGGTCGACCATAGTGTAGTGATCTTTGAGTCGATCACAGCAGCCTCCAAAACCACAACGTATCACAATCAATGGCTCTACGCATACCAGATCAGCATGATGTTGTGATGCCTCAAGTGGGGAAAGCGTGAGGACCTCATGTGTGGCTTGTAAGTATTTCTTAACCTCCATACGAGATGTACGGGCAAAGCAGGCGTGAAGGGATTTTAACCTGACTTTCAACCTCCCTCACCAAGGATAGACACACGACACCATTTGTGCTCCGGGCATGGCTAAATTTACCAGTATAATGAAAGCCTAGCCGCCGTAGAAGTCCGTGTCGTCTCAGAATTTCGACGTCACTGGCGGACGGCAGCTGAAAACTGCGCGCGTCCTTTGAGGGGCGGCTGAGACTGGCAATGAGAACAGTCAACTCCACACAGTGCAAATTTCCTGGCTAGCTTGCTGGATATCAAAAACATACATCGTTCTACACCTAAGGGCTCGATCATGTGCCATTCACCCTTAGCTTGTGGTTACTAGACAAGATTGTGCCACACGACTACCTTAATCCAAGTAAAAACTGAGCTGAGCATCCACATGAAATTTTCTTCCCAGGATGACAGCACAATCAGACAGTCTAAATCCAAAGAAGAGGCACGGACTGAATCATACTTGAACATATTCTGACGGTTGAAACAGTCACACGTAAAACAAGGTCAAGTAATGTCGAAGGTACTGCATTACTCTACAGAATCGTGCTAAGTTGAGAATTACGTACATTGCTCTTGAACGGAAATATCTCAGGGACATCAAGTCCACAGGATGATGCCAAGCCGCTTCAGGCTGCTGTGGCTATCTGATCCGCGTCCGGTAATCTCGCATCGTCCACTGATAATGCAGGAGGAACGTCGGCCCATCGTAGAGGTAGGGCGCTATCAATTTCTCCATTCTGCGGGTTCTGTTCTTTTGCCGCCAGCTGCCTTTTCAAGGTCTCGATCATTGACCGCTCTCTTAGTTTCTTCAACTTCTGTCTAAATTTCTCATTGTGAGCGTAATCTGCAAGCACCTTGTCAATCCGCTCCTCCACCAACTCTTTGACGTAGGATGCCATAGGTCTGCTTGTGAAGACACCAGCAAACCTGTAGCTGAGCCACAGGTACAGCACAAGCGCCTTATGCAAGGTCTCCAATTCTCGCAAATACTCTTTATCTGCCGTGACTTCCTGATCCAAAACCTCTAACTTCAAGTCAGGTATATCAAGTAGCCCACCGCCAGCTTGCTCAGCAACACATCTGGCAAAGGCTTTAAGGATCAATGGTAGGCCCCGATCTCTAAGTGATACAGGGGCCGAGCAGAAGGCGTACCGATCAGAGATGGTGAGGTATTTGAAAGGTTGAATGGCGTCAGCAATCCCGAGCTGGTCATGAAGTGAGCAAAGATGGAACCTAGGATGCAGTTGTGTTATTTCATGGAGTCGGAGTAAGATATAACTAAATGGGGTGTCCTGGGGAAAGTACGTTGCAAATCGTTGCAGAATGCTGGCTGGCGGAAATATACCGGCGGTAAGGATTGGCTGGGCTTCGTTCTGCATCGCCTCCTGTATGACAGGCAGATCAACTTTCTCAAGGGATGTGACCAGTCCTAGATTCGGGCTTGGCAGAGCTGACTTTTCGGCGCCATCACCCGCTCCTTCGGCGATGCGCAAACTATTTTGTGGGGTTTGATTCAATGCATCTTGTTCAGCAGTACGGAAACGGCCCGCTCTACCAGCAATTTGCTTGATCTCTGAGATTTGTAACGTCTTAAATCCTTTCCCATCGTGTTTTAGCGTGGATTCGAAGACAATACGTTTGATGCTCCTGCGAAAGAGATCAGTACTAGATTTGTAGCTACTAATAGAGGGGCTAACAGACAGGTTGAGTCCCATGCCTATAGCATCGCTCGCAACCAGGATATCGTAGTCGTTATTTGGGTCGTTGAAGAGTCTTGCTTGCTGCGCCCTTGTCTCCGGAGGTAAACTGCCGTAGACTACGGCCACTCTTTTCCCGGTGGCTTTTTCAATCTCCTGCCTCAAAGCATGGATAGCCATCCTTGAGAAGACCACTAAGCAGTCACCTCTTCGCAGCTTCTTTAGATCGCCTTTCAAACTTGTTGTCATTGCTCGTAACGGACTCAATCGCTGGTAATGGTGGATGACAAGCTTGTCCCCCATGGCGGCGGCCAGCTCGCGGATCAGAGGCAGGGCCCTCTCCTCACCGCACAAATGTACTTCCTTGGCTCTCAAGCCTAGAAGAGCCTGCGTCCATGCCCATCCGCGTTCTATATTCCCAATCATTTGGATCTCGTCGATCACAGCAACCTCGAGTTCCATGTTGAGAGGAACCATCTCTACTGTGCAACTGGCCATTGTGGCATTCAATCCTTCAGCCAATTTACGATCATCTCCTGTGATAAGATTGCACGGTTTCCCTTTTGCGTTAAGTCTAGTGTAGACTTCATGAGCTAGCAGGCGTAGAGGCCCGGCGTATAATCCTGTCTCTGCTGTCTCTAGCCGTTTCAGAGCATGGTATGTTTTGCCAGAATTCGTAGGTCCCACATGAAGATGTAGCGTCCGCTGTATTGTCCTGGTCGCCGGATACCATTCGACAGGATACCGCAGATCAGCAAGCTTGGCCTGGTTCCACACGTCTGACTTAGTGAACCGCGAGCTGGCAACATGACCGTAAAAAGCATACTTTAGTTGCGCGTCAAGGCCTTCCGTTCCTTTATCGATATAGGCTTGTCGCAGGGATTCGAACATTGACGGCTCTTTGGATCCTCCATGTGGACTGATAGATTCTGAGAACGACCTTATGACGAACCCTTGGAAGTCCCTGAACGGTTCTCCAAACGAGTGCTTCTTCAGGCCTAAGGACCCCAGCAGCGGGGAATCCTCTAAATCGACAGAGAGGCACCCCAATCTTTCCGTGATGATCTTCTTCAGATCCGCATATCTGGTCTTGACGCGCTGCGTTATTACGTTGAGTTTCGTTTGTATGTCCGCTCGAAACCTTGGGTTCCGAAGGTCTCCGCGGGATCTCTGAACACGGTTTACCGGTAAGCCTTTACATTCTACCTGAGACAACTGAAGAGACCGGCTTCCACCTCCTCTGCTCTTGGACTCTAGAGGGTTTTGTGGCAGTCGACGTTCCACTGCAGGTTTGCGGTATGACCGCGTGGACACGAGAGTAGTTTGCTTTCCATTCCGTAAGGAAGAGAGCCAGCTTTCAGATCTGAAGGCGCAAAAGATGCAAGGGCCTGCTCGACCCTCTGCTGCTAGCATGCCAAGTGGATACGATCCAAACCTCAAGGAAGACTTGGACTATCCCGACGTCTCTCGAGAAGTCGATGTCCTTGTGACCACTGAATGATGGTAGAAAGAAGCGTCTGAAGGACTTCTGATTATTGTTCAGATGATGAGTGATGAATGAACGATGAAATCATCTCAAAGAAATTCTGAGGACTTTGAATTGCTCGGCGATTCGGATAATTCTGTCCCGGCGCCCAGTACTTCGTAGCGTGAATCAACGCATAATTGCTCCAGAGAAAGGTGAGGACCTCTTCAAGCAGACAGCTTAGACAAGCTCAGTGTGGAGACTTTTCACAGGTTGATGTGATTCCCAACCGTCCTCTCGCATCTCTAGCAACTACGCTCGTAGACTTCATGCTAAACGGCCGCATAAGCTGACGATGGGGGTGTCCATAATCAATGTTCAGCGAGACAGTATGCTTCTGTACATCTTACTGCACCACTTACAAAAACTGACTGATTGTACCCTTCAGTCATCTTGGAGACTGTTCGTAATACTGCGCAGGGAGAAGTATGTGCTTATGCCCTTTCTGAGGAGGTCATTACTGAGACAGGCTGGTCCACAGTGGAAGGTTCTTGTGCTTGACGATGCAAGCAGAAAGCTGGTCGATAGTGTTGTCAAGGAGGACGACATACTGGAGGAGAATGTCACCAGTATGCCCGCTCGCTGCGGCTTTCCACCAAATTCGCTGACTCTGTACTAGACATCGAGCAAATCGAACACCGAAGGCCGATCAACAAGGAGATGGACGCAATTTACCTCGTCTCGCCTCTGCCACATATTGTCGACTGTCTCATGGCTGATTTTGAGCGAAGGCGTTATAGGAGGTCATACTTGGTCTGGACCTCATGTTGAACACCCTATTGCTGTTGGCCCAACTTCGAGGCGCTGACTGCAGGAGCAGTACTCCCCCCGGAATTGCGAAGTCGCATTGACAAGTCAGCGATGGCACGGGAACAAATTGCCCTGCTCAGGATCCTAAGTATTGATTTCTTCCCACGAGAATCACATCTTGTCACCTTCCGAGACCCTTGGAGCTTTCCAATTCTCTATCACCCAGCGTGCAACCACCTAATACGGAAGCACATGGACGATCTAGCTCAGAAAGTAGGTATACTCATCAAGGCTAGGCCTTGCTTTTGATACCCGGCTTGTGCTGAATCTATACCTTAGATTGTCTCGATCTGCGTGTCACTCGGCGAGTATCCTACGGTGCGGTACTACCGTCCCAAGAACCCATCGCATGAAGCCAGTGTCTTGTGTTCTCATCTTGCAAAATTCGTACAAGATGAGCTTGATCAATACGCCAAATACCATGCGGAATTTCCACCTCCCTCTCCTCGACCTCGAGGCGCTCTTCTTATTACAGACAGATCAATGGACCTTTTCTCACCCCTCCTACACGAGTTCACCTATCAAGCTATGGCGCACGATGTGCTACCCATCCGCGATGGAGATAAGATAACCTACAAGACAATTGTGAATGAGGTTGAGCCTAAGCAAGAGGAGAAGGAGTTGGAGATTGGGGAGAAGGACAGAATCTGGGTGGAAAATCGCCATCTACACATGAAAGACTTGCTTGAAAAACTTGTCGGAGACTTCAACAGATTCAGGGCCGATAATCCTCAGTTCGCAGACAAGTATGCCTTGGGGTTGGTAGGCTCAACACTCTAGGAAGCGCATTACTGATTGGTGTTCTTCCACAGCAGTGAGAATGCGAACAGCTTGAATTCGATCAAAGACATGCTTGCGGGCCTACCACAATTTCAGGAAGGCAAAGAAGCATACTCTTTACATCTCAGCATGGCCCAAGACTGCATGAACATTTTCCAGCAACGTAAATTGGCGGATGTTGCATCTGTTGAGCAAGTGCGTGCTATCTCTCTACACAATGCGGGAACACATCGGTAGCTGATGCTTTTAGTCACTGGCTACCGGGCTGGATGAAGACTACCGCAAACCAAAGAATTTAGCAGATCAGGTCGTGCGTCTACTAGATGACGGGAATATAAGCTTCTCAGACCGCTTGCGACTAGTTGTCATGTATCTTCTCTATCGAGATGGTCTGCTGCCAGCCGATACTCAGAAACTCCTCGCTCACGCGCAGCTCCCGCCTCAGGATGGCGAAGTAATACACAATCTAGATCTCTTGGGTGTACGGGTGTCAAAGCCTCCTATCGATGTCAAGCAGCCCTCTCAACCTCTTTTTGGGAGAAAGCAGCCTCCACTGGCATCGGCTGAAGAGTCCGGCCTGTCGCGCTATGATCCGGCTGTCAAGCTTATG
>JAABUP010010401.1_pt1 | contig 11002 bp, 3 predicted proteins | sample 5559201 | NCBI WGS metagenome assembly JAABUP01 (sample SAMN10711887, study PRJNA513373) | rock metagenome | isolation source: Antarctica rocks | place: Antarctica | reverse complement strand
TCCTTAAGTAGTAACGCTATTACTATCGCCTTTTCGTAGCGTATATTATACTATATTATTCTTATAATATAGTTTCCTAATATATAGGCTAGTTCTAGATATCCTATATCTTTTAGGATAACTATTCCACCCCTAGTATTAGAGCCGTAGCGGCCGGTTTTACGAGTACTATTAGGCGTTACCCTTACTCCTTTACTAGTATTCTTAGCGGTCTACCTAGCCTTTTCCCCTCTAGAGTTAGGCCTATTATCCCTAATACGCCTTTTAGAGCCGGTCCTCCTTAGTCGCTAATTACCTTCCTCTTCTTTACTTAGACTAGACTCTAGTTCTCTTTATTAATAGTAGTAGGATTAAAAACTATTCGAATTAGGTATAATTCCCTTTAATATAACTCGTACCGCTATCTCTTATTCTATAACCTCTATTAGAGCTTATAGTCTTCCTTCTCTCTAACCTTATAGGTCTTATTCTATACTTAGTATCCTACCCTACCGTAGCCGTTATATTTTTTAGTTTCTCCCTTTTTCGCGATATAGTCTCGTATACTATAGGGCCCTATATACTCCCCGTAGATAGTCTATTAATTATATCGCCTAGTAATATAGCGGTATCCGTAATAGTTAAAGTATTATAGTACTCTACCGCTCCTCTCCTATAGCTAGTATATCGGTAAATCTCAAAAGTTTATATTAAATCCGGATTTGCTAACTCCGGAAATATAGGTAAAATCGTGATTTTATCGCAATTAGCAAATGCGCGTACTAATATTACGATTTTAGCAGGTTTCGCAGGTTTAGCAGGTTTAGCAAAATCACGATTTTTTAGCAAATCACGTGATTTTAAAAAGTTCGATTTTTTTGATTTTTTTAATATTCATAATCGACTAAAACACTCGGGAAGGCTATAGGGGATGAACTACTAACACTACCTAAAATCAGACCCTAAATTCGGTCGATTCGGCCGATTCTCTCGCGGGGGTAATACCCGGGGTGGTGCTCGGGGTAATGCGTAGGTAATCCGGCTAGCGATAATTATAGTAGTACGCTAGGCTACGGTCGTAAGGCCTTCGGGGGCCTTCGGGGGTTTATACGGCTAAAATTTTAGGGTTACTATTCCCGGTGTTTCGGGTGTTAGTAACCCGGGTTACTAATATAGCTAAAAGCGTTAGATATAGGCGGAACGTGCGAAACGTACTAAATCGTACTAAAACCTAATTTTTCTAATAATATCTAAAAAAGCGTACTAATATAAACTTTTAAGATTTACCGATATATTATAGTATATTATATCCTTCTACTATACCTTATTTTATTAATTAATCCGCTATCTCGAGCTTCGCTACCTTAATTAATAGTAAAGACCTTTATTTCTTTACCCTCTCGACCTCTCTTAGGGCGAAGTAGGGCTATAATATCCTTATTACTTCTAGGTCTTTATAGAGCCCCGTATTCTCCCTAGTAATCTTCTCTATTACCGCCTTTTAATTATTAACGTCGATAGCGCTTAATTAAAAGCTATATACTATTATTAAGAAGGTCTATCGAAGTACCCTAGCTAAAAGGAAGGTTTCTATTACCTATTCCCCGCTCTTTTTTAACGTTTCCCTAGCTTTAATCGTAGTAGTAAATAGTATTATATCTCTCCCGGATAGCTATCTAGCGGCTATAATATACTAGGTCTATAAATATCTCCGGCCCCGGAAGGCCTCTACTAACTACTCGCTTATATAGCTCCTCGCTTTTAGTTTTTCCGCCTTATCTTTAAGGCGTACCGTTATAGTCCTCGCCTTCTTTATATCTATCGGCTAAGGTAGAGCCTATAGCCCTATCGCTACCTACGGAGCTAGAGCTATATAGGCTAGCGGAGGGTATCGGTAAATCTTAAAAGTTTATATTAAATCCGGATTTACTAACTCCGGAAATACGGGTAAAATCGTAATTTTATCGTAATTAGCAAATGCGCGTACTAATATTACGATTTTAGCAGGTTTAGTAGGTTTAGCAAAATTACGAATTTTTAGTAAATTACGTAATTTTAAAAAGTTTCATTTTTTCGATTTTTTTAATATTTATAATCGACCAAAACACTCGGGAAGGCTATAGGGGATGAACCACCAACACCACCTAAAATCAGACCCCAAATTCGGTCGATTCGGCCGATTCTCTCGCGGGGGTGGTGCCCGGGGTGGTGCTCGGGGTTAATATCTATAGTATTGCGTATGGCGATGATGGTGGTGCGCTGGGCCACGATTATAAGACTATCGGGCTACGGTCGTAAGGCCTTCGGGGCTACGGTCGTAAGGCCTTCGGGGGGCCTTCGGGGGTTCGTGCGGCTAAATTTTAGGGTTGCTATTTCCGGTGTTAGTAACCTAGGTTACTAATATGGCTGAAAGCGTTAGACATAGGCGGAACGTGCGAAACGTGCTAGATCGTGCTAAAACCTAATTTTTCCGATAATAGCCAAAAAAGCGTGCTAAAATAAACTTTTGAGATTTGCCGATAGGGATAGGCTCCCCCTCGCTACTATCTAGGCCTAGCTCCTTAGGTTTTCCTATATCTATAGGTATAGCGGTCCTCTTTAGGCCTCTACTTTAATTCTTCGATCGTCGAGGATTTTAAGTAATACCTCGACGTAGCTAAGATTTACCTTTAGGCTATTCTAACTCTCGTCTATTAAGCTATCTCTTAGCGTCCCTTATATCGCTTTAAGCGCTTTTTTCGCCGCCTCTTTAATATCTCTAACGCGCGTATCTACGCGTCCTTTACTATTCTTTATATTCTCTCTTATTCCTTTAGTCTCTATAAGTTCTTTTAGCGTTTCTAATAATATCGGTAGGAGTAGTTTTATTAGGGGGTCGCGCGCTACGTCCCCCGTACCTATAGTTAGTCCTCTCTACTCTACTCTCTCTATCCTTACCCTATTACCTAACTCTCTCTATAGTTATATTTATATAATTATCTCGCTCGTCTCGCGTTATATACGTTCTCTCGCCTTATCGGCCTTAGGGCCCGTCGTAGTCGCTATCTCTCTAAATAGTTAGGTATCTACTTACTATCGTATATACCGATTAAACGTTTTTATCTCGATAGTAAGTAGCTCTATAGCTAAAGGATAGGGTATAATTAATAAACTAATCTATTAGGAGGGAGATAGGTAAACTCCGTTAGATATAAGTACTCTACTTTACTAAGGGTTACTATAGATATTAAATAAGTTCTAGGAGGTTCTACCTATTAAAACCCGAAAATTACGCGCTAGATACTACTAGATATACTAGATATATTAGATATATACTAAATATAATAGAAAAGGTTAGATAGCGGTCTTTAATTTAATTATTTATACTCCTACTCTAGTAAAACTATATTACTAATAAGGGTATTTCTTATACCTTTTACCTCCGAGTATTAGACGTACTCGTTAGCCGCTAGAGAAACCGTTAGAGCCTACGCTCTAGTCTAAAACTTCCTCTTATCTATATAATTTACTAATTATTAACCCTACGGCGGTACCGCTAGGTCCCTTATACTACGGTAAGAACTTACGTTAGTTCCTATTCTTACGTATTATAAATTATAGTCTAAACTACCGCTTTACGGCCGGTAGAGTAAGTAAGGTAGTTAGGTTTACGCGGTTAGTCTCGGGGCTGTTATTACCCCTTTAGCCCCCGCTCTTTTCTTCTTCCTCTTTCTCTTTTTTCTTATTAGGCCCTCCGTCTTAATACTCCGTAGGAGCTTTAACTTTACTAGTTACTCCCTTATAAACGAGAAGGATATTATTACCCTAGTTTCTATTATCTACCGTACCGCTACTCTAATACCCTTTATTTCGGTTAGTATCTTTTAAATATCGGTTATACTAGCCTCTATAAAAAGCCGCTATCGGGCCTCCCTAAATTTAGGATAGAAGTAGAGAATATACTTTATATCTTACCTCCTCTATCTATATAAATATTCGCCGCTATCTATCGTTAGAACGTATATACGGTAGCGGAAGTAGTTTAGGCCGATCTTACCGCTCCGAAGCTAGGTCGCTATTAAGCTTTCTACTTTCCGTAGTATATAGTAGTAGTCTAGGCGATTATCGAATAGACCGCCTTATTAAGCGGGGAATATTTACTAGCCCTAGAGGCCTACCTTATACCTCTCCTACTTATCGATCTAATGTCGCCGTACCTAGTACTTTACGTTCTCGTTAATTACTTTAATACTCTAGTATTCCTCGGTTTTAGTACTAGAGGTCTAGCCCTATCTCTTCCTAATAGTAGTAGCCGCCTTATTCTAATAGTCGTAGCCTAGGGAGTCGAGGGCTTATTTCTCCTTCTCCTAAATTAGTATAGGTAGTAGGTCGCGCCTCCTCCGCCGGTAGAGCCTATTCTAAAATATCTTATTCCTATTTATTATTACGGAGCTAGCCCCTCTCGATACTTAGTATCGTATAACTAGCCTATTAAGCTACTAGTCTATCGGTATAATTATTAATTCCGCCTTAAGAACCTAGGCCGGGGTAGCCTTATATACCCCTAGTACCGTTCTAAGGTACTAGTTCTAGATTATAGCTAGTATTCTCGCGGGCGTCTTCGACGCTTCGCTTATACCCTTAGGTTAGTACTAGATCGGGGCGGTAAACGTTAGTATTAGTCTTACTATTATATTACAAACTAGTTTATACTTCTCGAGGGTAGCTCCTTACGTCGACCCCGCTACGTAGCTAATAACCCTAGTCTAGGTAGCCGCCCTTACTTTTAGCTAGGCTATATAGGGGCCCTAGCGTAGTTTAGGGTCGATATAGAGCCCTAAGACTCGTAAGCTCGATCCCGGTTCGATTACCGCGTTATTAAAGTTAATTATTATCTTTATATTAAATTTCTTCGGGGTCCGGGATAGGTATATTAGCTTATACTTTTAGGGGGCGAACGTCGCCCTATAGGTTCGTACCTAATATAGGTAGATTTCGTATACCCTCTCTAGATATTTATAATTAGCCTTAATAGACTCGCTATACGCTAGTAAGTAGATATCGTCTATAAAGCCTCCTATTTATATCGGGAGCCTAGTTCTAGCGTATTCCTCGAGGAGCGATATATTAAAGAATAGGAATAGTACCGGTAAAATCGGTAAGCCTTAAGGGATCTCTATTTCGACTTCTTTTAGTTCGCTAGTCCTTCCTCCTAAAGTAATTAATATATTCCTATCTAATAGGAAGCTTATAACCTATTTAATAATAAAGGCCGGTATCCTTCTTATTTATAGGTTATAGAGAAGCCTTTTATAGAAGATATTATCGAAGGCGCCTACTACGTCGAGAGATAATAGGCTAGCTACCTTCTTCTTATTACCGCCTTTACTATAATTCTATATTATATAGATTATATCCGTTAGAGCCTTAAAGGCTATCTTAATTAAGTATTTCCTTCGCGCTCCTATCTACTATAGTAGGAGTAAGTAGTATTTCTCCGCTAGGTTATTAAGCTTCCTTAAAACTACCGTCTCTAGCGCTCTTCCTAATATATCGAGGAGTATAATTAGCCTATACGATTTAGGCTCTAAATAGTTATTCTTTACGAGTTTCTTTAGAATTCTTATATTCGCCTCTTTAAACTAGGTAGGGTAATAGCCTACCTCTATATAAGCCTAAAATAGATATACGATAGCGCCTATAATCGGCTCTCCTATTAGTAACCTTAAGAATCGGTTTAAGATCCCCGTTCTACCTAGGGCCTTATCTACGGCCGGGTTCTAAATCGCCTTATTTACCTCGCGTATTATAACTACGTATAGGAGCTCTATTAGTACTAGATACCTTACCGTCGTAATATCCCCTAGGTCTACCTAGGGAGGCGGAGGGAAAAGGGTCTTCCTTAGCGCTCTTACCTTACTATCGAAGTCTATAGCCTTTCCCCCCGTTCTATCCTTTATCGCTAGAAACTAAGGAAGTTCTTTTAGCTTTCTACTCTTTTCTCTACCCTATCTAGCTAGCCTCTATACCCCCGTAGGCTTTAAGGATACCTTATAGACGCCTTCTCGGAACGCGAGTACTTTAGCCTTATAGATCGTTCGTACCTTTATATATTCCGCCTCTTTTAGTACTTCCTCGGTATATATACTCCTCCTACGGTAATATTCTTTAAGGCGAGCCCTCGCCTCCTTCGTAGTCTTAGTATAACTATAGTTCTAGTACGACTTAGCCTCTAGGCTTAGCTAGGCGATTAAGATAGTAATTTCGATAATTTCTAGGAGCCCTACTATTAGTTTCCCCGTATATTAATCGATATTAGTAGGTACTATTAGCGCCGGCCTCTCGAGGGCTCGGTTTAGTATACCGAGGCCCCTCCTAATATCTTCTTTAATCGTCTCTTCCTTAGTCTTTTTCTATACCCTCCTTATACGGGTAGGCGTTTCCTCCCGGGACTACTCTAGCTCTGTTACTATTAGCTAATAGTCTAATTCGTAATAGAGGTCTTCCCTTACCCTATACGAACTTATTACGTAATAGGCCCCTTCCGTAAGGAACGTTAAATTAATTACGCTCTAAAGTCCTCGGCTCCTCTATATAACGGTTCCTTCGGACGTACTAAGACTTATCCCTCTCTCGGTAGTATAATTTAGTAGTATATCGGCTATAGCGTAGTATAAGTACCTCCCCGGGTTATTCTATAATAGGTAGTAGAGATTAAAGTCTCCTACTACGATCTACTCCTCGTCTTTCTATAAGGCCCGCTCTAGGTCTAATAGGGTCGACGGTCCTTTAAGGGACTTTAGTATAGGAGGGGAGAGGTTATATATATTATAGATCTATACCGTCTCCGCCGTAGCTCCTTCGCCTAACTTAATATCGATTCGTAGGGAATATAGGTCTTTACTATAGTAGATAGCCTCCTAGCTATCTACGTTAATCCTTTTATTAATATAGAAGTAAGTACGTATATCCTATCCGCTCTTATATACTAGGTAGAACCTATTAGTACTACTATTATATAAAGTCTATATCGCCGGGTTCTAACTCGGCTCCTAGATCGTAATTATATTAAACTCCTTTATCTTATTATCCTCTAGGAGGGGGAGTATAACCTTTAATTAGCTATTAATATTATACTATAAGATTCTAAGGTTCGGTTTATAACTTATTAGAGGACGATAGGTCGGCTTCTCCTATTCTTTCCTTCTAGTTCTCTTTACCGGTTATCGGTTCTCGCGTTACCGACTAGCTAGCTAGGAGTAATAGGGCCTTTTATCCCTATTCGGCGACTCCGAGCTTCCTAGGTCTCCCTACCTTCCTTAGTACTTAGGGTATCCCTTATATATTTAGTATAGTTTCTCTAAGCGCTTTCCTTTTTAGGATACCCCTTAATAGGCCTACTACTTAAAAGCCCTCTATATCTAGGCGAGCCTTCTAGTTACTCCCTATCGTCGGTTAGATCGGTAATTTAGGTAGTACCGCGTACTACTTAGGTTTTCCCTATATCTTCTATTATATACGGTATATTTCTTTCTAGCGAATACTATATTCTTTACTCCTCGATACGTACTTACCTCCGTATACCGCGCACTTCGCCTCTTTTTAGTAGTAGGCGCTATACTCGCGGGTCTAATAGGAGCCTATATAGCTACCGTATTTTATTTTATTTATATATACCGCGTATATATATCTATATTATTAGTAGTTAAAGTACTACTTTAGGTCCGCGGACCGTACCTATATCTTATAGTAGTATATTTAGCTACTCTCTAGAAGCCCTTCTATAATTAGCCTATTTACGGTATCTAGTCCTACTACCTCGAGCACGAGTAAGGAGTATCTCTTCTTCCTACCGTATTAGTCCGGTTTAGACGCGAATCTTAGCTATCGAACGCTTATAAATTTAAGACCTAGGTATAGCCCGGTATTATCCCTTTTAAGGATTTCGATAGTACTCGCCTAGTTCGAGTCGTCGACTATATCCTTATATATACCGTATACTCTAATTAAGTATATCTACCTAAGAATCCTCGCGAACGGGTTTATATTTTTAGCCTACTCCGTAGCTTCTTTAAGTTCCTATCTCGCTTCTACCGTTATAGTATTAAGGATAATATCTCCCCTTATTATCCGCTTTACGGCTATAATCGATACCGCTATTAGGTAGACGTTATTCCTAAATATATAGACTAGCTATATACTAGTCGAGCCTACGAACGCTTTCCTTATCTCCTCGTTATCGAGCCTAACTATTATCTATTTAGCCTTTATATTATTAGCTATCGTAGGAGGAGGGGAGGAGTCTAGGTCTATTACCCTCCTCGCTAGGTTAGGGTATAGCGTTATACTACTCGCTATCTAGGCCTAGCTATTCGTCGTCCTAATATCTTTAGTTTCTAATTTAGCCTATAGGCCGCGTTTTTCGTTCTCTACTACTTATATTTCTTCTTCGGACTCCTATAGGTAGTCCTATACCGTCCGTAGTACTATTTAGAGGAGGTACTATATCTAGAGTTAAAGTTCCTCGAATTTTAGCTCTAATACCGCCTATATACCCTTACCTACTCTTTACTTTAGGCTATCTATATACCTTCGCCTTATTAAACGTTCTAGGGGGCTATTACTTACTACTTCCCCTCTACTCGCTATACTTATCGCGTTTTTACGCGTAACTTCGCGTCTTTCGCTACCTCTCTCTCCTCTACTACTACTACTACTACCCTCGCTATTAGTACGGTAGCCTACTCTCTACTAGGCGCTACCTCTCGGTATACTTAATACGCTAATAGCGCGTCTACGCTCTCGCGCCTATTCGCTAGTCTCTACTCGACTTATATTTATATAAGCTACTATATATATATAAGAAGAATTAGATAGCGGTCTAAGTAGGGTTTTTAATAGGTTCTTCGCGATAATCTAATAGGTTCTAACTCTAAACGTAACTATAATAACGCTAAAACTAATACGCTATACACCCGTATTACTAGCCCCTTAATTTCTATTCAATAAATATACCCCCTTCTACTTTATTTTATTTTATTCGATTTCTACGACCCTATAAAACGCGAGTATATCTAGATTAGGTCGGGTCTATTATTATCTTTAACTACTTCTAAGATTATCTACTATACTTTAGGTAGCGATAGTAATAACGTAGAGAGTTACCTAGGTACGAGTAGGTCCTAAAAGGACGGGTTTAAGTCACCTACGAACTATTATAATAGTCCTACCTTTACTAACGATATCCCGAATAAAGAATACTAATACGCGTACCTAAATATCGAAGGGTTCGCGTTAAGTTAAAGTAAATATAGCCCGAACTACGAATAGAGCCTAATAGAGCGAGTAATCTTCCTCTAGACCCGAGTCGATAGAGATAATATCTTCGTTATAAAGACCTAGAAAGAGATGTAATATTATCGCCGACGATAAAAGTATAGTCTAAGAGCTTAGGGAGTAATACTATAATACGGCTAAAGGGTTATCGCGAGGATTTACCTCCGGTCGGTCGTTTAAGACCTAAAGCGATCGATTCTACTCTTTTAAATTATTAGATTAATATCTTATATTAGACCTATATAGTAGTCGGTCGAAGCGCACTCTAGCTAGAGAACGGTTTATTTATATAATTTCGATATAGAGCCTAGTATAGATAATAGATAGATAAGAGACGAGACCTTCCTTTAGGGGAATCTAAAACGCCGTAAGAACTATAAGGAGATATCTTCGCCTAGATATAAAGCGGTAATAAAGAGGGCGGTACTATATATATAAGCTATAGTATTTAGTAGCTATAGCGGGAGGTAGTATAACCCTTTACCTAAATATAACCCTAGCTAATATAACGCTATAATCGCCAAGGTTTAGAAGTACTATACCTTAAAAGTGGGATAGAATTATACTCGCGGCTATACTGCGCAATAGGTCGGGTTAGGTAGGTTTTGCCTATTTTATTACCCGACCTAATATAGGGTAGGTAACCTATATCTTAGCCCTAGGTGGGTCGGGTTATACTACGGGTTACCTATAGGTGAACCTATATTAACCCGAGTCTTCGTTAGCCAATTAATATAGGGTAGATATTATAATAATTATTGTAATAACCACCTTATTAACTACCTTATAAACCACCCCATTAACTACCTTATTAACCACCTTATTAATTAAACACCTCGTTAACCACCTCGTTAATTAACCACCTTATGAACTACCCCATTAACTACCTTGTTAATTAAACACCTCGTCAACCACCTCGTCAACCACCTCGTCAACCACCTCGTTAACCACCTCGTCAATCAATCACCTTATGAACCACCTTATGAACCACCCTATTAACCACCTTATTAATTAAACACCTCGTCAACCACCTCGTCAATTAACCACCTCATAAACCACCCTATTAACCACCTTATAAACCACTCCACTAACCACCTTATAAACCACCCTATTAACCACCTTATGAACCACCCTATTAACCACCTCATTAACCACCTCATTAATCAAACACCTCGTTAACTACCCTATTAATCAACCCCTTATAAACCACCTCATAAACTATTAAACCATTAATCTATTAATCTATTAATCTATTAATCTATTAACCTAACTAATAGCGTAAATATGGGTTAGCCTATAGGTAACCCCTTTTTAGGTAGGTTAGGTCGGGTTTTCATCTGATTTTGATAACCCGATCCCAACCCGGCCCTAAGTCCTATTTTAACCTAACCTACCCTACCCTAAACCGGGTTACCCGGCCCTATTACGCAGCATACTCGCGGCGTAGATATCGACCAGATTCCTACCGACTTTAAAGCATATAAGATCTATAGAGGAGAAGATACCCTATTACTAGACTTAAGGTATTTACTAACGTAACGGAAGAGATATAATACTATCGGCGGACTCCGTACCTATACGATACTAAGGATTAAAACTCTAGTTAGCTTATTCTACCGTTTCTCTAGCCTAGAAGATTCCTACGAATTCGCTGCTAAACTCTTATATAGGTACTCGTTTATATACCTAGAGATAGAGAATAAAAAGG
>JAABUP010010400.1_pt1 | contig 11005 bp, 15 predicted proteins | sample 5559201 | NCBI WGS metagenome assembly JAABUP01 (sample SAMN10711887, study PRJNA513373) | rock metagenome | isolation source: Antarctica rocks | place: Antarctica | reverse complement strand
TAGGTGGTATTCCCACACAGGGTAGGCGGTCCACATCATAGTCCTTTTCAATTGGATGGATTTCCATCCAGAGTAGGCGGTATTCCCACACAGGGTAGGCGGTCGACGAGGGTGGAATCATAGTTCTTTTCAATTGGATGGAAAGAAACTGTGCCAGGAAGTATCTGCACGGTCTTCTCATGCGTTGGGTTTCTGTTTGAGCATACGTGGAAAACACAGAATACCGCTGACTGCATGCGGTAGGCGGTCGCGGTAGGCGGTCTACCGGATACTTGGGCGGTTCTCGAATTGACGAATCAGCGACGCAGGCAACCGGCAGGCTTGTACTATTGTATGTACTTGAGTAAGCCTTCCCTATAGTAAAGTAGAACCCAATACCGCTTACTAGAAGCGGTAGGCGGTGTCCTGTAAATTACGTTAGGAGGGATTTAGGCGGTTCCCATGGCAGTTTCCAATCTTTGAATCAGCAATGCACGCGTCGCATCGAATCTATAGGTAGTTTTTGGATTATATAACCTAGCGATCCTGATATTATCAGCTCTATTGCTCGTCCCCAGTCTTGCCATTGAAAATCATACATTCTAGCAATTTGATCGTGTTATTCATCTTAGGACTATGGCGCAGGACTATCAGCCCTGTGGCACCTGCCAAACTCTGGGTAAGCCACAGAATGGGATGCTGAGATGCGAACACGGCTTTTGCACCCATGCCAGATATGGTGACATTGTGTTCCCACCTTTTGAATGCTTCGACTGCATGGGGAATTCTGAAATTCGGTAAGATACGTCTTCATTGAGCGCGATCACACGTTCTTACAGACCAATAAGGACTCAGCTAAGCGAATAGCAGACCACACAATTCACCTTCAAATTATCCAGAGCACTCTATCTACAACAACAATGTCTCGTCTGATCTTCAGCGCCTTGATGAGCCAAACTCGTCAACACCTTCGACTTCGAAGTCTATTGTAGCTCAGGCTCGACAACAAACAGCTGAATACCGAGGTACATCTCATGAGCCATCCTCTAGAAAGGCGTCGTCTTTCATTATAAACTTCCAACACAGCAAAAATGGCAAGCTTGCAACAGGAACGTCACGACGCCAAGGACCTCTCAAAGATGGTAGTCGCGAAGAGATGAGGATACTAAGAAGTGAAGGCGGCGCTTGTTGGAGATGCAAAATACTGAAGAAGCAGGTTGGCATCCCTGAATCAACACTTCGATACAGTATCACGCTAAACGATTGTAGTGTGACAAAGGAATACCATGTAAGGCATGCTCCACTGGGAAGAGTACAAAATTATGGCAGCTTGAATGTCAGCGAGGGAGATTACAGGATCGAATAAAGTCTGTCATCCCTGGTGAGTCTAAAATCGACTCTTGACAACTGGCGGCTGATGAAAACAGAAGATCTTAGCCTGGGCTACGGCGAGTGGTTTCTTCACAACGCGGACAAGACAAGTTATCGAATAAACATAAGTTATGATGTGTTCGCCGCCAAGTCAATATTCAGAGACTTCCGACCAATTGCCGGTAGAGTGACTGCTCTTTCTCAACCAGCAATCCCTTTATTGGATTTCTTAGAACAGTTTCATGACGTGGATTCTCGTTGGCAGAACACTTACGACCCATTTACTGTGAAGATTATCATAGAGTGTGCGGTATTTCAAAGTGCATTGCTCTCCAGGAGATCACCCTTGCCAGTAGGTTCATCGAATGATTCTGTCCTCATCGCATTGTCATTACGGTGTTTCGTGCTTACGCATGAAATCTTTCTGGTGGCCGCCATTTTGTCCTCTAGATCATTCGAGGACAACAAAGTTCACCTTCGTGTGGATAAATTCTACGAACGACACCCGTCGATTGAAGTCTCGAGATCATTAAATGTACCACAGGGTAAAGAGAGCCTTTTATCAATCTTAGAAGAGATTCTCCAGACCACACAACGTTTGATGTTTCGCCGGAAACCAGAAGACTGGCCGCTGTTGCTATGTACACTGTTTCTAATAAAGCTGATATCAGAAAATATGTACCCTTTCTCATCACTCTGGATGCGGTCTCTTGAACCAACATCCTACGCTATGAAAAGTGTCTTTGGTACGCTATGTCGCCTGTACGACATCTGCTCAAAGGGATTTCACCCTCTTTCTGGCAACTGGAAACGCGAAGAGTACGCAAAACTTGTGAATTACGACGAGACCCTAGTTGATTGCTTTCAGTGGATTAATGACATGTGGCTTAAAGGTATGAGGGCCTTTCTTTGAATTCTCTATTTAAGATTGATGTTTCTAACGTATATTTCAGTGGTAAGCGATGACGGGGAACTCTTAGATGACTACAACCTAGAAACACGCATTGACGCATTGGTATCTGGACCTTTTTGATATAGTGTACATATTAGTATCTATGCACGCTATAGAGACTCATTCCTTGTAATGTCTTAGTCTCTGCGGCACATTCTGCTTCTACGTCATCACTAATCTCGTTGGATGAAATGGGAAATTATGGCCTTGGGTCATATCAAGTTTGAAACATCGTAGAAGAGCTATGATACACGTTTATGTTTCAAGATTAGCCTCGCGCCTATCCCGGTGACCTTTATACTATCCAACATCACTATCTGTTCTTCAATCTGTTCCTTGAATAAAAAGCTTGTTCGCTGCTTCGGTGTCAACCCTCTACCATCCTCGAAGTAAACCAGAGGAATCCTTCAACGTCTGTCTGACGTTTCCGTGGCATCTTCCCGTATGTAGCCTTGATTTTCCTAGAGACATATTCACTTATCAGAACTTATCAACTCAGGGTCGGGCTATAATGACCTTTCCTTCAAACGCTCATCCTTAACGCTCACGAGTTTAATACCCGAGTCGTAGTAGCAAGCCTCACCTGTATCCTCTTGGCCGCATACTTCATGTCGTTTATATCTTCGAGGAAGAGGCTATCATGTAATTCGTTATGCACTTCAAGGCCGTGAATCATGAATGCAAGCGGTGAAGATTTCCATATTTGTGCGCGATCCCCGGTTGATCTAGTTTCGACCATCATCAAGACAAAAAACGATAGGGTCAAGATGACCAATGCTGCTGGTAGAGATCGCTGAATCACTATGGTTATTTTGTCCTCCTTGTCGAATGAAAGTCGTCATAAAATCCGAAATGTTTCGAAATGTGACGTAGTTATAAGTAAGGTACTTTGCAGATTTTGAGGTCCATCAAAATCAAGGATTTCGCCTCGAGCCCGGAACCCAGAGATCATTCCGGAAAAAAAAATATCTAGATACATCGACCAAAGAGGTAGGACGACCTTTTCATGAATGGCGTAAAGACAATTATGCATCAGCATAGACGAAGGAAATGTGGAACTATTACGACCGCTGAAATAAAAGTAAGATTATATCGTAGCCATCGCTTATTGGGCTCAAGGTAATAGCCAGCATCACGCAGACCGGTCTTTTCGACGTCGGATAGACATTCTGTATTCACGACAGCCAGAAATTCGTATCTTGGTGACAAGGCCCAGCAGTAGACAGGGGTTGCTGAGACGAAGGTCACCTGAAAGCTTCCTGATGATATATCTGCTGAGTAAGTACGCACGCAAGGGCCAAGATTACATCTTGCCGCACCATATTCTTTGCAAGACCACGTGTTGTTGACATTGTGACAGTCATGCGAAGAATCTTGACTTTCTAGCCATTGCAGCGGATCGACCACAGTAATGTCAACCAATCTGGTGGCAATCTCGGTCGTCCCAACAGTATGCATGGTTGAGAGGTTGAAACTGCCCGATGCAAACATTGAAGGCATTTATGAGGTAAGTGAGGTACCCGAAGGAAGGTAAGAGAGAAGATTAGGTTCTTTCGCCTCAGTGACATTAAATTTGAGCTCGTCTGTAACATCATCACAATCGTCCGATCACAGTAGTCGAGTGTACTGTATTGGTGCTGAAACTGTACAGTTACCAGTCGGGCAAATTGAACTTAAATATTTTCGGATAAGTGTCAGCATAAAAATACGACGGAAACGTCGTATTGATTTGACAGGCTTTGCCAAACATGAAACTCTGCACTCGATGATGTTTACGGTTTCAATTTTACCACTGAATTTGATAAGACCGTTCCAAATTTATACTTACCGCACGAAACCATCGAGGAACACGATGACGAGCATAACGATAGTTGTTAAGACTCCCCAAGAAGATAAGGGATGACGAAGACCCAGCATTCAAAGCAGCTTCACGGCTTCGAAAGGTTCTCGGCTTGTTGAATCATACTTTGCTATATCTTCAAGTGGTCGATCGTCTCTGAACCAGCGCGAATTGGGTTGATATACATGACGATTCAAGTCAGTGTTACCTCTCGAGAACGTCAAGATGCGTCCCAAGAGTCTTCAGATCTTGTTTTAAAATCTAGAAGAGTTGCTATGAGAAAGATTCAAAGATTGACGCGACGATTATCTTTCCTAAACAAGTCCTGAGGATGGTTTGCGAGATCGGATTATGGTACGTGTATAGGTTTGAGATGTACATACCTAGACCTTCTGCAGTCACAAATAGAACAGTAACCTTCAAAATCACAATATAAATAGATACTAGCGAGTTGACCGAGACTTGATAAGGTCACTGCGGCAACGGCTTGCCCTGATGCGAAGATAGAGTTGCAATGATAGCTATAAGCGTTATGAGGAAGAGGAAGCAAGCATCGATTTCTATCTACTAATTTTTCAGGGATCGGGCCTTGGCTCGTGAAGGCACTTTCGCGGCTGCCGGTTGTTGGCTTCTTGAAGATGTTCTACTACTTCCTACAGGTTTGCAAGGTAACAAGGATTGGCTCGTAGGGTACTGTTGCTCCATCGGACTCGAACTACTGCTGACCGGGCTAGTAGGTGCTGAAGCAGGTGGACTTGCCGAAGCGAAAGCGACGCCGTCAGTCAAGCTTTGCGCGATAGAGCTTTGTGCTGGATTGTCGTTCGGGAAAGGTCGCGGCGTAACACGTGTTCCATCGCGTTAAGATCAAGGAATAGCAAAATTATATTAGAGGTTTTGAAAGCAATGACGAATCGCTGGTGACTTGAAGGTAGATAAGGGATCTAGTCTTGCTGCGGCTGAAACGCAGGAAAGAACACAAGTAGAGAAGGAAGGAGAAAAGAGGGCGTAAGTATTCATCCAGCCCCCTGAAATAGCAACTGCGACAGCTGCATGTGGTGTTTCAAATGCATCACTTGCATCCAAAGTGGCAATGTCGGCGGCAAGGTTCTTTATACGTGTTAGGATTAGATTTGATCCATTTCGATTATTGGCGGGCTTGGGGTTATAGGTTTTCGGCGGGATGAATTTCATTGGCAAGCATTGGCCGTTATATTCAGCTGCTTGCCTGATATTTGCCTTCTGACCCTAGGCCACCAGCCGCCCGTACTCCTTGGGGAAGCTACTGTGGTCGAGGCGCAAAGTGTGACATAGAGATAACACAATTGTCTTTACAGCTCGTTAGAGTTTGCACCTGGTATACCCCTGAGCCAACCAATTTCATCTCCTTCTTCGTCCTTCAAATGCTCACGGCGTCGATTTGGGTTTTCATATGACCTCGTGTTCCAACTTTCTACATAGAGAAGTGTAATTACCAGGCCTATCCGAAAAGTTCAAACCATTCTCCACAGAGCAATGCACAAAGAACGGGAAAAATGAGCTGCAAGCTTTCCGCAGATGCAACACCACACTCAAACGCTTGGCCGCTACATTTCTCCATCGATGGTTTGTCCTTCCATACTTTTGCACTCTATCGTGCGCTGAGTATGGGAACCATGAGCAACATATCATCGAAAATGCCCTAGAAGAGCGCGGCATAACCCTCCGTCTGGCTTGAAGTCGATTCGAAATACTATTGAAATAGGGGTTGCAACCATAGTGGCGATGGAACAAGCAGATGCAGAACTTGGAAGCCGGGTTATTGTGAGTAGGCGAGGTCGTTTGATAGACCACGACTTTTGTGTGCCTCATTAACGTGCTGAGTGTAACAGAAAATGGAACAGTAACCTTAGCTGCGTTAGTGACTGGAGATTAGATTTCGAGATGTTTGCGATTGTCATAGGATAAAATGATCCGCAGCCTATAATAGTATCGCGCCACAACTGGGTGTAAAAACCGCGAATAATCTGGGTTTTTTGAGACAGTGTAGATTCTAGATTTACGGGCAGGTTAGTTGCTTCTTGCCTTCCCAGCGTCTGGTTCGAAGTACTGAACATTGACCAGGCCGTGAAGCACACAAGATGTGATGAAGTTCACCGATCCAAAATGCCCCTCAAGGAAGTACCTTTGCCCAGAGATCTAATATACTTGCAAAATCTGGCGTGCCTAGCCCAGTTACCGGGTTCCAGCCTTCGACAGCAGCGAATCTAATGCAGTCATTTTAGCCATTTGGCGCCCCAAAATAGATAAGTTTTGATCTGGAGAACAAACCGTTGAGACTACACCCTAGATGGTTTCAATCCACGATATCTTTAAGCACATCTTAGCAGGTGTAAAGATCTGCGTTTGATGAAATCCACTGGTTGGTTAGCAGCGGCCAGTCTTTCTTGATTGATAAGTACCATAATAGACCCAAAGGTTGGTGTTGACAAAGAAGTTCCACTAATAGGACCAGCTTTATTCACGGTAATCACAGTACAATTGAACCCATTCGCGGATACGTCTGGGTACTCTCTCGCATTTCGAGAGCTGGTATATTTGCTCAGAGTGAGGTTATGAATGGCAATGAAGTCCTGGTATATGAGGGTCAGATGGAGCATATGTATATTGGTTGGAAAGCAGTAGGAAGCTTCGAAGGAAGGAAGGAGGTGAAAACTCCGAATCCCTAGCCCCAGCCCCATAGGGCTCGGAGTGGAGATCACTAACCACAGGGGTAACAGTACTGTTTCCTGTTTCCAACAAGAAGTTACTCACGTTCTTGACTTGACAGGCTGGCATAGAGAAGAAGTTGCTAAAGCCATCAAATTCGAAAAGCGGTTCGCTTTGTGTAGACAAGAGCCATAGCGATGTAAAGTCAATATCGGACATATGGAAGTTATCATCGAGTCTATTTTTGGATGCGAAAACCCCATCGATAGGTGCAAAAATTGAATTAGTCTGCTTTGGTATAGGCGTTCCATCGGTTTGTAGTCATGACTTTTGTTTAATGTATCTGCTGAAAGATCGAGTCACTTGACCTTAGGACTATCGACAAACGTAGTGATCGGGGAACGTTAAGCCAAATAGAAGGGGCAACCCACCCGTTTCAACCCTCTTCACTCAAAAGTCGGCCAGGAACTCCTTTTCCCCCTCACCCACTTTATATACTAAGTCCCGTAGCTAGAGAAAGTCCGTGGCGCTTCCGAGCAGCCTCTGAGGTATGTGTTCATCTAGGGTGCCGTCCGAAGGTGATGAGTAGGCTCGAGATACAAATGAATGAAGCCGAAGTTTCATTGCTTAAAGACATCGTGCCAAGTGCAGTTATGGAACAAGGTACTAACGTTTTAAATCTTGGTCGGGAAGACTATGGGATCGCATTCAACGAACATTTCCGACCCACTCTTTAAGAATTCTTTAACCATTATTGTGAAGTTCTGAATAGAAATCCTCAATCTCTTGCTCATACAAGTCAAGAGTCAATCTACGCTGCACCGTCCCCTTGCCTGCACGTTCCATAGGTTTGTCTAGACTTGCAAAGAAGATATGCGATTTGTCAACCCTTGCAAACATAGGGCACTTACTGTTGGCTTCTTCGATGATTGGCCATAACTTCTCAACCATGTCAACCCTTTCAGCCTTTGTCATGAGATTATTGTTCGTGAGTTCTACCAAGAGTACTGCCTTTGTGCGGCGATCTCCTATGAGCAACACAGATCTGACAAGAAGATGGCCTTGAATCAAATCTTCCATCTCGACGGGATTGAAGTTTCCACCAGTGTCGAAGACAACCGTGTCATCAGTTCTACCTCGATGTCTCCATTTGCCGGGCTTGGTCGGATGTTTCGAGAAGAGATCTCGTAGTGAGTACTCTTGCAGGTCTGGAAAGACCTTGAAGCAGGTCTGGTAGTCTTCAAGCTTTGAATCCCTCATAATGACGAGTTCGTACATGTCCTTGGTAAACGGACGAAAATCAGCTCCTATATTCGGATGTGGAGTGATATAAGACCAATCGTCGCGTTTCCAGTCCTCTATGTCCTCGTCTGAGATGATTTGTGGGAAATTACCTATCTCGGTAGCCCCGAACATTGTAAAGAACTTTGTCTTTGCACTGAAAATGTCACCAACATCATCGGCAATGTCTCCTCCAGCATAGAAGACGTGGCGGAGTTTACTTAACGCGTCGAGCAAAGTAGGATTCAGCGCAATGGCCTTCACAAGACCAGGAAGTAAGAAAGCAATGTCTGCTTTAGCATGTTCCGCCGCTGCAATGACCCCTTCTCCAGATAATGGAACGTCTGCCAACGGCATTATCATGATCGCTCTAGTGTACACAGCATTGAGGAGGGTTACAAGTACACCAGATGCCTGTGAAGGATTGAGTTACAGGCTTCTTAGGAAAGGGTTTGACGCCAACCGAACTCGAGATAATGAAACAGCATAATGGAGACATACATGGTATGGTGGCAAAACCTGAAGTACTCTATTCCCTTGAAAAAGTCCATTCGCGCTTTGAAAGCCGTTGGGCGGCGGAGATTTGATCAGGTTTACGTAGGTGCAGCCAAACTCATGAGTATAAATTAAAGGCTTGGGGAGTCCTAAAACGTTCAGCAATCAGAAGTGCATGCTTCATAAGAGTATGCGAATAAATTCACCCGTGGATCCTGAAGTGTGGAGAGCAACGAGAGGCTCGTGCTTGGCTTCCTCGTAGATCATTACATAGGAGTAATGCGGATAGTTTCCAGCCAGTAGCTCGGCTAGTCCTGGGACATGTATTATTCGTAAGGGATGTGATGCTCGAATATTCTTGACAGATGCTGGCTCAGGAGACGTTGTGACCATAATCTTGCAATCAAGTAGCTTGAACAAGTTCGCCTGTGCAGCCAAGCTATTGAGCGGAGAAGTCCACAATATCTATGGCTATCAGTCTTGATTCATACGAGCACGGTATTTCGTATCAACAGACCTTGAATCCAGCCTTCACAGCGCCCATGGCCATTACCATATAACGAAGGTCGCTGGCGCCAATGTAGGCAACTGTCTCATGATTGCGTCCTTGCCCAAGCTCATTTACGAGAAGCCAGGCTACCCCGTTGATGGCATTCGCAAACTGGGCAAAAGTGACGGGAGTGAAACCTTCACCATAGCTGGTTGAAGAAGTCGGATACTCTGCGTACAGAGCTTCCGGCTCAAGTCTGGCAATCTCGTCGATGGCTATAGGAAGCAATCTTTGGTCGTTGCCAGAGGTCGCAATGTTGGGAGGCATGGTGATGTTTATCGCGGAGAGGACTGTGAAAGCTTCTCACCTACATATCGAGAGTACGAACATGGAATAAAGTTTTTCCTAAGAATTATACGGCAGTTAGTTATCCATCAAGGATGATACAAGTAGCAAATTGTGATTACGGAGGTACTAAAGTGCTAAATCGATCCCGGCAAGTTTTTAAGCTACAGTTGGTACGTTGTTTACTTCCGTAAAGTGTATAAATCCCCGAGCGGTGCAAGGATCGCGCCGAACCGTAGCCCACTAGAACTATGTCTGTCTGACAGCGGAGGTCGATCTTCGCCTCTTCTGCCACTACCTTACCATGTCACGGCGTGTGGGTGACATGCAGCCTGCATGATTGTGATTTAATATCGCGGCGTGTTGGTGGTACGGTTCGTACGGATGCAGCTCCTGCATAAATGTGATATTGGATGCAATTTGATGATTGGATACAGGACGCAGAGTGTGGGCCAGAATACCCCGAGTCTATGCAACCATGAAGAACCACTACTGCGAAGCCCTCTCATGGTCAAGGGCAGCGCTCGAAGAAGAATCAAGACCCTTGTGCCCCACTCTCCTCGTAAGGACGTGTATGCTGCTTCGAAGCTAATAACCCTCTCAATTGTGTATTCTGCTTTTGTCTTCCAGTTTTGTTATTATAATAATAGACGGCAATATGGAGGAAGCATTGCCATCTCCCGCCTTTCTATCCGCCTACACCGGTTACCAAGTCATAGCGGTAGCCGTCACCTTTGGAATCCTCGAGGTCGCATTGGTCATTCTGCGATTCATCGCAAGGAGAATCAACAAATCATCCAGAGGATGGGACGACTTCCTGATCATTCCAGGTCTGGTAGCAAATCTTGCACAGTGTTCTCTAGCAATCAGTCAGTGAACTCGGCTCCCTTTCATACGTACCACGAAGCTTTACTGATGAATTTTGCAGCGATGGTACGCATAGCAGGTGTCGGCTATCATGTAGCTGAAGTGGTTACCACCAACCCTGAAGAATTAGTTATCTGGGCGAAATGTCTGGTAGCAATGGAGTGGGTCTATGGCCTGGCAGTCATGCTTCCTAAGCTTGCCATTCTCGGATTCTATCTCCGAATATTCGTTCAGAAATCATTCCGAAGGACCGTCTATGTACTTATCGGAATCGTCATATCGACCTTCCTAGCAACTGGCCTGACCGCCATGTTCCAGTGCATCCCTCTACAATATGTATGGGACAAAGCTATCCCGGGTGGACGCTGCATCAACGTTCTAGCATTCTATCGATGGATCTCACTGCCAAATATCATTACAGACGCCTTAATGCTTGCTCTTCCCATTCCGATGGTGTGGAAACTGAACACCTCAACCGGGAAGAAATTCGGTCTTACGATCGGTTTCCTAACGGGTAGCATGTAAGCATCTCAATTCCTTCGAGATCGCGGCTTCTGTTGTAACCAGTATTACGCTCGTCGCTCTCGGCGCTTTCACGTTATAAAACCTATACCTCCCGTTCCACAGCGTGAAACACCCGATTTTCCCTGAATTTCCTGTCCTCATATAACCTTATCCGAACCCCAACATAGCCAAAACG
>JAABUP010010399.1_pt1 | contig 11005 bp, 14 predicted proteins | sample 5559201 | NCBI WGS metagenome assembly JAABUP01 (sample SAMN10711887, study PRJNA513373) | rock metagenome | isolation source: Antarctica rocks | place: Antarctica | reverse complement strand
ATGCCTGCATAATGAATACAGACTGAAGAGACAATGTGTGTGTGATGTAACCACTAGTCACTGCTTTCTGCTCAAGGTACACTCGCGCTATGGTGCCATGTCAAATTGCAGCCCATGCACACAGCAGCAGTCAAAAGTCTGCATCCAAGCATGTGCATTGCTGTACATTGCAGCATTTTGTTGCACCCCCAACTGCCATGGTATCATGAGTCAGCTCATCACTGAAAATCACGTGATTAAGTTTGAAAGGAATAGCTTTAGAGTCCAGCTGTCAGCGAGGGGTATAGCGGATCTGACGCTGCAGGGAAGTGTCAGTCATGGTCCTCACCTCAGATCTTCCACAGCATACTCATGCAGCTTTGCAGCTGAGTCCCAGGCAAGGACGTTGCAGGTGGAGTAGCAGCTACAAAGCTGCAAGCTGCAGCTGCTATTCCACCTTCGACGCCCCTCCATGGGTCTGTCAACCACCCATCAGCAGCTTACAGTGGTTGGCAACATTGCATGCATGTTGATTGTTGAACTGTGTATGTTGGCGTCACATTCAGTGTCTTCTACAGGGCGCATTCAGCTGATTTGCCAGACCAATGAAGGCCCAAATAGGGCCAACTCACCAGGGACAATCATGGAAATGACAGTGTAGTGAGTATTCCTTCGCTGATTCCAGGTTCACTCCAATGCCATTCTCATGACTGACCAAGGTGACTTGGACCTGGTACTGGCATTGCAGCATCAGCCCTGCCTCTGACAGCTGTGGCATTACAGCTGTGGGGACAGTGGACTCTACCACTGGTAGTGGGCAACTCCATGCTGAACAACTTGTCCTCAGTCAGCTGTTAAGGACAAGTTGTTCAGCAATGGGACCCTGAAATTCTATTTATGGAGCTGAACCAGGTCAACGCCCCCTCAATGTGCATCACACTGACTAATGCTCCTGCTGCATGTCAAGCTTTGCACTCCTGAGCTTGCAAAGAAGTGCTGCATGCCATTTGTGACAATAAGCATTGCTGCATGTTGTTGCAGACTGCATGCAGCACTTGATCTGACAGTGACCCGGGTCTGCTTGCTGCTTTGCTGTGCCTGTTTATGTTTGTGAGACTCAGACTTGCTTGTTATGCATCTCTTTGCTGTTGTGCAGGTGATGAAAAGATGAGCCCTGAGGTCGTTCTTTTTGGCCCACGCTTCAAATCTATGGGTGAGCTGGCCTTCACAGTGATGTAAAGCATTTTGTGCCAACATGTGACTCAGGTCAGAAAAAACACGAGTTTTCAACCAAACATCTGCTGATACTGTAGCCATTGGCCATACCAGAGTTCAGATGACAGAACATTCCTGTGCTCAGGACCATCCCTGGGCTCATCTTTGGGGTCCCCCATTGCCTTACCAGAGGGCTTTGCCCTCTTGGTCTGGCCCAAACTGGGCTGAGCAGCCACCACACATTTGCCGGCTCTAGTGCCTTGCCTAGCTACAAGAGCCGGGAAACGTGTGGGGATTGCCCAGTACAAAGGTGGGCAGGCCAAGAGGGCAAAGCCTGGTTGTACTGTAGAGGGGTCACTCCAGTGGTGAGCACCAGGGAAGGTCTTGAAGATGACAGTCTAGCAAACACTCACTGAGCAGTGAACAGGTACAACAGCCCGGAGCTATTGTTCATGACATGAGAGTCCTGGTTACCCCACCCTTGTTCATAGCCTCACCTGTACAGCTGAAATGTCGCTTCTATGGATATCAGCTGCACATGTGTTTGGAACTGAGTATTGGCTGATGGCTTGGTCATCCCAGTGTGGACAATGTGTATACGGCAGACTGCAATTTGCATCAACGCTGCAACATGTGGATGAATGCTGCCAAAGAAGAGTCAGGATCTTTTGGGCTGCAGGTGAGCTAGCAACCCACAATGAGTATCAGTTCTGAGATTTGTCTGTGAGAAATTCAAACCGACTGGGTGAGAAATCTGGTTGCTGCAGTTGTGTAAAGGTATGCAACTAGGTCAGGCACACTTCACACTGTACACCAAGCAGGCAGCAGTATTGAGCTCGATGACAGCAAGGGTCTCGACCAAGCTGATTTCAGTTGACGTGCTTTTTGGAATGCTACTATTGGTCTCTGTGTATGCAGCTCGCAAACGCCTCTGCAAACGCTGCCCACCCTATTCGCTGGCTGTCCACTGTACCGTGACTTCTACCTTGCGACAATCCTGCTTGTGATAGTGAAGCTTTGGCTCAGCCTCATAGGTGTCCCTCGTCGGGAAGCTTGTTACCTGTCATCAAGAGCAGCATATTCGTACTTAGCACACTTGCTTAGTCTTTGTGCTCGAGCATCTTGTGAGTTACGGAGCAGCAGTGACTGCCGACGCTCAACACGTCATCGCACAATACATGTTGATAGTGCAGATGGTACGCGTGCTTGCCTTCTGCTCACTGTACAGGCCTGTACTCTGCTCCTTCTGTGCCTGAGATGGCATCAGCAGTCATCCGGTTTCACTTAGCAAGTGCTGTTGCCTTGCCTGCCAACGAATTTCATGACCTGTGTACAGGAGCTTTCGGAAGTCATTCTCTCAGCAGCCTGTCAATACCCCTGGAGTTTGCTGCTGCTCCTGGCCACTGTGTTTGCTGGAGCAAACTGCAGTATCAACGCACTCTGCAAGCCATCGGTCAAGAAGTCCCCACGGCGCCCGGTCTCTAGGCGTTTGAGAGCTCGCAAAACGCAAAAGGCCAGAGCCTGTTCGGCACTTTCTATAATGAAGGTAGGCATATAGCCAGTGACTACTTGCTCACCCTGTGCCTGTCTGGCTGTGGCACCAGCAAGATTAGGTGATGCCGCAAGCAACTTCCAGTTGAACGCCTTGCGTATACAGGACAGTTGCATGTGGCCTCACTCTTTGTGTGTACCACACGTGCACGGCTTTCTGGTTGCTGATGCTGTATCACTACAATTTGTGTGTCATGCCAAGCATGATGAGTGCTGTATTACGTAGCTTGAACAGTCTTCAATTGACAGTACCTGGTGAGATGCCTTATCAAACAGTGTTGCATTCAGGAACAAATCCTTCTGCTGGTCTGTACCTCCCTGGGCTTGCTCTTCACAAACTTCCCCGTCAGGGGCGCCTGCCTGTTCACCATGGCCACGACTGGTTTTGCCCTGTGGAACCACATCGTTGCTGCCTGCAACTACCTGGGGCAGCAGACCATCAGCGCCACTTTGTGCATCGTCTACTGTGTGCACTTTGTACCATCACTTTTGGCTTATGTTGGCAGTGCACTACCTGCTGCGGCTTTCGGAGGCAAGCGCATCATTGCCTCTAAGCACACCTGGGCTGTCAGCATGCTCAGACGCAGCACAGCTTGCGACTTGAAAGCCATTGGTGCTGTGGCGCTGTCTGTCATCAAGGTCAGCAAGCAGTTTGCTGGTCGCAAACAGTGAGGCTGTGATGTATCTGCCCTACAACTTGACCCTGTTCATGTGCGATTGCCTGAGTCACATATTGATTGTGGTGCCCATGTGACATGTCAGAGTTTTGAGCAGCACGCCAGGCACGTTCTGATTCTGAACATCATGTGGCTGACCATGTGTTGTGCAGCTTGTAAAAAGCTTTGGCAGATCTCAGGGTGTTGCTGGCAGAGCACTGGCATATCAATATTTGCTTGCCATGTTCTTCACACAATGAGATTGTCATTTGCATGCAGTTGTACTCAAAAGCTCTGATTCTGCAGGATTTGGTGCTTGTGGTAGTCTCTACTATGCTTGGCTTGGGTTTCCTCTACTTCCCTGTCAGAAGCACATTCCTGATGACCACTCTCATGACCAGCTTCATCATCAGCATAGTATGGAACCGAATGGCGCCTTATTGTCTCCTAAGGCAGAAGATCAGCAGCAGTGTGTCCCATGCAGCCTGCTATATGTGCTTCCTGTCGTATGGAGCTTACCAGATGACACTGACTATCGTTGGTACCCTCTGCAAGGTCATCAATGACACTTGGGTAAGCCAAGCCAACACCCCTGCAATGAATGCTTGGCTTGCCTGTCTGAGGTTGCTTGTCCTGGGTAACACCTTGCTTCAAGACTGCAGAGTATAGCTAGACTGGCAGAAGCTGAACACGTGTTGCCCCATGACCAGTGGGCACTCAAGGAGAAACAATTGTGATCCAGGCATCATTGCCTCAAGTGCCTTGCACATCCATATTCATGCCTAGTGGTTTCTAGGTTGCAGCTACGACAGTCTGTGAAGTCAGCTTTAGATCACAACCATGAAGGTAGCGTTTTCTGGGGAGCGCTTCCTATCAGGTCGCCAGAAGACAACTCACTGCAGTACGCAAGCTCCAGCTGTTGCGGTTGTTCCTTTGCACATGTCTGATAGCTGCATGCAGGAATGCAAGGTGGAAGTCTGCGACTTTGGGGTGCTCCTCGGGGTAGTCTGCACCTTTGGCAGTCTTCCGAGTGCTGTGGTGCTGGTGTCCCTCCTGTTGGTCTTCTACTGCTGGGACCTCCTCTGCTCTGGTCCAGCAGCCCATCAGGTCAGACTCTTGTGTTGTGTCTGTTTTGCTGGCTTACAGCATGGGCCGTATGCGCATCATCATTATTGCCCCAGCTCACTTTCACATTGTGCATCAGAGTACAGCTGCCAACCTCTTTTGTCATACCATGCGTGCAAGCTTGAGCGAAGCAAGAACTTGGGGTCAAGTTTGTGCATGCCAAGTAATGCAAGACATGAACCAACATGCATGTACGCAAATGAGTGCCATATCTCCCTTCAATGTGCTGATTTTTCACAGTCAGTCATCCACGGCACATGCAATTTCCCAAGCCCAAAGCGCATAATGCAGGTGACTCAATCTCCCATGCAGCAGAGCACATTTTGCTTTATGTGCCATCTTTCTTCTGGAGCCTACCACCTGGTGCTGACTACCATGGCTATCGTCTGCAAGGTCATCACTGTCGGTCAGGTAAGCCAAGCCGTCACTCTGACAGTGACTGGTCATGTGCATAGCTGTGAGCAGCATCCAGCCCCTGCCTTTCAGTCACATGCAGCCCTTGACCACTCATGTTGACACAGTCTGTACACCACCTGCCAGAACCACAGCAAGATCACTATGTTCCTATGAGCACTTTTCTGATTTGCTGTGAGTGTGGCCCAGCAGCAATCAAGGCCTGCTGCATGCAGTCCAGTGCAGCATATCATGACAGGCTTTGCATGCTGCAGCTGTGTGACACACTTCACCTGCACTATGGGGTTCTATGCATTGCTTGACTGTCAGCCCGATGATACATGCAGGTGTCCAAGACTGAGGCATTCATCACTGGAGTGCTACCTGTGGCAGCTGGAGTGTGCTACAGCAGGGGTCTGCTGGTGCCATCAGCCTGCCTCTCTGGCGTGGTTGCCCTGCACCATGTCATCACCTGCGTGCAGCCTGTGGCCAAGTCACTGCTGGCCAGCAGAAGCAGAGCACTTGCTGCTGCCACACTTGGGTTCAGAGCCTCTTTCCAGCTGAGCATTCATTGTCTCAAGGTAAGACTTTTTCATGAGTTTGTTGCAATGCAGTGATGAACCAGCATCATTGAGCTTTGATGCTTGTCTACAGCCTGTGCCAGGTTTATATGCCCTTGGTAGCACCTTGCTTGAGTGCTGTGGAGGACAGCTAGACTACCAAAGCACACAACAGCACAAGATCACCCAAGCCCATGCTGCCTAAGTGTTTGTTGACTTGTTATCAATCGGCCGTCATGCAGCCTGCACGACATGTGTGTTCATGCTCAGTGGTCTTTGAACTGCGGTTGTGATGGTCTTTGCTTCTGATCAAGATGACAGTAGCTGAGAAGGTAGCAGCACATGTGTTCCAGGGAGCAGTTCTCGTAAGCTCAACAGAAGAAAATCCATTGCTTTGTGCAAGCTCCAGCTGTTGTTGTTGCCTTGCTGCAAACACATTAAAAGCTGCATGCAGGGGTGCAAGGTGGAAGCATGCGCCTGTATGGGATTGCTGCTTGCAGTTGCCATCTTTGGCAGCCTTCTGAGTGCTGTGGTGCTTGGATCGCTGCTGTTGGCCTTCTGGTGCTGGAACCTCCTCAGCACTGGTCCAGCAGCCCACCAGGTCAGACTCTTGTGTTGTGTCCAATCTGCTGGCATCTGTGGAGCATGGGCTGTATGTCACAGATTCTGCGACGCTTATTTTTCCGATTGCCCATTGCATCTCTGCCATGTGTAATCTTCTTTGTATGGTGCATACAAGCTTGAACTGAGCACTTGCAAAAGTCTGGGGTGTGAGTGTGTGAGTTTATGTCTGTACGGCCATGCATGTATTTTTACCCAAAAAAAGTCGCACACCTGCCTTGAGATGCCCAAGCCAGACATGAACCCACAATATCCACTCCTACAGAAGTGTGTCATGTCTCCCTTTATGTTGCTGACTGTTCATGGTGAGACATCAGCATCACATGCGTCATTGAGCAGCGCGTGCATGCTGCAGGTGACTCATCCTCCCTTGCAGCAGAGCACAAGTGTGTCAACAGAGGACCTGCATATTGACACCAGCAGCTCTGACTCGTCAGATGAGAGCGACAGCCATAGGGAAGGCGAAGAAGATGGGAAGGCAGCAGCCGGCAGCACTGGCCAAGAAGAAGAAGAAGAAGAAGATATGAGGGTCAGCAGCAGCGGTAGGGGGGACAGTGATGAGGTGGCTGACCTGAAGCGCCAGCTGGCAGCCAGTCAGGACCAGCTGAGAGCCAGTCAGGGGACCTTGCGGATGGAGCGCGAACTTGTTGAGATGACAGCGGTATTGTTCCCCCCACTCTATCTTGACAGGCAACGTCTTGGTCATGTCGTCATGTTCGTGTTGGGCAGTTATCTTTACTTGCTTTGCCAGGTGACACCATACGCTGATCTTGGTACAAAACATTGACTGCTCTCACAGCTGCTGCCTTAATCATTCAGCAGCCCTTGCATGATTTGTTCCTGCTGATTTATCAAAAGTGATGTGTGTGACAATGGTTCCTTTCAAGGCGAGTGTAGGTGTTTTGTGAGCCCATACCTGTGCCTCCATGTTCATTTTGCTGTGCCAAAGAGCTGCTTCTAAGCTCAATCTGGTGCCATGCAGGCCACTCTGAACCGGAAGGAGGATATGCTGAGGAGGTCTGACGCATGCACAGATTTTAAAAGCAGATCGCAAGGCTCAGCACACTGCTCTGCAGCTACAAAAAAACTGGCCAAAAGTACTTTAATGCAGCACCAACTTGGGGAGGAGCTTGTTTAGGAGGTGAAGGAGGCCATTGCTGAGGCCAAGACCTAAGAAGCTGCTGACCCTGTTCGCTGCAACCACATTATGAGGCGCCTCAAAGACTGAAGCTCCTCATAATGTGGTTGCAGCGAACAGGTCAGCAATGGCCTCCATCACCTCCTGAACGACTTGTCCAGGCTGCCGGAACTGCAGATGGCGGTGGTTTGCACGGAGGCACGGAGGTCGGAACTGCCAACCAATTACACTGACAATTGCAAGCTTGTACTTCAGCTGCTTCCAAAGTCTCAAGCACATCCTGTCTGCTAAGCAGCTGCACAACTTCAGTCGAATTTGGTTGCGTGGGTTGCTCAGAGTGTACGCACTGCTGTGCTGCCTTTGAGAGGGATCCGCGTCTTGCAGCTTTCCTCCGTCCGTGTCACCACCGACACAGGTAATCTATGAAAGCACACAGAGTCTTGAGTGACTGATGCGCTGCTGCAATCCAGTATCTGGTCTTGCAGTTCCTGATTTTGCCTACTGTTGGTGTAGATGTCTGATGAACAGGACAAGCTCGATTTGAAGATCAAGCAAGCTGAAGCTGCTGTGGCACGTGCTCAAAAATTGTATGATGAAGCAGAGCCTGGTTCATCCAAAGACTCATGCCTTCAGCTCCTGCTGGCAGAGAAAGCTTCTCTGTTGGCAGACAAAAAGGCTTTGGAGCAAGTGCGAGAGAAGGACTTACTACAACAGCGTGCAGCAGGTGTGGGCGACAAGCATTGCTAATGTCTTGGAACCCATAGAACCTATAGAACCCATAGAACCTGGTGACTGTCTTCGAAATGCTGCATACCACATAAATAGATGTCTGCAAGTCATCTGGGTTTAGGCCTAAACCCTTAGTCCATCTAGCTTGCCTGCATGTTCACAAAGCTTCTGAGCACAGTCAATGCATCCTCTCAGCCTCGTCTGTGGCTGGAGAGGTTGCTATTGATCTCACAGCATATTTAGAAGGTATTGGCACACAGCGATAGAGCTGAATCAACACAACCTCTCAGCTTTGTCTGTAGCTTGAGGCCTATTGAACTTGCCTGCACCTGCACAAAGCTTAAAAGAGTCCATTCAGCCTCTCAGCCTCTTCAGTGGCTCGAGGGGTTTGCTTTGACTTTAGGACATTCTGAGCTTGCCTTCATCTTCACAAAGTTCTGAGCATATGCAAAGCAGATCTCTTTTGTGGCTGGAGGGTCTGATGCATACCAGCAACAGCTTAAATGGCATAACACCTCAACAGCGATGCAAAGTTGGACATAGCATGCAGGGTCAGCGTACCTGTCTCGAGCATCTTTCACAGAGATGCTGATAAGTGGCACCATAAGTTGCCCACATGCAGAAGTTCTGGATACTGTTGAGCGTTATTACACTCATCGCATGATGGCTTGCAGCAGCCTTCGGATGGCAGAGGAGGTCTACAGAGCAGCAGAGTCAATGCCTGGGGCATCGACCACAATGTGCTTTCTGGCACAGCATGGCCTGCAGGTTTACATAGTTCCAACTTACCGTTGGCCCAATCTGTGGTAAATGTGCGCTGTCACAGAGGAACAGCTGGTCCTTTGCGGCATACAGCAGAATGTTGCTATTCATACTTCGTGCTGTGTGTCATATACCGTTTGTTGTGGTATTGCTTGATGGGTCAAGCAGTAACACACCGGCGCTAGACAAAGCGCTCATTTCAGTTGAATGCCTTCTTGACTGCGGCCCATGTTTGCAGATCAATGGGCCCTTCTTCCGTGCTCCAGACACTGGTCCAGTCACGTTGCTCAGGGCACGCAGTGCAAACTATGAGCAAAAGATGATCAAGATGCTGCCCAATTCGCTCCAGCTGCCTGCCAACATCCAGCTAGGAGGGTCTGAAGCCATAGCTTGCAGAGCTATACTGCCCTCAGCAGAAAGAGAGAATATCCCTATCATTCGGGGAACAGTCATTGAAGTGACTGTGCCACCAGAACATCACACCTTGACAGGACACTACCCTGGAGTGTATGCAGCTGTATTGATGCCCCAATACCTTGGATCAATAGAGATGCAAATGGCAGCAGCAGAGCCAGAGCTAGTCAAGGGCATGAATCAGATGATTCAAGCTGTTGAGCATGTTCATGTTGAGGGCTTTGTGCACATGGATGTGAAGGTGTGAACAGTGCATGTTTCCCTTGCTTTATTTGATCATGTCGTTGATGTGCTTGTTTTGGTATACTGAAGTGGCGCTCAATTGTTTGTGCTCCTGCAGGCAGACAATTTCTTTGTTGGCAGTGATGGTAATTGGTGGTTGGGAGACTTTGGCTCAGCAGTCAAAACTTCTGAACCAATTACAAGCACTACCGAGCTGTTTAACCCTCAAAAATTCTTGCTGGGTGCACCTGCATTGCCTAAATATGACTGGTACATGCTTGCAGCTGCCTTGATCACAGAGGTTCTCTTTTAGCGGCTTCTGGTCATATCAAACACCCACAGCTACAATTAGCATTGCAGAAAATGCTGCGCTGTGCTGAGTGCGTTTAGTAGGGTCTTTGTTTCCAACTTTGATGTATTACAGTCTTCAAAATGTGACCAGCAGTTGTGTACAAGGCACTCAAGCTGAATGTTGGGTTTACACACATCAATGCCATCAGACTGTGAACTTGTAGTCAGTTTTGAAGCACTGCAATTCAGCCTCAGACAGATCACATCCACCATGCTGGCATGCAGCTCCTGCGTTACCAGACGTGTGTTTCATGCCAAGATGTAAGTAGTGGGTGGCGCTTGAAGATCCAGTTGCTTACGGTGCACATTTTTTAGAAAAAAATGGGGAAGCGGGTAGGTCGTGGTGTGGTCGGTTGATACTGGTATTTTGACGGTTTAATGTCGGTTCATGGCCGGAGACCTGTCCGTCAACGAAAGGTCCCCGTGCCGTCGACGGACCGATGGTCACGTGTCGGACAGCAGTTGCAAGGTGGTCACGTGGTCTCTTGTCGGTGGTTAGCTGGACGACGGTTCGTCTGGCTAGTATTAGCTTGGCCGTTGCACAATCGGCAGTGGGCTGCTGTGCTTTCCAAGCGCTGAGTTGCTGTTTGGTTCTGTGTTGATTCAAGGATGGTGTCGATTCGTGTCAGTTCTCTTGACAGCGTTTGCTACGACAGCCTTTACTACGTTGCGGCACTGGGCGGCACACCTCCAGACTGCTTCAAGACACCTGCCATGCGTGACGTTGAAACGCTTATGAAGCGCTCGAGCAAGCATATCGCATGGAACGTAGGCGATGCATATCATCTTTGGCATGGTTTCAAGCTGCGGTGAGTGGGGTCACTCTGCAGCAGGTGCGTGTCCGATCACAGCTTTGCCTTGGGAACGGCAGCCTCCAGGGATATCTTTTGGGCTGGAGCTCTGCCTTCATACACGCAGCAGACGTTTAAAAGTGTCCCTTGCAAGTGACCACAGGTGCAGCTTTGTTGCCTGCAAGTAATTTGTGTCATCCTGAACCAGCAGCAACACTATCCACCAACCGTGGACAAAACAGAGTGTCTAATAGATCGCAGTAGCACGAAGTAGCTCGGCAGGACTTAGCCTCACAATAGCATCTCGCTACAGCAGGCCAACATATTATGCAGTTCCATTATTCAGCTCAGGCAAGCCACACAGCTATGATACCTGTAATGCAGCAACAGGATGACAGCAAAGCAGCGAATGCAACTTGGTGTTACATCAACAAGTGAGGTATGGCAGCAGCTTAGGCCGGACAGTCACTACTGCCAAATGGCCCAATCATGCTGCAG
>JAABUP010010398.1_pt1 | contig 11005 bp, 10 predicted proteins | sample 5559201 | NCBI WGS metagenome assembly JAABUP01 (sample SAMN10711887, study PRJNA513373) | rock metagenome | isolation source: Antarctica rocks | place: Antarctica | reverse complement strand
CATACCGTCGAGGGGTGGTCGGGCGATGCCTCTGGGTCGTCAGAACCCGCACCAGTCCGTCGAGGGGTGGTTGGGCGATGCCTCTGGGTCGTCAGAACCCGCACCATTCCGTCGAGGGGTGGTTGGGCGATCCCTCCGGGTCGTCAGAACCCGCACCATTCCGTCGAGGGGTGGTTGGGCGATACCTCCGGGTCGTCAGAACCCGCACCATTCCGGCAAGGGGTGGTCGGGGCTGCGTCTGGGTCGTCAGAACCCGCACCATTCCGTCGAGGGGTGGTCGGGGCTGCGTCTGGGTCGTCAGAACCCGCACCATTCCGGCAAGGGGTGGTCGGGCGATACCTCCGGGTCGTCAGAACCCGCACTATTGCGACTTCGAGGCTCGGACGCGGCGGGGCGGCCAGGATGCCGGCGCCGCATCGTTGGGCAGGCTGGGGAAGTGACGCGACCAGTCGTGGCGCCACCGGGAAGGAACAGGCATCTTCTGGTCCACCATCGCACGGACAATCCTCAGGAGGGTGTTCCTCGGAGTCTGGTAAATGTCCTTCGAGCGGATGACGACAATGCGCCACTGTCGTTGGTCGATGTCCTCCCGGCGTTCGATGTCCCGATCCCACTGCTCGTCCGACTCGGCGTGCTGGCGCCCGTCGTACTCGAGAATGAGCCGATGCGGTGGGTAGCTCAGGTCGTAGCGCATGATGACGTGTCCTTGGGCGTCGTAGACCTTATGGTCGATCACCGGCTCAGGAAGGCCGACGAGGATCAGCAGCATCCTCAGCCTGGACTCCATGGGAGACCGGACTCCCTCCCGCACCAGCGCGGCTGCCTGCCGGGCGACCCGTGCGCCGTGGCCGCGCCATGCCTTCGCCGCGTCGACCAGGATCTGCACGGTCACTCGCTGGGCCTTGACCAATGAGTCGCCGAGAACGACAAGCTCGACCAGGGGAATCACGCCCGCCAGATCCAGGAACGTCTGCGCGGGTGAGGAGATCCGGAGGCCGAAGCGCTTGACGACGTGCGCTGCCGACGCCGATCGGTGACCGGCGATTCCGGCATGGTCCGGGCGTCGGCCTGGGCAGCTGATGTGAGTGTCGGAGTCGTTCGGTACCCAGCCGCCCCAGATCTCGGCCGCGGTCTGGTGTGACACATGGCTCGCTGCCGGGGCGACGAGGAGCGCCGCCTTGGCACGCAGGGCTGGAGTGACGACGACGGCGGAATCGACGTAGACACCGTGGAAGAGCTTCCGGTATGCCGGTGTCGCGAGTCGCCAGGCGGCAACCCCGCCCGCTACAGCATCACGCCGCCGGAACGGCTTCCCGCTGTCGATCCCCATGGGCCCAGCGTCGCGGATCGTCGAAGAGCCTGCTGCTGCTATCCACAGGCGGCAAGCAGGGGAGATCCCGGAATGGTGCGGGTTCCGTCGGGCCACCGCCTCTCGGGAACCCTCAAAAGGCGGAAGGGTGCGGGTTCCGTCGGGCCACCGCCTCTCGGGAACCCTCAGATCGCGGAATGGTGCGGGTTCCGTTGGTCCGGGGCGTCTCTGCGATCGTGGGAAGGCGGAAGGGTGCGGGTTCCGTCGGAGCGCCGTCACCAGCCAAGCACCTCATCCACGGCCGGGTGGAAGCCAGCCATCTGCGGACCGTCCGCACCCGGCATACAGGGATGTCGTTTGTCAGCCCGTAGCGGAACGAGCCTCTGGAACGTGCGGCGCGCGGGCCACTCCACGTGTAATAGAGGGCAGGTGCCGCACCGGACAGGTAGCGTCAGCGCCAGCAGGACCTCGTCGGGAACCCGCAGCAGAGCAACTGGAGGCATCACGTGGCACGCATCGGAGACGGTGGCGACCTGCTGAAGTGCTCGTTCTGCGGCAAGTCGCAGAAGCAGGTCAAGAAGCTCATCGCCGGACCGGGCGTCTACATCTGCGACGAGTGCATCGACCTCTGCAACGAGATCATCGAGGAGGAGCTCGCGGAGTCGTCCGAGCTCGGCCTCGACGAGCTGCCCAAGCCGCGCGAGATCTTCGGCTTCCTCCAGAACTATGTCGTCGGCCAGGACGTCGCCAAGAAGGCGCTCGCGGTGGCGGTCTACAACCACTACAAGCGCATCCAGGCCGGCGAGGGTGGCCCGGCCAAGAAGGACAGCGACCACGTCGATATCTCCAAGTCCAACATCTTGCTCATCGGGCCGACCGGCTGCGGCAAGACCTATCTGGCCCAGACGCTCGCGAAGATGCTCAACGTCCCCTTTGCCATCGCCGACGCCACCGCGCTGACCGAGGCCGGCTACGTCGGCGAGGACGTCGAGAACATCCTTCTCAAGCTCATCCAGGCCGCGGACTACGACGTCAAGAAGGCCGAGACGGGCATCATCTACATCGACGAGGTCGACAAGATCGCCCGCAAGAGCGAGAACCCCTCGATCACCCGCGACGTCTCCGGCGAGGGCGTGCAGCAGGCGCTGCTGAAGATCCTCGAGGGGACGACCGCCTCGGTGCCGCCGCAGGGGGGTCGCAAGCACCCGCACCAGGAGTTCATCCAGATCGACACGACCAACGTCCTGTTCATCGTCGGTGGGGCGTTCGCCGGGCTGGAGAAGCTCATCGAGTCGCGCAACGGCAAGAAGGGTCTCGGGTTCGGCTCGGAGCTGCACACCCCGAAGGACCTGGCCGACTCCATCCACGAGGTGATGCCGGAGGACCTGATGAAGTTCGGGCTCATCCCCGAGTTCATCGGCCGGCTCCCGGTCATCACGACGGTCAGCCCCCTCGACCAGGCCGCGCTCGTGCAGATCCTCACCGAGCCGCGCAACGCGTTGATCAAGCAGTACCAGAAGATGTTCGAGATCGACGGAGTGGAGCTGGAGTTCACCGGGGACGCCGTCGAGGCGGTTGCCGACCAGGCACTGCTGCGGGGGATCGGCGCCCGCGGGCTGCGCGCCATCATGGAAGAGGTGCTCCAGCCGGTGATGTTCGACGTGCCGAGCGAGGACGACATCGCCAGGGTCGTCATCACCCGCGAGGCCGTGCTCGACAACGTCAACCCGACGATCGTGCGGCGTGAGGCCCCGGCTCGGACCAAGCGCACCCAGCGCAAGCAGAGCGCCTGACGCCAGCCAGCGGCACGGCATACGCCGGTATGCCGTGTGGTCACGGTAGGCGGCTCTGGCTCTCGCCGTCAGGGTCGGTCCGCTCCGGCGATGCCCCAGTCCACGATGCGGCCCATCTCCTCGTCGTCCGGGCCCGGGATCTGGTCGCCGGACCCATCGTCACTGTAGATCGCAAACACGCGGGGGACGGACGGTTCCTTGCGGATGGCGAGGACCAGGTCCTGGGTCGTTGCGGTGAGGTACCGCGCCGAAACGTGCAACATCGCCGTCCTCGCCTGAGCGGGCACCTGAGCGGGTAAAGGCCGACCGGTCGCCGAAGTGACTTGACGCGCCGGTCGCCGAAGTGACTTGACGCGCGGGCCGCCCAGGCGACTTGACGCGCTGGAGCCGCGGGCGTACTGTCCGGATGGAACGAAACAGTTTCGTTCCATCCGATGCAGCAGGGCGGCATACGCAATGAGGACGACCGAGACGCCGGTCACCCGGCCGCGGGTCGAGGGCGAGCGCGAGGCTGAGATCTACGCGGCGGTGGTACAGCTGCTCATGGAGTCCGGCTACGACAAGCTGACCTTCGACGCGGTTGCGTCGCGGGTGAGGGTGAGCAAGGCGACCCTTTACCGCAAGTGGGCGAGCAAGGCGAGCCTCGTCGTCGACGCCGTCGTCAGCGAGATCTGCCCGACGCAGCTGGCGGTCCCCGACACCGGGACCCTCCGCGGGGACCTCGTCGCGGGCGCTTGCGAGGAGCGGGGCCTCACCTCCGACCTGCCGACCCTCATCGGCGCCATCATCCCGGCCATGCACCGCGACGCCGACCTCTACGAAGCTGTCCGGACGCAGTTCCTCGACCCGAACGTGGAGCGTGGCCTGGCCATCTTCCGGCGGGCGCAACAGCGCGGCGAGATCGGCCGAGATGCCGACCTGCACCAGCTGTCCACGATTCTGCCGGCGATGTGCATCCACGAGAACCTGGTCTTCCGTCGCGAGGTCGGCCGCTCCAGCGTCGTCAAGATCATCGACGATGTCGTCCTGCCGGCCTGTCGGGCCACTGTGGTCGACTGACCGCAGCACCGCAGCACCGCAGCACCGCAGCACCGCAGCACCGCAGCACCGCAGCACCGCAGCACCCAGCTCAGCCGTCAACGGGGACGGCCCCACCGTCAGATCACCGGCCGTCTCTCTGCGCGCCGTTGGCTGAGCTCTTCTCACGAAAGGTCAAACCGCCATGTCGACCGTTGCTGACCGCACGGCCACCCCCGAGCCGCAGGACGTTCGCCCCGAGCCGACGCGCCGCCGGGGGCTCGGCCTCGCACTCGCCGTCATCGGCAGTGCCCAGCTGATGATCGTGCTCGACGGCACCATCGTCAACATCGCTCTGCCGCACCTGCAACGCGACCTCGGGTTCACCGAGGCAAACCTGTCTTGGGTCGTCAATGCCTACGCGTTGGCCCTCGGAAGCCTCCTGCTGCTCGGCGGTCGCCTCGGTGACCTCCTCGGGCGCCGGAAGATGTTCCTCGTCGGCGTCCTTCTCTTCGCCGCTGCATCTCTCGCCGGCGGGCTTGCCGTCAACGAGCTCATGCTCATCCTCTCCCGCATCGTCCAGGGCATGGGCGCCGCCCTGGCGTCGCCGGCGGCCCTGGCCCTCATCACGACCACCTTCCCGGCCGGCAAGGAGCGCAACCGCGCCATGGGCGTGTATGCCGCAATGTCCGGTGTTGGTGCGGCGGTCGGCCTCATCCTCGGCGGCGCGCTCACCGAGTACGACTGGCGCTGGACGTTCTTCATCAACGTGCCGATCGGCATCCTCGTCGCCGTGCTGGCGCCCCGGGTCCTCGTCGAGTCGGAGAAGTCCACTGGCAGCTTCGACGTCGTCGGCACCCTCACCGGCACGGCGGGTCTCGTCGGGATCGTCTACGGCCTGACCCACGCCGCCGAGCCGACGGGCGGGTGGACGTCTCCGGTCACTATCGGATCGCTGGTCGCAGGGGTCGTCCTGCTCATCTCGTTCGTCCTGGTCGAGCGTCGGAACCCGCACGCCCTGCTGCCCATTCGCATCCTCGCGGACCGGACCCGCGGCGTCAGCCTGGTCGTCATGCTCCTCGTCGGCGCCGGGATGTTCGCGATGTTCTACTTCCTCGGCCTCTACATCCAGCAGGTCCTCGGCTACGGGCCGCTGCGGGCCGGCTTCGCGTTCCTGCCGTTCTCGGGAGGCATAGTCCTCGGCGCCGGGATCGCCTCGACACTCGCCAGCCGGGTCGACGCCCGCTGGATCGCCGGTCCGGGCGCTCTCCTCGCGACCTTCGGCATGTGGGGCTTCACCCACCTGACGGTCGACAGCACGTATGCCGGTGGCCTGCTGCCGTGGATCGTCGTGCTGGCTGTCGGGATGGGCCTGACGTTCGTGCCGCTCACGCTGACGGCGGTCGCCGGAGTCCAGGACGAGGACTCGGGGGCGGCCTCGGCTGCCCTGAACACGGCCCAGCAGATCGGTGGCGCCATCGGCTTGGCTGCCCTGACGACGGTCTTCTCTCACGCCTTCCGTGATAGGACGGCCGAGCTGGCCGCTTCGCTTCAGGCGCAGGCGGCGACGATGACGCCTGAGCAGGCGCGGGCCGCGGGTCGCCTCGTCCCGCTCATCGCGCAGACGGACGCCTCGACCCGGGGGTTCCTCGTCGGGGCGGGGATGATCGCGGTCGCCGCGGTCCTCGTCCTCGTCGCGCTCACGGTGAAGCACGAGGAGCTCGCCGCTCGTGAGGCCATCCAGGGCGCGCACATCGGCTGATCCAGCACCGGGGTGGGCTCCGACGAGCGCGACCGGCCTGCCCACACTGACTATGCGGTGCCCCTCGGGCTGGAGCACCGCATAGTCGGCGGAGCGGGACCGCAGGATGGACCAGCCAGTGGCCCATGCGGCACCATGACGGCATGGTCGAGCCGTTCCGGATCCACCTCGCGGACCGTCTGCCGGTCCAGCAGTCGCAGTTGACCTGCGGCTCGGCGACCCTCATCGTGGCCCGGATGCTCGTCGACCCGGTGTTCGCCCGATGGGTGATGCACGGTGCCCCGAGCGGTCGACACCTACCGGGGGGTGACACCCAGGCCGAGCGGGTCGCGGCGTTGGAGCAGATCGTCCTGGCTCGCACCAACGCCTTCATCGGCCCGGGCGGTCGGTTGCAGCTGCCGTGGCCGCGACGGCTCGGCACCCCGCCGTGGGGCGCGAGCCACGAGCTGGATGCAGGGGCAGCCGAGAGCGGAGCCGGGTACGAGATCGCGTGGTGTCGTCGGGGCGGTGAAGAGCGGCTGCGTCGCCGCTACGCCCAGTTGCGCGAACGCGTAGCCGACGGCAGGCCCGCACTCCTCTACATCGGGAACGGGCGGCTGCCCCGGCACGTCACCCTCGTTGTGCCGGCGGCGGACGGCGACGGTCTCGATGTCTACGACCCGGCGACCGGACAGGTGCAGGCCCTCGTGGAGGGCTCGTTCGTCGCCCGACGACTGCGGCTGGCCGGGTGGGACGTCCCGTGGTGCGTCGTCCTCGCTGGGCCTTCCGGGCGGGCGTGACCACCTCGGCTGCGAGGACCGGCCAGGCTGCCTCGGCTGCGAGGACCGGTCCCCCGTCTCGGCAGCTCTGGTCCGCCACCTGACCCGCAACCGCCCGGTCGGGCGTCAGGAGTCCGCGGCTGATCCGGTGCGGCCTGCATCGCGCCAGCGCCCGATCCACAGCCATCCGGCGACCGCAAGCATGGCGGCCACCACGACGACGACCTGACCACCCGGCTGCAACCTGAGGACGAGCTGGGCCAGGGCAGCGACGAGCACGGTTGCCGCCGCGACCACGCCCACCCGACGGGACTGGCGCACCCACGTCGCCCGGGGCCACCTCACCGTCGTCGGGGAACCGGCCAGACGGGAGAAGGCAACATGCGCCAGCAGGGCGCTGACGGCCGCTGGCACGGACCACCAGGTAAAGGGCCCGGGCACCTCGACGACCCAGACGACTCCGAGCAGCGCCCAGAAGCCGAAGGGCAGGACGGAGTCGGGGTGCGGCACGAGCAGGACGAGCAGGGGAGCGGCGACAAGCAACCACAGGGCGATGCGTCCTCCGGCGAGCGAAGCACAACCGAGGAAGACGATGGGGGCCAGGACGACCACCAGAGCGGCCAGGGCCTGATGCGGCCCGTACTCGTCGGAGGAGCCCAGCCGGAAGAGTCGCCCTGCCCCCGCAGCCGACGGGGCCGCTCGGGTGAGGCTCATCGACGCACCAGCCTCGGCGCCCGGGCCCGCCGCGACACGTCCCGCAAGACCTGGTCCAGGCTCGCCGGCCCGCGCCAGGGCACGAGGGGGATGCCCGCAGCAGCGAGCTGGTTGACCTCGTGCTCGCGCGTCAGGCGCCGAATCCGCCAAGCCAGCGCGCTGTACGGGTCCGAGCCCCCCGCCCAGAGGTGGTCGGGCATGGTGTCGACGACCACCGTGGTCAGCCCGCGGGAACCCAACCGAGACACGATCCGGAGCATGGACGGGTCGACGAGCGGCGAGAGGACAACGACCAGAGCCCCAGCACCCAACCCGGCAGTGGCGCGATCGCCCTCGTCTTGGCGCTCCGTCGCCGGCTGGATCAGGGCCAGCGTCTCGAGCACCCGGCGCAGGTGCGCCTGTCCCGACCCCACGGGGAGCCGAGGCACGGACGAGGCCCCGACGACGCGCAGGCTGACCCGGTCCCCGACGGCGAGGTAGTGCTCGGCCATCGCCCCTGCAGCGCGCACGGTGAGGTCCAGGCTCGTCGGTCGCCCGCCGATCCCCTCGCGGGGGCCCAGATCGCTGAAGGCGTCGAGGAGCAGAACGACGTGCGAGTCCTCGTCGCCGTACGTCGAGGAGACGTGGAGGGTGCCGGTGCGCAGCGACACCGGCCAGTGGATGCGCCGGAGCCGGTCACCGGGCTGGAACTGCCGCAGGCTGTTGAACTCGCTGCCGTTCCCGGGCCTGGCCGAGCGGCTCAACCCGACGAGGCCCTCCGGGTGTGGCATCGGGGCGGAGGGGTCGAAGACCGCGGGGTAGGGGAGGGTCGTCAGGGTCCGCGCAGCAGTGGTGGTCGGTCCGGCGCGATAGGCGCCCCAGGCGGAGAGGACGCTGCAGACGGCCGGTCCCACCGGACGCACGCCCCACCGAGTCGTCCGGAATCCCACGACGGCCCGGACCAGCCCGTCGACGGCGTCCTCCACCGGGGCGACGGTCGTGCCGAGCGGGGGGTCGGACTCGAGGAACAACCCCGGCGCCAGACCGACGAGGACATCATCGGCGCCCTCGGGCAGCTGCACGGAGGACACCCAGCGGCTGGCCTCACCCTCCCGGAGAGAGGTGTGCGACGTCGTCGTTTCGACGCAGGCCCGCCGCGTCGGGCGCACCAACCACGCCCACGTGGCGACGAGGAGGAACGGGGTCGCGAGCACGAGGAGGTCCGGGCGGCGCATGACGACGGCGAAGAGCGCCCCGGCGGCGGCGAGGACGACGGCCCGGAAGTGGGCCGCCGTCGCCCGCCACTGCGGCAGGAGCGTGGGACCGGGCTGCGCGCTCATACCCGTCCGCCGGCCTGCCGTTCGAGCGCCGACGGGGTCGGCACGTTGGCGAGGATGCTCTGGACCACCGACCGCCCAGTGACGTTGCTCATCCACAGCTCCGGCTTGACGGTGATGCGGTGCGCGAGGACCGGGATGGCGACGGCCTTGACGTCCTCGGGGGTGACGTAGTCGCGGTCGTGCACCACGGCATACGCCCGGCTGCAGAGGAGCAGGGCGAGGGAGCCGCGCGGTGAGGCGCCCATGAGCACGTGAGGGTGGGTCCGACTTGCGGCGGCGAGCGCGACACAGTAGCTGCTGACGCTGTCGTCGACGGTCGTCGCCTCGATCGACTCCTGCATCTCGATCAGCCCTCGCGCGTCGGTGACCGGCGTCAGCTCGACCTCCTCGCGCTGGCGCGCCAGCCTGCCCTGCAGGACACCGAGCTCCTCTTCGGCGGTCGGGTAGCCGAAGGAGACCCGCATGAGGAACCGGTCGAGCTGGGCCTCGGGGAGTGGGTAGGTCCCTTCGTACTCGACGGGGTTGGCGGTGGCGAGGACGTGGAAGGGGCGCTCGAGCCGGAACGTCTGGCCTTCGACGGTGACCTGCTTCTCCTGCATCGCCTCGAGGAGCGCGGACTGGGTCTTCGGCGGCGTCCGGTTGATCTCGTCGGCGAGGAGCAGGCCCGTGAAGAGCGGACCTGGACGGAAGGCGAACTCGCTGACCCGCTGGTCGTAGATGAAGGAACCGGTCAGGTCGCCCGGCAGGAGGTCGGGCGTGAACTGCGCTCGCTTGAAGTCCAGCCCGAGGGTCTGGGCGAAGGAGCGCGCCGCGAGGGTCTTGCCGAGCCCTGGGAAGTTCTCGAACAGGACATGACCGCCGGCGAGCACCGCGCTGAGGACCAGCGTCAGCGACTCGCGCTTGCCGATGACGGCCTGCTCGACGGCGTCGAGGATCCGCCCGCTCAGCTCGGACACGTCGGACAGCTGCATGCTCACAGGGACTCGATTCGGTCGAGGAGGTCGGACAAGGCGGCCGGTTCCGTGAGCCGGTGGACATCGGGCGGCTGGAGGACGAGCTCGGCGAGCTCGGGCGGCAGTAGCTCTCGGGCTGCTGCAGGGTCGGTCAGGACGTCACGACCATGGCGGCGCTGCACCTTGTCGGCGACGACGACGCTCAGCTCGGCGTGCACGTCCTTGGCGAGGTTCATGCGAATGGCCTCCGGCGCCTCGGCCACGGCGGCCAGCCGGCGGGCCAGGGCCGTTGCCTTGTGGTCGGCCCCGCGACCGAGCCCGACGGTCGAGGCGCTCTGCACCGGCCACAGCTCCGGTGCGGTGTCACGCCGGCGGTCACCAAGGAAGGCCACGACGGACAGTGCCGCCACGACGAACGCCGCGAAGAGCGCGGGGGACGGGTCGAGCCCCAAGGCCTCGAGGACGAGCAGGAGCACGGCGTATGCCGTGAACCCTCCGATGAGCCGACGTCGCCACGCCGGCTGCCGGGCGGACCGGGAGCGGCGGTCGCTCACCGCGCGCCGTCCTGCGGTCCGGTCCCTGCACCGACGCCTGCGTCACTCGCGGCCGGCGCTGTGGGGTCCCGCGCCGCAGCCCGTTCGTCGGCGACTCGACGCAGGTCGTCGTGCAGCGTCGTCAGCCTCGCGACGGCTGCGGCTCGGTGCTCCTCGGTGAGGGCGTGGAGCGAGAACCGCGCCTCCCGGTAGAGCTCCGCGAGGCAGGAGAGGGCGTCGGGAGCGATCTCCCACGTCGCCAGGACCCGGGTGGTGTACTCGGCGGAGGTCTCGGAAGGATCGCACGGGAGGCCGACCGACGCAGCGCCGGCCTCGAGGTCCAGCCAGCAGGCGACGATGGCGTTGCGGGGGGTGCCCTGGCTGAGCAGGGCCATCCGAGCATCGGCCGAGCGGGTCAGCTCCTCGGGCACGTCCGGCAGGGCGATCACCTCCGTACCGGTCTGGATGCGCGCCCGCCAGCGCGGTGCGTGCCGCCAGAAAAGCCGGAGGAGGAGCACGAGAAGCAGAAGGACGGCGCCCCAGGCGAGGAGCTGGATGAGCAGGACGACGAAGGCCGGGAGTGCCGGCGGAGCCGGAAGCGGGGGCAGTGCCTGGGTGGTGCTGGGCGACGCGCTGACTGCGCCCGACGTGGGCGTGACGATCGTGGGGGGGTCGGAACCGGCGAGGCGCGGTGCGCTGACGAAGCTGACGGGGCCGGACGCCGAGGCGACGAGGACGAGGGCGAACCCCAGTGAGGCGACGCCGAGGAGCACCGCGGTGCCGCGGGTCGTTCGCAGCGTGCGAGGCCCCCGTTCGGTCATGCGGGCACGGTACTCCGGGCGACCGG
>JAABUP010010397.1_pt1 | contig 11005 bp, 9 predicted proteins | sample 5559201 | NCBI WGS metagenome assembly JAABUP01 (sample SAMN10711887, study PRJNA513373) | rock metagenome | isolation source: Antarctica rocks | place: Antarctica | reverse complement strand
CCGGGTTGTTGGCCGTGCCGCCCGGTGGCGCAGGTGGCGTCGGCGTCCCCGGCGTCGCCGGGTTCGCGGGGGTGTTGTCCGCCGACGTGGCGCCAGCGTTGCCGCCGAACAGCGCGTCGAGCGCCCCGTTGAGCGTCGTCGACCAGGCCAGCTTGTCACCGAAAGCGGCGATCACGGCCCGGTTGAGCGGGTAGGCCGACGTGCTCTTGGCCTGCACATAGATCGGCTCGACGTAGAGCAGCCCGCCGCCGACGGGCAACGTCAGGAGGTTGCCGAGGACGACCGTCGAACCCGCCTGTTTCTGCAGGTTGAGGAACTGCGAGAGGGTCAGCCCGCCCTCCGCCTGCACCACGCTGGACGACGAGATGTCGTTCTGCACCTGGCCCGGGCCTCGGACGTTGCTGTCGCGTGGGAGCTCGAGCAGCCGCAGCTGCCCGTAGCCGGCGCGTCGCTCACCCTTGGCGGAACCCGCGTTGGAGTCCACCGCCAGGAAGCCGGAGAGGACCTCCCGCGTGCCCGTGGGCATGAACGACGTCGTCAGCGAGAAGGACGGGTCCTGCTGGCCCGGCATCGCGATGCTGAGGTAGTACGGCGGCTGGTCGGTCGTCCGCACCTCCTTCGTCGGGTCACCCGGCACCTTCCAGAAGTCCTGGCCACCGTAGAACGAGTCGGGGGTGGTCACGTGGTACCGGGCGAGGATCTCGCGCTGCACCTTGAACAGGTCCTCCGGGTAGCGCAGGTGCGACATCAGCGAGGCGCTGATGTTGGAGATGGGCTCCACGGTGCCGGGGAAGGCGCCGGACCACGCCTTGAGCAGCGGGTCGGTCTCGTCCCACGCATAGAGGTGGACGGAACCGTCGAACGCGTCGACCGTGGCCTTGACCGAGTTGCGCATGTAGTTCACCTGGCCGGCGCTGATCGCCTTCACCGAAGACCGCGTCTCCGTCGTCGAGTCGGACGTCGCCGACTCCACCGAGGTCAGGCTCGAGTTCGGGTAGTTCGCCGTGGTGGTGTAGCCGTCGAGGATCCACTGGACCTTTCCGTCGACGACAGCCGGGTAGGCGTTCCCGTCGAGGGTCAGCCACGGCGCCACCCGCTCGATGCGCTCGCGCGGGGAGCGGTGGTCCAGCAGCCGCGACTCGGCGTTCACCGCGTCGGAGAGCAGGAAGTTGGCCTCGCGGTACTTCAGGGCGTACGCCAGCTTGCGCGGAAGCGAGCCGATCTCGACGCCCCCCTGACCGGCATACGTGTTGTTGGCCTGCCCGGCGGCCGAGCTGTTGGGGAAGTCGAACTCCCGGGCACCGGACCCGCTGGGCGCTCCGACGATGGAGTACTCCGGTGACTGCTCGCCGAAGTAGATCCTCGGCTCGAAGGCGCCGAGCTTGCCGGTCGAGGGGATGTTCTGCTCGAAGAAGACCGGCTTGCCGTCCGCGTCCTTGCGGTTGCCGTAGGCAGCGACGATCCCGTAGCCGTGGGTGTAGACGGTGTGGTCGTTCAGCCAGTTGCGCTGGCCATCGGGCACACCGTCGAGGTTGAGCTCGCGGGCGGCGATGACCGTGTCGCTCAGCTCGCCGTCGACGACGTAGCGGTCGACGTCGAGGGCGTCCGGGAAGCGGTAGTAGTTCTTGCCCGCCTGCAGCTGCTGGTAGGTCGGGGCGACGATGTTGGGGTCGATGAGCCGGATCCCGGGGACCGTGGTCGTGTCGTTGCGCAGCTGGCCCTGCGTCGCGGTCGTCGCGGCGTTGTATGCCGTGGTGCTGACGTTCGAGAGGCCGAACGCCTCGCGGGTCGCGGTGATGTTGTTGGCCAGGTAGGGCGCTTCGAACGACTTCTCACTCGGCCGGACCTTGAGGGACTGGATCAGGGCCGGGAAGATCCCGCCGACGACGATCGACACGAGCACCAGGCCGACGACACCGATGAGGGGCAGCCGCCACGACTTGGTCCAGATCACCGACAGGAACATAAGGGCGCACATGACCGAGGCGAGCGCGAGGATGGCCTTGGTGGGGAGCACCGCGCTGGCGTCGGTGTACTGGATGCCGGTCATCAGCTCGGTACTTTTGGTCGTCAGCGAGTAGCGGTCCACCCAGTAGCTCGCAGCGCGGACGAGGACGATCGCCGCCAGGAGTGCCGACAGGTGCAGCCGGGCCGCGGAGGTCGTGTGTCGGTTGCGGCCCTGGAACTGCAGGCCGCCGAAGACGTAGTGGGTGAACGCCGCGACGAGGGCTCCGATGATCAGAGCCATGCTGAGGTAGGCGATGACGAAGGTGAGCCAGGGCAGGGTGAAGACGAAGAAACCCACGTCCATGTTGAACTGCGGGTCGGTCTTGCCGAAGGGAACGCCGTTGCGCCACAGCAGGAACGTCTCCCACTGGGCGGACGCACCGAGGCCGGACAGGAGCCCGACCACCAGGGGGACACCGATCGTCCCGATGCGCCGCAGCGGCTCGATCGCCTCCCGGTAGCGCTCCAGCGAGTCCTGGTCAGGCGTCATCGGCGCGTAGATCGGCCGAGCCCGGTAGGCGATGACGAGGCTGGACCCGACGATCGCCGCCGTGATGAGCCCGCCCACGACCCCCAGAAGGACCTTCGCCCCGAGCTCGGTCATGAAGACCGAGCGGAACCTCACCGAGTCGAACCACAGCACCTCGGTCCAGAACTGCGCCACGAGGGACAGGACGATGGCGATGCCCACGAGGGCGACGAGGGTGGGCACGAGCGGCCCGCGCTTGCGGGGCGTCCGGGGGCCGGTTGTCGTCCGTCCTGCGCCGGTGCCTCCTGCGGAGCCGGCTTCCTCGCCACCGAACCAGTCGCGTTCACTCACTGTGTTGCCCGATCTGTTGTCCGCACCCGTCGCGCAGTGCCCCAAATATACGTACAGGTGAACGCGCCACCCCCGTGTCGCGTGCCCGGGCCCGCATGCGGGTCACCAATCGTTGCCGGACCGATGCAGAGACCGGCGAGTGCCCGAGGCGCTCGACGGAGACCCGGCGCTGGCCGGCGTCCAGTCCCCGGGGCCGCGCGTTGCCGAGCCGCGGCACGGCATACGGGAGGATGGGCCGGTGAGCTCCCCCGTGCGGCCGGTCCTCGACCCCCTCTCCATCGCCGCGCTGGACACCGAACGGCACGTCGCCGCCAGCGGCTGGGACCAGCCGCCTCGGCTCTTCGCCCTCGTCCGCACGGCGGAGCTGCTGCTGCGCGAGCCGCAGCTGCGTGCCGGGATGAGCGGCTCCGACCTCGCCGAGGGGGCCCTGACCGCCATCGAGCAGGAGGGGCTGCACGCCTCGACGAACCTCGAGTCTGTCCTCGGTCGCGTCGCCTGGCCTGAGGACGTCGACGGGTGCGCCTTCGCCGTTGAGCGGATGGTCGTGCCTCCCGACGCCGAGCGGGGGCTGCCCGACGACCACGACGCCGCTGTGACCGCGCTCTCCGGCCACCCCGGGCGCAAGGACGTCCGGCTCCTCGTGGCGGTCCTGCGCGAGGGGCAGTCCATCTGCCTGCTGCGGCAACGGGACCACGACTCCGACGATGCGGTCGCCACCGGACCGGACCTGGCTCCGGGGCTCGTCGCGGCCCTCAAGGCGACCTTCGAGGACTAGGCCAGAGCGGCCCACGCCGGGAGGCCGGTCAGCCGTGGTCAGCACCGCGGGAGGGTGGACGTGTCGCCCTGACCGATGCTGGTGACGGCCTTCTCTGCCTCGTCGAAGGTGGCTATCCTGACCACCTGGAGGCCGTTCGGCTCGTGGCCGCGCACCTCGGTGCAGTTGTCGGCCGGCGCGAGGAAGAACGTGGCCCCGCCCTGCTTCGCCCCGGCCATCTTCTGCCGGATCCCCCCGATCGGGCCGACCTTGCCGGTGCTGTCGATGGTGCCGGTGCCCGCGATGTTCTTCCCGCCCGTCATCGACCCCTCGGTGAGCTTGTCGTAGATCCCGAGGGAGAACATCGTCCCCGCGGACGGCCCACCCACCGAGCCGACGTCGATCTTGACGCTGAACGGGAAGCTGAAGTCCACGCCGAGGACGATCCCCAGGACGGTGCGCCCGTCCGGCGACCTGCCGGTGTTCGGCCGGAGGGTGACGGGGGCGCCGCCCCGCTGGACGACGACGTCGACGGGCTGGCCGGGGGTCGCCCTCTGGATGGCGCCCCGGACGGAGGTGGCGTCGGTGACGGTCACGCCCCCGACGGAGGTGATGACGTCGCCGACCTTGAGCACGTCACCAGCCGGAGCGTCCTTGGCCACCTGGCCCACCTTGATCCGTTGCGGGACGGGGAACCCCGCCTTGCGCAGCGCCACCGCTGCCGCCTCCTGCTGCGAGTCGACCATCTCGGCCTGGTTCTCGGCCTGGACGTCCTGGGCGGTCTGCTGCGGTGGGAAGAGGGCCCCGACGGGGTAGACGTCCTGCGTCGGGTCGATCCAGCCGGCCAGGACGTCCCACACGTTGACGGGGTAGCCGGGACCGCCGTTGACCCGGACCGTCGTGAAGTCCAGGGCCCCGGTTGTCGGAAAGGTCTTCTGGCCGTCGATGACGATGAGGTCGCTCGCCTGTCCGTTCTCGTGCTTCTCCTGACCGAGGACGTTGGAGACCGGGCCGGGCATCATGATGGCGTAGGGCAGGTGGACGAGGGTGCCGGCCGCACCGAGGAGCAGTCCGCAGAAGACCGCGACGAGCCCGGCGACGGCCTTGCGGGATGGCCCCCGGGGCCCCGGCTCCTCGCCCGGCCCGAGCGGCTCACGGGTGCCCGGCGAGCCGGTCCACGCCGCGGGCGGGCCAGGCAACGCCGCGGGCGGGCCGGGCAACGGCCTGGGCGGGCCGGGCCACGTCGTGTGCTGGACGCCCCACGGCGCGGAACGGGGGTCGCCTGGCGGCGGGATCGCCCTACGGCGGGGCCATCTCACGGCAGGCCCACCCACTCGTCGGAGCCGTCAGTGAAGACCTGGTGCTTCCAGATCGGCACCGTCGCCTTGAAGGCGTCGATGAGGGCACGGCAGACCTCGAACGCCTCGGCCCGGTGCTCGGCGCTGACCGCGGCGACGACGGCGACGTCGCCGACGGTGAGGTGCCCCACCCGATGGACGACGGCGAGCCGGACCGCGCGTCCCTGCACCGCCAGCTCGGTCGCCAGGTCCCTGGCGACGTCCGCGGCGCTGGGGTGGCAGGAGTAGTCGAGGACCTCGACGCTTGCGCCGTGGTCCTGGTTGCGGACATAGCCGATGAAGGTCACGACCCCCCCGGCCCGGCGGTCGCGGACCGCCTGGACGAGCTCGTCGACGGACAGGGGCGAGTCGCGGATCTCGGCGAGGACGACCTCGGTTGGGCTGCTCATCGGCTCCTTCTCACTTTGCTGCTCGCGTGCCCCGGGCCCGTCTCAGCAGGGCCGCCGTGGCGACCAGCGCGACTGCGGCACTGGCTGCCCCGAGAGCGGCATCCTTGCGGTCCACCCGCCGAGCGGCCAGGGCGTGCCGCCCCCTGATCTCGTGGAGGAGCACACCGAGGCACGTCTCATTGTCGTATGCCGGCTGCCAGCCGTGCGCGACCAGGGTCGCCGACGAGACGGCCCAGGGATGGAGGACGTAGGTCAGCTCGCTCGCCGGCGTCGGCAGCACCCCGACCCGGTGCAGCTGCTGGGCGGTGCCCAGGGCCGTCGCCTCGCTCAGCTCGATCCGGCGCATCCCAGAAAGCCGCTCCACCTGCTCCTGCTGCAGCACGCCGTCCGACCCGACGGTGACGACCGGCCCGAGGCTGCCCGCGACCACGGCGCGCACCGCCGTCGCCAGGTCATCGAGGTGACAGAACTGCCAGGCGGGCCGGGCGCCGCTGACCGCGAGCAGCCGGGGTGCCTCGAAGTGACGGGTCAGGCCGGTGTCGATCCCGGTGCCGACGAGCGCTGCCGGGCGGACGACGGTGATCTGCAGGGCCGCGTGCACCCGGCGCGCCTCGGCGAGGACGTCCTCCACGGCGAGGAGGTCGCCGACGAGGCCGTCGTCACGGGTCCCCGCGAGGGGAGCGTCCTCCGGCAGCGGCACCGGTGTCGCGGCGGTGGCGCCGTAGACCGTCGCCGAGGTCACGACGACGACGTGGCGCACACCGGCCGCAGCAGCCCCCATGACGAGGGCCTGCGCCGTGCGGACGGTGCGCTCGCGCCGGTCGCGCCGTGGACGGCCGATGACGGACTCGAGATCGGTCTGCTGGGCGACCCACACGAGCACGTCGACGTCGCCCAGGGCGGCCACGACGGTGGGGCTCGACGGGTCGGCGATCAGCCAGCGAACGCCGGTCGCCTCGCCGCGCTCCGGTGCCAGCGCGATGACCTCACCGATGAGGGAATCCGGGTCGGCCGTCGAAGCATGGAGGAGGTCGGCGATCCGGGAGCCGCAGGTGCTCGCCGCGTCGGCGACGGCTACGGTCAGCACAGCCTGGCGAGACCGGGACCTGGGCTCCGGGGAACTCACCGCCACCTCCTTCGGTTGTCTAGGAAGTACATCCTCTCAGGAGGCAAGGAGCCCCACATGTCCGATCGCCCCAGCCGCCCAGACGACAGTCAGGACGAGCCGAGCTCGCCGAAGGAGAGCTCTGGCGACGGCGCGTCCGGCGACAACAGCTCTGGCGGGGGCGCACCCGATGCCGACGCGTGGGCGGCTGCCGTGGACACGCCCGGTGCCGACAAGCCCGGTGCAGACAAGCCCGGTGCAGACATGCCGGGTGCCGACAAGCCCGGTGCAGACATGCCGGGTGCCGACAAGCCGGACAGCGGTCCCCGGATGGGCTTCGGGGCCGATCTTGGTGACGGTCCACATGATCGTCCTGCCGGTGAGCGGGCCGATGAGGGGATGCCGGACATCGGCGCCATGCTGCAGCAGCTGCTCGGTGGCGGGGCCGGCGGGACACCCCCCGACCTGGGCGACCTCGTCCGACAGCTCGGCGGTGGCCGCGGGCAGTTGCCCGACATCAGCGACATCATCCGCCAGCTCGGCGGCGCAGGGGGCCAGCTCCCGGACCTCAGCGAGATCATGCGCCAGCTCGGCGGCGCCGGCGGGCAGCTCCCCGACCTCAACGAGCTGATGCGCCGCTTCGGTGGTGTCGGCGGGGCCGGCGGTGCTGGCGGGGCCGGCGCCGGTGACCCGATGGCCGAGATCCTCAAGAGCATGGGGGTCGACCCGAAGGACTCCGGTCTGCTGGCGATGCTCCAGGGACAGATCGCGCAGATGTTCGCCCCGCAGACCGCTCAGTCGCGGATGACCATGGCGACCGATGTCGCCCGCAAGACCGTGGCCGGGGCCGGGCCCGACAACGACCCGACGGTCACCGCCGCGCAGCAGCGCGAGGTCACCGAGGCTGTCCACGTGGCCCAGCTGTGGGTCGACCCGGTGACGACGCTCGACGCCCCGATCGGATCCGGGCTGGCGTGGAGCCGGGCAGAGTGGGTCGAGGCGACGATGCCGAAGTGGCACAGTCTCGTCGAGCCCGTCTCGACCGGAGTGACCAATGCGGTCACCGACGCCCTCAAGGGGCAGCTGGACAAGCTCGGGGCCGAGGGGCTGTCCGAGTCGGTGCCCGGGGCTGCCGGCCTCGACCTCGGGGGGCTACTCGACCAGGTGAGGCCGGCGCTCGAACAGCTGGCCGGCTCCATGTTCTCGGCGCAGCTCGGCCACGGGGTCGGCGCACTCGCCGGCGACCTGCTCAGCGGCACGGAGGTGGGCCTGCCCCTTCTCCGCACCGAGGACATCGCTCTGCTCCCGACCAACATCGCCGCCTTCACCGAGGGCCTCGGCGTGGAGGAGTCGGAGGTCCGCCTCTACCTGGCGGTGCGCGAGGCCGCCCGCGCCCGACTGTTCGCCCAGGTGCCGTGGCTCGGTCCGCAGCTCGAGGCGGCCGTGCGCGACTACGCCCGCAACATCACCATCGACACCGACGCCATCGAGGAGCAGGTCCGCTCGATCGACATCCAGAACCCCGCGGCGATCCAGGAAGCCCTCCAGAACAAGCTCTTCTCCCCCACCCCGACGGCTGCCCAGCAGGCCGCACTCGGACGGCTCGAGACGTCCCTCGCACTCGTCGAGGGGTGGGTCGACCTCGTGACGGAGCAGGCGAGCACCGCGCACCTGCCGCACGCCGACGCACTCGGCGAGGCCGTCCGCCGGCGCCGCGCCGGTGGTCCCGCCAGCAAGACCTTCAGCGGGCTCGTCGGGCTCGAGCTACGGCCGCGCCGTCTGAAGGACGCCAAGAACCTCTGGGCCGCTCTCGAGAACGCCGGAGGCAAGGAGTTCCGCGACGCCCCGTGGTCCCACCCGGATCTCGCCCCGACCGGCGCCGACCTCGACGACCCCCTCGGTTACGTCGAGCAGCGCAAGGGCGCCGGCGGGGGCGACGACGTCGACTCGGCTCTCGACGCCCTCCTCGAGGGCGGCGACGGGCCGCAGGACCGGCGGCCGGACGACGCCCCCGACACGCCACCGCGTGACTGAGGAAGGTCACCCGGACGCGGGAGCCGGCCACCCGGCATACCAGCTGCTCCACGCGGACGCGGTGCGGCTGTTGGACGGCCTCGAGACCGTGGGCCGGGAGCAGGAGCTCGTCCGCGTCGACATGCTCGGGCACCTGGCCGGGCACCCTGACGCGATGGCCAAGGCCGGCCCTCCGGCGCACTTCACCGCGAGCTGCTTCGTCCTCGACCGGTCACGTCAGCACGTCCTGCTGACGCACCATCGCAAGGCGCGGCAGTGGCTGCAGCTCGGTGGCCACCTCGAGGTCGGTGACCACTGCGTCAGCGCGGGCGCCGAGCGCGAGGCACGCGAGGAGTCCGGGCTCGAGGGGCTGCGGGTCACCCCGTTCCCCGTCCATCTGGACCGGCACCGGCTCGTCGGGTCGTTCGGCCGGTGTGCGGAGCACCTCGACATCCGGTATGCCGCCCTGGCACCGGAGGGCGTGCAATCGCGCGTCAGCGACGAGTCGCTCGACGTGCGGTGGTGGCCCATCGACGCCTTGCCCGAGGGCACGCGGGACGAGCTCAACCGACCGGTGTTGCTCGCCCGCGCGGCCCTGTCGGGAGTGGCCGGCCGGGTCGCGAACTCCTAGCTGGGACGGGTCAGCCGGCGTCGGCGCGCCGGGGATGTGCGGCTCAGAAGAGCCGGACGCCGTCGGGGTCGGACCACACCCCGCCGTCCCGGAGCCGCTCCTCGGCAGCATCCGGCGTCGGTTCGACCCTCAGGGCCGCGACCTCGCCGCGCTCCTCTGCTGCCTCCTCTGGTTCGACCTCCCCGTCCTCCGGAGTGTCGTCGTCCTCGGCGATGTCGAGCCCTGCAGCGGCGGCGGCCCCATCAAGGTAGCCGCGGGCGCGTTCGACCCTGGGGTAGCCCTCGAGCAGCCGCCAGAAGGCGCGGTCGTGAGCCGGCCGGAGCAGGTGGGCCAGCTCGTGGAGCAGGACGTAGTCGAGGACGTAGCCCGGCATTCCCTTGAGCCGGTTGGAGATCCGGATCGTCGCGTCGGCCGGGGTGCACGAGCCCCAACGGCTGTGCTGGTTCGACACCCAGCGGACCGAGGCCGGCTTGGCGAGCCCGCCGAGGTAGCGCGACGAGAGCTCAGCCGCCCGGCGGGCCAGCTCACCATCGCTGGGCCGGCGGCGCCGGTCACCCTCGGCCAGCTTGCCGAGCATGGCGTCGACCCAGTGCCGTTCCTCGGCCTTGGTGAAGCGAGCGGGGATGAGCACGATGGTGCGCGCGCCCTCCCGGTAGGCGCTCACGGTGCGGCGACGACGTCGACTGCGTCGCACCTCCACCCCGCCCTCGCCCCGCTCGGCCATACTCCCGAGGTTACGACGAATTGCGCCTGTGCGCCGGGAGCCGCGCGCACCGGCCGCCAAGGGGTGACGAGCACCCGGTCGGCCCGGCGCGCGGAGGTGCCGCTGAGCCGCGCGCAGCCCCCTCCGCGAATCGCGCCTTCACGCTCGCCACGGCAGGTGCTCGTGCTCAGGCTGGTCTAGGGTGGCTAGAAGTCCTGCGCCGAACACCGTGGGCGCGACCGACAAAGGGAGAGACTTCGATGGCTGAGAAGAAGGCTGCCGTGGATACCGGCGAGACCTACCAGGGCGAGTTCTACTGCGTCAAGTGCAAGGATAAGCGCGAGGCGGAGGGCAACATCGTCGTGAGCGAGAACGGCCGGCGCATGGCCAAGGGCAAGTGCCCGGTCTGTGGCACGAACCTCAACCGCATTCTCGGCAAGGCCTGAGGCCAGGCTGGCGACAAGGGCGGGGCTGCCTTCGCGGCCCTGCCCTTCGGCATGCCCGGCCGCACCACTGAGGTGGCCCGCCGAACTCTCTGGACGGACCACCTCAGGGTTGTCGATCAGCAGCCGCAGTTCGGGTCGGTGCACTCGGGGTCGCAGTCACACGACAGAAGGGGTCTCAGCACGGGAAGTCACCTCCCCTCGCTCAGGCGGGCACCAGGTCCCTGGTGCCGGGGGCGGGCAGTCCTGCGACGGCAGGGCCGTGATCATCGTGACCATCTCGGCTCGCAGCGCCGCGAGCCGAGCCACCTCCGAGTCCAGCTCCGCCAGGCGACGGCGCAGCAGCTGCTCAGCAGGCTCGCACGGGCAGACACCTGTGTCCCTGACCGCGAGGAGGTGGGCGATGTCACGCAGCCTCAGCCCGAGCCGCTGGGCTCCCTGGATGAACCGCAGCCGCTCCACCGCCTCGGGCTGGTAGGCGCGGTACCCGCTCGGGGTCCGGTCCGGCGCAGGCAGCAGCCCCGCCCGCTCGTAGTAGCGGATGGTGTCAGGCGCGACGTGGGCTGCTCGCGCCAGCTCGCTCACCCGCAGCCCGCGGACGGGAAGGCCTGTTGTGCTCATGCCGCCGACGGTAAACCCTGGACCGTGGTCCAAGGTCAAGCCCGGACCTGTGGACGGCCTGGGGTGCCCGAGTTCCGTTGTGGCAGATTCGTCGGGTCACCCCAGGAGGTCCCGACGATGCCACCACGCCCGCGGCTCAAGCCGTACTTCCGTCCGCTGCG
>JAABUP010010396.1_pt1 | contig 11005 bp, 8 predicted proteins | sample 5559201 | NCBI WGS metagenome assembly JAABUP01 (sample SAMN10711887, study PRJNA513373) | rock metagenome | isolation source: Antarctica rocks | place: Antarctica | reverse complement strand
TGCACCCTGGAGCCGGACAGTCAAATGGGATGGTGTGATGTTGTACAGACTCACTCCAAAGCGGCTTTCTCACGCCATTGGACCGTGTTGGTCTAATTGACGAAGCGTTGGAGGATTCCACGGTAGAATTTGCCTTTGAGGATGCGCGTGTTGCGCGCTGGGATGGGGTCTTTGAAGGAGCCATGCTGTTCAATACCTTGAAGTTTGAGACTGAGGCTGTCAACTTTTCGATACTGTCGTGGTGGGAGGAAAAGATGGGTTGAGTCTGTGCATTCGATGGCTCATACTCTGGTTAAATACATGCTGCGAGACCTCAGAGGCATTGTGTTCCACCCCTTGTTCTTCTTCACACTTCGTCCCAGATAATGGCACTCTCTGTCAATAGATCTTCACCTTTGTCCTGCATCAATTCTCTCAGACAATAGCATTGTCAAGATTGGGCAATCCGTGATGTGTCAACCGTAGATCCATCACCTCCTGACCTAGTAGCTTTACGATCGTCTAGTGATGTTGAGTCTGAAGCAGTCCGTCTCTGTTGAAACGTGCTTTGGCTCCCATGTGGCGTTCTTCGGCGTTCTTCTTTCACTCCGCACAAAGAATCATAAGATCAGGCCTTGTCATGATGTCATCCCCCCTTCTCATGTGTGCGAGACTGCGAGTCTTCGCTGATCCTTGGCTTTGCTGGGCCTCTCGTTGTAGTGTTCATCTGGAATTGGCCTCATCATCCTGAATGATGTTCGCTGTGTTGGAAAGCTCCAAGGGAGGACATGCTCGACCCGACTGCGACTGGATCGTCGAGCTAGTTCATCATCTTTTCGTTTTCCTGAGGCCTGATGCTCGCCGGCAGAGAAAATTCGATTTGGCAAATTCTTGGAACCCTCGCGTCAAGTTCTTCGACCTCCAGCCACTACACCTGATTTCCAATGCCTGGACGATCATTGGTACTATGCTTTTCGCAGCTCCAGGCCCATGACTCAGACGTCTTGTTGTTTTCATGAAGGTCATTGGAATCTGTGCTATTACTTTAGTACACGCTAGAGTCGCTGCCGAAGCGTGTCAGTTCGGAAAAACTCCAAGCAGGAAAGTATGAAGATGTATAGACCTACTTAGTCCCTGGACCCGACGCTCTAAACACTTGGGCATCTCGGGGTGAGCGGCTCCGAAATCGTCCAGAACACCACTCGAATGATTTATGCTGGAGTAAGGCTCTCAGATTGGGATTCATTTCACTGGGTAAGAAATTCGTCCATCGAGTTTACTACCAGAGGTTAGCGAGCGCTAAGAGATTCTTCTCCTGTCATCCGGCGTATTATGGTAAGTATGGTTCTCCCTCTTGGTTCGAAATACTGATTCGGATAAGCGCCGCCCTCCGTTTCTAATGGTATTGATCTACAGTGTCGGCGCTATCATTTGCTTACCTTCGAACGCTTAGCTGTCAAATCCTCTTGTAGGTATTCACCACCATCCTTTCTTGCTCAAACTCTCCAGTGGCTTCCATATATGCCGACAGCTTCAACAGTACTGGGAGCTGGTCATCATCTCGCTTTTACAGCTCTTCTGCGCCCTCTGGAGAGGCAAAAATCAGGATCATGACTAAAACCAGAAAGATAGAGCCCAACAACCAGTCTCTCATCACCAGCCACCACGATGAGTTTGTTTGAACCAAACGGCCAAGCCGAGGCCTTACCCAAACCTGTAGACCACGAAAGAGAATGTCAGCGAAATAGATTCAAGAAATAAAGGCAGCCATTGAATTGAGGAGGACAGGGGGGGGGGATTTTACCTCATCACGGTCGCACTGGAAACCACTTGCCGGGCATTGTGTGCATAGCATTTGCAATTTGCCCCTCAGCATTGGAAGAGGCTAGCCTACTCTCAGCGGTATCACGTTCAGGCTGGAGAGAGGGCCAGGGCTGAGACCATTGAGTGTGTCAGAGCCAGCGCAAGAGACCCGGGCTTTCCCTGGTGAGATCGCTTTCATGGATGCTTTATCGCGGTAGGGCAGATGGCGTTGGGCCAATTTCAGTCACAAAGCCAAAGGGGAAGATCCATCGGAGACTCCATCTTGGCGATCCTCGACGACAATTCCTCCCACTCCCCCCGCGTTGACAGCTATTACTGCTCGTTACTACAATCAGTACCCTCACTTTGGCGTTTCAGTAAAAATGTGAATGGGGCAAGATACACAGAAGATCAGAAGGAGTGAAACATAGGACACTTACTGCGATGGGTACCCTTGTGCTCGGCTTGGTACGCTTTCTAGGTGGTTCTGAACAGATTTTGATGGCATTAGGCTCTAGTGAAGCCCGATCTTGGAGGTCCCAAGTCGTCTGAAAGGGAGGTGCTGTCATAGCGAAAGCTTGGGTTGGGTTCAAATGCTCTGGTAAAACTGCTTGACATTTGGAGCCGTGCTTTTGTGTAGATTAGAATTATGGTAAAGGCAGACAGTTGATGTTCTCTATCGCGAATGTGATCAAAGACGAGTCGCACCTCATAATTACAATAACGTGCTTGAGCTGGTTTCGCGAACGAGTACAAAGAATCGTTCATTTCCATAAATCTGTCTAGGAAAATGAAAGATGGAGGATTGAGAGTTGGACTGGCTCAAATGCTCTGGTAAAGCAGTTTGGTATCTCGAGCCGTGCTCTTGTGTAGACTAAAATTATAGTAAATGCAGCCAGTTGATGTTATCCATCACAAAGGTGGGCAAGGATAAGTCGCACCTGATAAACAGTCTCCTTACACTATCTCCTCTTGACCTGGCAATGGAAGGCATGAACTGAGTTGGGTCTGAGAAGAAGGCAAATGGGGTGCTTCTTCCTGTGTCACGCAGAATCAAATCAGTCGGAAGGTCGATGTTAAAGACAAGGGAATATACGTTAGTCTGCATTCAATTGATGCCACCAGGATCATGCTGGACAGCAATTTCACGGGTTCTCGAAGAGAGCTTTATTGGCTCAGGCTGATGAATTCCTTTAATGGCAGGCACATATATATAGAAAACAATCGAGAGAGTCAAAGACTTGAGAAATACGGCCGGAAAAAAAGACAAACAATAAGGCAAAACACGAAAAGTTTCAGTAAAGTAAAGAGACAGGATCGACGAAAAGCCAAGAGGTAAGGTAATGTGCAAAGTTTGTAATGGAAGAATCTGATGAGGAGAAGATGGATGCTCCCTATGCTGAATAAATACACGATGAGGCGATCAACCAGTCCACGTAATCCATCCAGATCCATCGAAGTACGGAAGGTCGATACCAGGGATTCTGCAGTCGCCCGAATGGAGCGAGGCAAAGCTTGTTGGATGCATCATCAGCAGAAGAAGCAAAAGGAGGGGTCCATGTGGGTACCCGATTTGGCGCTGGGATACGGAGGGGGCCACCGGATAGGGTCGAAACCCCAAGCAATTCAAGCAAACGTTTTATTGACCCGTTTCTTGGGCGTAACTCGTAAAGGGACGTTCTGTAAATACGGTAGACCCATAAATACCAGAATTTGCAGTGGTAGCCCGTAATTGCGACGAGTTTGGAAGCCGTGCTTCCAGTCAGACCAAAAGTCTAGCGTTATGATCAGCCTGTAACTCTTGGATTTCTGGGGAGGTGGCTCAAATTCATGAAACGGTTGGAGAGATTCTTCAACACTGCATCAACACCGGTGTTAGAATCGTCCTGGACATTGACGGTATCCAGAAATGTGATCCTCAATGTGCGACATATTTGGAAGGGAAATCTTCCATGTGTATCAAGCCTGGTGGTATTGTAAAGCGGTCACTCGAATAATACCCAAGGCAGTGGCCCTGCAGGCAAATGGTGGTTGGGAGCCGTAATTTCTGGCGCCTCAGTATGCTGCCGCCTCGCAAAAGCGACTCGTTATTCCTCCAAGTCCGGAAGCATGCATAATTCACTACGTAAAGATCTCATATTCTCGTCGTGATGGAGGGAAAAGCTCCCGGAGAGCAATCAATTTCCGATTGAATAATGCTCTGATATATGAAAAACACGAGGAAATATGCCGCTGCCAGCGGCCGCGATGATTGATTTCACAAACGAGGCTGATTTGGCCTCTCGGCCTTGGCCACCCTACTGCCCACGACCCGAAAGCTTCTCCGTGTGCCTTGCGCAACTTCCTCCATTTTCCGCATGGTGTTGCGAACCTCCCCTAGCCTAGAGAAACAGGTCAGTTTAGACTTCGAAGTTACAGTGAGGAATCTCACTGTTTTCCCACGGAAAGTGGGTTCCGCCTAGCGGTAACGCGGTATCGCTCCGTGTCGAATAAGCCTTGTAAAATAATTAGTAGGAGATCAAATGACGGCGTTGGGGTCAACGTACGGAGACGAAGCTTCCTCCACTGCTCCTGGTCTTTTGCGTTGAGGCCTGGGCAGATCAGGGGGTATCTGGCGCTCTGTTCATAGCTATGGCAGAGTAGTGTTGCGACATGATAGATGTCAGATCTTACATCGTTGGCCATGTCCTGCACCATGGTGGGTAGCTGTTGGCCGACGGCCACTTGAATCACACCATTCGCGGTGTTTGTGTTGTTAGCCGAAGGGTTGCTGGTCGACTTGACACCGCCGGATTGATCGTCTTGCTCTACCTCACTGTCTGAGGTAGTGTCGCTATCGGAGGTATCTTGATCCAAGGTATTCGCGGTGATGCCATCATTCGTGTAAACCGTAAGGCCTGGGGTATGTATATAATATTTGTCTGTTGCTTGGGGAGAGTCAGCAAGTTCGCCGGAGATTAAATAGTCCCGAAAGCGACTAACCTGGTGAGTCTTCGTCATCTTCACACATGGCCTTGGGGTGAAGCCAATGCGGCCCGGGCCGTCGCTTAGGTTCCGACTCCATCAATTCAACAATGGTGAACAACTGCTCCTTCCTCGTGTCTTTTACAACATCACACAAGACATCATCCTCCTGCAACTCAAACCCATCCTCTCCACCAATACGCAGAACAAGTTTCAAGCCTGGTACAATGGGGCTACTATAATGATAGTAGGGATGAACAGACACAGAGAGTTCCTTCAATTCTGCTATCAAATTTGCGACTATCTTCTGCGAGTCCATACAGATCTTGATGGCAGACGGCTTCAGGTTCGCGCCCCTCACGTTGATGGTATAAGTCTTCATATTAGCCATAATGAATCACAAAAGGCTGGATTGGTGCCTGTCTAGTGTGTTAATGGCGGGTCAAAACCCTAACACTCGATGTAAGATGAGGATATACTGACGAATGAGTGCTCCTCCTCGCAGATGGTGACCCTTGCAATGCTAAACAGTCTGGTATTCTACCCGCAGTATCAAGAGAGATCGTGGCTACTTTCCTGAGAGAGAAAATGGGTTGCGAGTGCTTGGTCAAAAAAGGTTGGCAGCAGGGGTGCTAAGTACCCATTTATCAAGTGAACTTGCGGAATATCATCGGCTTGAGATTTCCGCTATCCGGAATAGGACCGGGGAAACATCGCCGATAACACATTGACTGGCGGCATTGTTGAACTTCATGTTTCAGCCTCCTGATGGGACAATAAATATAAACATTACTACAAGAACAATCGGCTGCTCAAGAGGGGCCTTCGAGCCTCTCCGAGAAAAACATCGTGGGTACATGGGATCCCCAGTAAAACATCTGGTATCTTGTTTCCGTGCTCGACTCTGTCATCGTTGTCATCGTCGCCATGGTCCTCCACCTCCAAGCTCTTCGATCTCCATGTCCGCCACCTCAGCTCCGGAGGGTCTCGCCTTTCCGAGTGATGACACGGAACCCGGATTACGCACAGCCCAGCCCTCTTGCACCAATGGAGGAACAGGGGCAATCATGAATTTTGGGTCTCGTCATTGCGCTAAGGAGAACAAGGGGGAGAAGGGCGAGGGAGAGGATGCGGAGGGAGAGACGGATGAGGGAGAGGATGCGGAGGGAGAGACGGATAAGGGAGAGGATGCGGAGGGAGAGACCGATTAGGGAGAGGAGAACGAAGCGAGGATGGAGAGGGGCCTGGTTCGAGAGGAACTGGAGGAAGGGAGAATGGCGTCCTTGGCTCCAGTCATGATCCCTGGGGTTATGGTCCGAAGAGACGTCCGTTGTTGATACAGAACTGTATACGCCCAATGAATGTATCCAAAATTGTTGAGGAATTTCCAGTTTGTGGTCAGCGAAAGCAATATATTTGGTTCGCAGCACACGCGGGTTACATGTCATCCATTCCGAAGCCTATTGCGCCCTATCTATTGAATATTAAATGTGCAAATCAGAGGCTATTACTAGGATGAGCTTTTCTGAAATCAAGCGAGTCATGTCCACTTACAATTATGGTCGTGATGGCTAGCATTGTGAAAGCAGGGTCTTGGGCTTCATTGCCTGCATCTTTTCTAGGTGAGCTCTGCTTTGTCAAAGTTCCGTGGAGTCTATCATTGATTTCGTCTACTGGCTGATACTGCACCCTTATATTTTCACTTTCGTGGAGCTTGAAATAATAATAGGCGCCACCTATCTAATATTGCATGACAAAGGCCTCCTGGAAGCGATTCGTTTGCGCTACTAAGTCTAGTAATAATTCTCTACTTGAAAGGAGTTTTTGCTCTATTTGATGAGAACTGGAAAGGAACGGTGAGAATGGGAATTGGCCCCTGAAAGCGGATTGAAATTTGCTCAATTAGAGTCGCTGGTGGTATGGACTTCATTAATTCCAAGACATATCCGTGAAGCTTCAATTCGAACGCCGGTATGTCGGGAACTATGATGCGCACTGGTAAAGGAGACTGATTGAACTAGTACACTGCGAAGTCCCAATCTCGCGTGATGATTTTATCTCAATTACTGCACACACAGACGCCTGAAGCAAATACAAAGATCTAGCGTTCAATCATCGCCAATCGCTTCCTTAATCGACATCCTCTGTTCTTTCACGTGAACTGCAGAATCCAGCTCACCATGTTTAACTAGCATTTGCTCTAAGTTTAACATGAAGCCCACCAGATGGCCCCCCTTCGAATTCTCGGGTGAATAGAATGACTCTATTGGTTCCCGTAGGCTCGTCACTGCTGCTTGAGTCTCGCAGAGTCCGTCTTGAGCAATTGCCAAAGCATTGATAACCATCGGTCTGAAATCTGGTGACCAGGTGCGATTTTCGGTTTCGATGGAATTAATTCGGGCCACGATTTCCTGGGCTACTTCCTTGGCCTGTTGGAAATTGTGATGATGAAGATAACGGTGGGCCAGAACAAAGCAAACGCGCAATGTAAGGCTATGACTTCGGCCCAAGGCGCGATCGCTATCGAGGAGTAATTTCTGCAACAGCAGTCCGGCGGGTTCATCGCCGTCTTTGACGCGCCAATGTAGGGTACGCAGTCTTGATGACAGTGTGGCTAGGTGGTGTGTTCCAAGGGTCATTTCGAACGATTCACCTATTACTTGGAGAGATCTTTGGACGACGTCTCCAAAGCTGATTTGGTGAACCTCGTCTTGTGACACAAGCCATTTACATACAAGGTGCAGCGGGTGCTTGTTCCCTAAGAGGAGCTTGCCCATGTCCGAAAAGTGGCGAAGTATAGCCAAAGCTGCCCCTAGCCAGCCATATTTGTGTACAATATCTAATGCGACAAACAGTATGCTGAACAAAAATGGGTCTTCTGATAATATGATCTCCTTGACGTTAGCCGTCGCAGATTCCAGAAATCGCCTTGCCTCAAAGAAGTGTCCATCGTTAAGACATTTGCAAGCTGCAACACAATGGTGGAGCATTCCATCTTGGTAAGTCATGCTATCTAAATTATCCTTCGTCGAATAGCAACGAGACATCTGCCCAGCATTTTTCCATGTTCCAGACTCGAAGGATCCCTTGTAATAGTCTCGGAGTATGACGAAAATGCGTTCCGAGTCCATTATGGCCTTCGGCGCTCTGACTAGAAGAGGCTCAGGAGTAAGACACTCTACTGCCTCAGGCGTCTCGGATATTGCCCGTCGAGCAAGGGCTTCCGTAATTCTCACTTTTTTCCGCTCCCAATAGCGGAGGACGTCCGCGTAGTTCACGGTCCTGCCCCGGATGCGGAATATTGATTTCAACCCGTGTTGGCTCCTATGGGTATGCTTGCGTACAATTGCTCTCATCTCGTTCTCTTTGTTCTTTTTGTCAAGACCCCATTTCTTGATGCGCGTTTTGTACATTTTTGTTCTGAAAAGAATCAGCGACATCAAACACAATTGATCGCGCATAGTCGACCTACGTGGCCTTGAACTGTTGCTGGTTCTTCATTGATTCCATGACTTGGAATAGCGTATGGTCCTCGTAAAGCTGCTCAATAAGCGTCTGTTGCCTAGCCCAGTCTGATTCGCTGGGCCCTTCGACTATTCGAACATGAGCTGATTCGTGCTGGTTGATGCTTAGGTTTGAGGATGGTGAGATTCCAGCCATTATGCCAGGCCAAGGCTGCCGCCAGTGAACGACAGAAAGAAAATAAGAAGGTGGAGTGAAGATAGAATATATGAGACGCTTCAGGATAGAAAACCCAAGGATGGACGGCTATACATTCGAGGAGACAGAGGGGGAGACAGAGCCATGGATGCCCAAGCCTTGATCAGGCTGACCAATAGTAGTGGCACAAGAAGGTAAGGCTACGAAATTATAAAACATGACGCTAGCAAAAGTCCCTCGCAGAGAATAAGCTAGCCGAGTGTAGCCAAGGGTCGATCTGCAGGGTAGCTCTATGGGCTTGCGCATTGCAGATCACTCTGACACGACGAGCGGGCCAATTAAAGTCAGTGATTATGCAAAAGTACCGCGCATGAGATCACGCTAGAAAAATACTGGATAAGGTACAAGTATCAGGGGAACTCGGCCACAAGTCCCTCGCATTGTTACCCGACTAGAGATTGCAACGTTTCGAAAGTCCCGTGCAGGCTCCAAAACGACGTGCCGCCTATTGGCCGGAAAGTCCTCGCAAAAGCTCCTCGCACAAGATCTTACCTTCAGAAGGCCCGAGGACGTGATAGCGCAGTCGCTGAAGTCCCTCGTGATTGTGTCTCGCCAATGAACATGGAACTTGCAAAGTTCCGTGCAGTCTACTAGGGTGAAGTGTATCGGAGGATTGAGAGTGGATTTGCAAAAGCCCCGCGCCGTCGAGCATGGCGTTTCATCATAGTTCCTTGGGAAGAGTGTTGTCCAAATGCACTAAAAATCTATTGTCCTCGTAAATGGTACTCAAAAGTCCCTCGCAGTCTTTCAGGTTGAGTGGTGATATGCTGGTAGAACTGTCATCGCAAAAGTTCCTTGCATGTGGTCATGCTGTGGCAGTAGCCGGCACCTGGCTCCAGGATATAAGAAGGATGAGGTCTCGTCCATGAAGACAGCGAAAAGCGCAGAGTAAGCACAAGAAGCTTCTCCCTTGTGGCAGCCTTTTTCAATTTGCACCCATAGCCCCCAGTGATTCACAATCCTCCATCATAGTGCAGACGCAATGTCCGACAATAAGCCAAAGAACAGCGTTAGCCGTCCCCTCTTGGCAAAGACGCCTGCTCTACTAATCAAGGCGATAGGCACAAGCTAGTGTTAGCCAGAGACACAACGAGCCCGATTCCCATTCCACCTTGCAGTCCACACAGAAAGAACAGTCGTCCAAGACAGCTCAAATGGGGACCACTTCCAACAAAGCTACGAATGGCTCGTTGCCTTCCGAACATTCAAATCATGGGCAAGACGGGGATTCCTCTCGCCAAAGCGATGATCAACATTGGAATGACTCCTACGGGCGATTGAAAGATGACCAACCTTCGAGTTCGGGCATGGACATGTGGCTCAAGCAGACCCCGCGCGAGGAACCTTGGAACGCAGATAGAGCGTCAAGATCTTAGGTCGTATCAGGGTCGACAATTGTCGTTGGTAATGGGGAGACGTGAGGGTTGAGGGCCGCCAGGTTGTGGGGTCAGGGCCTTTTGCGCATGGAAGACTGCTATCAAACTTATTGACTCGCCAAATTATCACTGTAGCCATGGTTTAGAGTCTTCCAATCGTTTAACCAACCCTATGCTTCCTTCTTGTCATTCACATGAGCCCGCACAATTAATAAGGCAGCTTTCTTGTGAGCATGATATGAACAATTTGGTCTGCAACCCATGGTCGAAATCTGAATGCGCCGTAGCCCAATCTCCAGTCTTTGATTCAAGTTGAATGACTGTACCACAAATAGACACAGTCCCAAGGCCAGCTTTCAAGAGTCGTAGCAACCAGTCAAAGCCAATGTATCTCTTCATTTGTGGATATAGAATTCTGTCAGCTTCGATGTTTCCAAAGCATCGCGCGAAATGACCTGGACTCTTGCATCAAACCATTTCCGATTTGCTTCAAATATTCACTCGATCTAATCAAGAAGATTGAGATTTGATCAAGCTTCTCGGGAACTGGAATATTGGCCACGACTTTTTTGACAGATCATTGTGCCATGCGACTTATGCACTAACCCTCGAAAGTCCCCTAAGCGGCCGGCCCGTGCCGAGGAACGCTCTCTGAAACCCTCTCGCCTGCCTGCCACGCGGGTCGCAAAAAAAATGGGACAGCTAAGCCTACTTTGGCAGTAGCGCTATAGACCTGAATAATCTATTAGCACATCCAGCTTAGCAAAACGCTTCACGTTGATCTCAAAATTTATCAGGCTCTAAACCAGAAGCTCAAGATGGTATGTGAATTTTTCCAGATTTTTTCAAGCCCTTTGTAGCTGAGAAAACTCGCTATAATGGGTAACCGCTTTCCAAAATAGGCTTAGCTGTCCCATTTTTTCTGCGACCCGCGTGCCTGCCTCCATCGCCTGTGGGTGCTATTCTCGAAAAAGAACCAGCAGCAATGGGTACGGCCGATGATGTTAGCATGTATTGCTGCATCTGCGGCTGCCCCTTTAGTGCAGTCGCCATCCATCGCTCAGGCACTCCATGGCCAGATAACGAGCCCTGGTTACAGTATTCCGACCCTTACGATGCTCGCATCCTATCGAAAGAGCAGACAGAAGTGCGCCTGGTTCCTC
>JAABUP010010395.1_pt1 | contig 11006 bp, 10 predicted proteins | sample 5559201 | NCBI WGS metagenome assembly JAABUP01 (sample SAMN10711887, study PRJNA513373) | rock metagenome | isolation source: Antarctica rocks | place: Antarctica | reverse complement strand
CGGGCCCAGGCCGGCCCGCTGGCCGGCCCCGGCGAGCATCCGGCGGACGCCCACCGGCGCCCACGGCGCCCCGGCGTCCGGGCCGTGCAACTGGACCAGCAGCATCCCGTGCCCGGCCCGGGCGCGCAGGTGTTCGCGATCGGGGTCAACTACCGCGACCACGCCACCGAGGCCGGGATCGACCTGCCCGAGGCACCGATGGTGTTCACCAAGTTCCCCGCCGCGGTCACCGGCCCCTACGACGACATCGCGCTGCCCTCGGACGCGGTCGACTTCGAGGTGGAGCTGGTCGCGGTCATCGGGCCGGCGCGCTCGCCACGTCGCCGCCGCCGCCGACGGGTGGTCCTATGTCGCCGGGCTCACCGCAGGTCAGGACATCTCCGACCGAGCGGTACAACTCTCGGGCTCGGCGCCGCAGCAATACAACATGGGTAAGTCCTTCGAGGGCTTCGCCCCGATCGGGCCGGTCCTGGTGACTCCCGACGAGCTCGAGGACCCGGACGACCTCGAGGTCGGCTGCCGGCTCGCCGGCGAGCAGATGCAAGCCAGCCGCACCAGCGAGTTCGTGTTCACCATCCCCGAGCTCGTCGCCTACCTCTCCGGGGTGCTGCCGTTGCTGCCCGGCGATCTGATCTTCACCGGCACCCCGGCCGGGGTCGGATGGCTCCGCAACCCCCGGCGCACCATTGCCGTCGGCGAGGAGCTGGTGACCCACATCGGCGGCATCGGCGAGATGCGCCATCGCTTCATCGGCCCCGCCTGACACAACCCTCGACCCAGCCCGATCCCTCGACGAGGAGGCAGCTCGCCATGAGCACCCCCGCACGCCCCGAGCCCGCCGGCCCAACCGACCCGACCGACCCGACCGACCCGACCGACCCGACCGACCCGACCGACCCGACCGACCCGACCATGCCGACCCAACGGCTGCCCGACGGCCACTACACCGTCGCCGCCGAGCGTTGCATAGTGCGCTTCCGGGCCAAGGCCTTCGGCCTGCTCTGGGTGCGCGGGCAGCTCCCGGTCGCCGCTGGCACCTTCGAGGTCCGCGCCGACCGGGTCCACGGCGCCGGCGAACTCGCGGCCGACGCCATCGACACCGGCCTGGGCCCGCGGGACTGGCACCTGCGCAGCAGCCACTACCTGCGGACCGCCGACCATCCCCGCATCCGGGTCCGCACCGATGCCGGCACTCTCAATGCCCCCCAGCTGACCTGCAACGTCACAGTCCGCGGCGTCGAGCCCCCGGTCGCGCTGGCGGTGGAGGGCGTCGAGCACGAGGGCGCGAGCGTGCGGATCACCCTGCGCACCGCCCTCGACCGGTCGCCATACCCGATGCTGCCCCCGCTCGCCGGGGTCTCGCGCGTGGTCCATCTCGAGGTCGACCTCGTCGCCACGCCCGCACACTGACGAGCCCGCGGCTGAGGACGCGCCGCGCCGCGGCCCAGGCGCCTCCTACTGCTGTTCACTCTGCGTGGGCGGATGTAGGATCGCTGCTATATCTGATAGCAATTCGGCGGAGGGGACATCGGCCGTGACGGCGCAAGACCCGGTGGTCCGGCGGATCGAGAGCAGCTCGATGGGGGAGCGGGTCACCTCCGAGCTTAGGCGCGCGATCATTTCCGGGTCGCTGGCCCCGGGCCAGGAGTTCGCGCTGCGCGAGATCGCCGGGATGCTCGGCACCAGCTTCATCCCCGTCCGGGAAGCGCTACGCAGCCTGGAGAGCGAGGGCCTGGTCACCACCCGGCCCGGACGCAGCGCCATGGTCACACCGCTCGACGCCGGAGACCTCGCGGCGGTGTACCGGCTACGCCGCGTGGTGGAGCCCGAGATCGCCGGCCGATCCTGCCAGTTGCTCTCCGCCGACGAGCTCGCGCGTCTCGAGACCCAGGCACACTCCTTCGGTGACGAGGAGCTCGGGATCGATGAGATCTACGAGGCCCACCACGAGTTCCACCTCAGCCTACTCGCCCCCGCCGCGACCGAGTGGGACGTCCGTGTCCTGAGCACGCTGTGGCGAGCCGGCGAGCGCTATATCCGCATCGGGTTCCGCGCCCTCGACACCCAACCGGCCGAGCACGATCGCCGGGAGCACGCCCACGAGGAGCTCCTCGAGGCGTTCCGCACCCGCGAGCCCCGGGTCGTGCGCCGAGCCATCACCAAACACCTCGAACACAACGAGAAGCTCGCCCAGAAGGCTCTCGACCTGGTCTAGCCCCTCCCCGGGCCGTCTCCAGGCCGCGGTGTTGATACCCGCAGTCGGCGTGCGCTGTGACCTGCCTCGAGGTCGACCTCGTCTGCTCCGCACCGTCCTGGTCTCCGCCAAGGTTGAGCCGGGCCGTCGCTATCGCGCTTGTTGTTATATCGCATAGCAGGCTCTAGTGTGGTCCGCGCCGCCCTGGACGGTGTTCGAGCCCCGTCCGGACCCACGTCGCTCGGCGGGCCCGATTCGACGAAGCGATCGAAGGAGATCGATCCTGATGGCCGATCTACAGGTGCCGGTACTCATCGTCGGCGGCGGGGGCTGCGGCCTGTCCGCGTCGATCTTCCTATCCTCCCTGGGAGTGGAGAACCTGCTGGTGGAGCGCCACGACGGGACCTCGCACCTGCCCAAGGCGCACTACCTCAACCAGCGCACCATGGAGGTGTTCCGCCAGTACGGCATCGCCGACGAGGTCTACGCCGCCGGCGCCGGGCTGGAGGCCTTCGGCAAGGTCCGCTGGAGCACCTCGCTGGGCGGGGACGGGCCGCTCGACGGCCGCAGGTTCTACACCATGGACGGGTTCGGGGGCGGGTCGCTCTTCGAGCCGTACATGAAGGACAGCCCCTGCCCGTCGAGCAACCTGCCTCAGATCCGCCTCGAGCCGATCCTCAAGCGGCAGGCCGAGCAGCGCGCCCCGGACCGGGTGCGCTTCGGCCACGAACTGGTCGCACTCGCCCAGGACCCTGACGGAGTCCGCGCCACGGTCCAGGAAGTCGCCAGCGGCGACACATACGAGGTCCGCGCGCAGTACGTGATCGGTGCCGACGGCGGCAAGACCGTCGGGGAGAAGATCGGCGTGGCCATGAACGGTCCCAGCGGGCTACTGGACATGGTCAGCTGCCACTTCAAGGCCGATCTCTCGGCCTACGCCGACGAGACCTGCCTGATCACTTGGTTCCTCAACCCCGACGGAGCCGGGTCGTGGGGCAGCGGCGCGATGGTGCCGATGGGCCCCACCTGGGGCAAACACTCCGAGGAGTGGAACTTCATCTTCACATTCGGGCCCGACGACCCGGAGCGCTTCGACGAGGAGGCGATCGTCCCGCGCCTCAAGGGCCTGCTGCGCCTGCCCGACCTCGAGGTCGAGGTGCTGAGGGTGAGCCACTGGATCCTCGAGGGCGTGCTGGCCGACCGCTACCGCGTCGACCGCGTGTTCCTGGCCGGCGACGCCGCCCACCGCCACCCCCCGACGACCGGCCTCGGACTCAACACCGCGATCCAGGACTCCCACAACCTGGCCTGGAAGCTCGCCGCGGTCCTGCACGGCCAGGCCGAGCCGGCGCTGCTGGACAGCTACGAGCCCGAGCGCCAGGCCATCGGCGAGCGCAACGTCGACTGGGCGATGTTCACCTTCCTCAACCACCTGGTGATCGACGCCGGGCTCGGCATCATGCCCGGCCAGCCCGCCGAAGCGAACCGCGCGGCCATGGAGGCGTTCTTCGCCGACACCCCGATGGGCGAGACCCGCCGCGCCCGGGCCACGGAAGTCATCGAGACCCAGCGCACCGAGTTCCAGGCCCACGACCTCGAGATCGGGTTCCGCTACGAGGCCGGCGCCCTGGTCCCCGACGGCTCCACCCCGCCCCCGAGCGACCCGATGGGCTCCACCTATCACCCCACGACGCGCCCCGGGCACCGACTGCCCCACGCCTGGCTCGAACGCGACGGGGAGCGGGTGTCCACCCACGACCTCGTCGGGCGCGACGGGTTCGTCGTGCTCACCGACCCCAGCGGGTCGGCGTGGGTGACCGCGGCACGCGCCGCGGCGGAGAAGTTCGGGGTCCCGCTCACCGCCGTGACCATCGGCGCGGGCGGTGGCGGCGCGGACGCCTCCGATGTCGAGGGCACGTGGGCCCAGGTCCGCGAGATCCCTGAGGGCGGAGCGGTCCTCGTGCGCCCCGACCAGCACATCGCCTTCCGGGCCGCGGGGTTGGTCTCCGACCCCACCGACGCCCTGTCCGCCGCGCTCGCGACGGTCCTCGCCCGCTGACCGTCCCGACCCGCTGGCGCAACCGGCGACATCCAAGATTCCGAATCCAAGATTCCGAGGAGAACCCCATGGCCGAGTTCGACCTGAGCCGCCTAGCGGCCGAGGACGAGATCACCAGGCTGATGTTCGCCTACTGCTCCACCATCGACACCGGGAACCTCGACGCCACCGCGGCCCTGTTCGCGAAGGGCACCTGGTACCTCAATCCCGACAGCCCGCTCAGTGGCACCGATGACATCGCCGCGTTCCTCAACGACTCGGTGATCCTCTACGAGGGCGTCCCGGCCACCCGCCACGTCGTGTCCAACATCCGCATCGAGCTCGCCCCCGACCGCCGCAGCGCCCACGTCGATTCCTACGTGATCGTCTTCCAGTGCCTGCCCGGCTCGGTCCCCAAGATCATGTTTCAGGGCGCCTTCGACGACACCTTCGCCCACGACGGCAGCGCCTGGCACTTCGACGTCCGTCGCATCCACACCGACGGCACCGGAGACATGTCCGGGCACCTGCGCGGCGCCCAGCCCGTGGCCGCCGGAAGTCCCTGACCCATTCCGAGGCCCCACCGGGCTCGGAACCCCACCCCCGTTCAGGAGGAGAACCTCATGACCGCCACCCGACCCACGGCCGTCGACGTCACCCGCGACCTGCTCAAGGCCGCCGACACCGACATCGCCGCGTTCTTCGCCGCATTCACCGACGACTGCCAGTTCCGGATGGGCAACGCCGAGACCGTGGTCGGCCGCGAGAACATCCAGGCCTGGGTCGCGAACTACCTCGGTGCCGTCGGCGGCATGCGCCACGTCATCTTCGAGGAGTTCAGCGACGGCGACGTCGCCGCCCTGCGCGTCGAGGTCACCTACAGCATGGCCGACGGCAAGGAGTTCACCCTGCCCGCCGTCACCCGCACCAAGATCCGCGACGGGAAGGTCAGCGAGTACCTGATCTTCATGGACCCCTCCCCCGTCGCTGCGGCCTCCTGAGGCCCCACTCCCGCCCCAAACCGGGTGAGCCGAGCGGGCCCGCGGTGTCGGCGCCCGCCGGCTCGCCCGCGTTCGACACGAGGCATCCGCCGACCGGCCACTGCGGTCCGGGCCGTGGATTCGCCGATCCCTGCGCGACGAGAGGACGACCCCGACGATGACCAGCGCGACACTGCGCCCGAGCCCGACCGCGGACCCGGCCCACGGTGTGGACCTGGGCGCCCGCAGGCGGCGGCGCTCTGCTCGGCCACCGCCGATCGGCTGCGAGGCGACCGCATCGCCGCGGTCCCGAGCCGACGACGCCCGCGCCCAGTGGCTCGCCCACACCGCCGGGACCCGTCGCGCGCCGACGACCGAGCCTCTGCGACGGCGTTCCTGAGCGAGGCCCAGGAGACCGCGAACAGGCTCGGACTCCGGAGGCGGTGGCGCGTATTCAACCCCGTCGGGCTCGGTGGCCTCAAACGCCATGTGGACGGCCTTCGGACCGACCAACGTCGCGATACACCGCATGACCACGGCGATGGAGCTCGGGGACGTGCAGGTAGCCGTCGACCTCGCGCGGTCTCCACCACCGCGGCCGGCGACCATGCCTCCGCGACCGGCCCCCTGCCGGAGCGAGGCCGAGCCCGGCTCGGCCGGCGCCTTCTCCAGCGCGCGACCGCGCCGAGGAGACCGCGCACCGCCACGCCCAGCGCCACGGCGCGTGGCCGACGGTCTCCGAGCTCGAGACGGCCGCCGCCGTCTCGCGCGGCACCGCAGCGGCTGCGCTCAAGGCGCTGCGCACCGCACCGCTCCCGCTGCACCTGATCAGCGCTGCCGGCGCCAGCCGACGCTGGGCCGGGTTGTGGGACCGGGCCGACCTGGCCGCAAAGCGGGTGCCGAGCTCGGCGCAGCGCGAGGCCCTGGCGGCGGCGATGGCGGCGCGCCGCCGGGAGTGCAGTCGAATGGCGGAACCAGTACGGGCAAGGCGGCTCACCGAGCAGGAGGGCCGGCAGCTGACCCGGATCGTGCGGCGCGGGCGGGGCAGCTCGATCCGGGTCCGCCGGGCCACGATGATCATGGCGTCGGCGGCGGGCACATCGGTCCCGCGATCGCCCGGCTCGTAGCCGCCGACGAGGACACCGTCCGCGACGTGATCCACGCGTTCAACCGGCGAGGACTCGATGCGCTGGACCCTCAGTGGGCGGGAGGCCGTCCCCGCCTGATCAACGATGAGGACGACATCGCGTTCATCGTCGCGACGGCCAAAGACCGCCCCGCCACCCACGGCCTGCCGTTCACGCACTGCAGCGTGCGCAAGCTCGCCGCGCACCTGGCCCACTGCGACCACCGCTGCCCGCACCCCGGGCGCGGGCACCGCATCACGATCGGGCGCGAACGGCTCCGGCAGCTGCTGCGCGAGCACGGGCTCTCGTTCCAGCGCACCCGCACCTGGAAGGAGTCCACCGACCCGGACAAGGAGACCAAGCTCGACCGCATCGAGGTAGTAACCCAGCGCTACCCGGACCGTTGCTTGGCCTTCGACCAGTTCGGGCCGGTCTCGATCCGCCCCTGTCACGGGGTCTGCTGGGCGAGCGAGACCAACCGGTCCGGCTGCCCGCGACCTATCACCGCACCCACCCGCTGGGTGCGGATCTCCCCAGCCTCGTCGTCGATCGCGCATCCCACGACCGACGAGCGTGAACGTCCAGACCCACCCACGTACTTTCTGCCAACACCCGGCGCCTCCCGCAATTGCGGCACCGTCACCGAGTACGACGGTGAACCGCGCCAACTTTCGAGCGAGGCGCCGGGCCTCCATACGGTCTAGTCTCCGTTTGGACAGCACGCGTTCGACGTACAGCGAAGTACGGTCCCGAGGCCCGAATAGTTCCACTTGGGGAAAGGGAGAATGTTGTCAGGCATCAGCTCCGCTCTGATCGCCAGTCTTGCGGCTCTACTAGGGATCGCCATTGGGCGACTGTGGAACGTCCGATCTGAACGCAGCCGCTGGCAACGTGATCAGCGGGCTCGTGCCCATGAGGGTCTCGCTGTGCAGTTCTACCGGTGCGTGAAGCATTACAAAGCTCACCGTGGAAGGTGACATGAAAAGTGTTCAATAAGTCCGTTCAGCGAAAGACTTTGCCCGCAGCAAATCGAGAATCTTTCAGGAGCCGATTACCATGAATACCAAGCCTCACAGGCGCCGCCAGTTTCTTAACGGAACGCTCTCCGTTCTTAGCTTGGCGGGTCTGGCGCGGGCCGATGTTGCCCAACTGGACAAGCCCGGCGCGCCCAGCCTCTTCAATGTGCGCGACTTTGGCGCGAAGGGCGATGGCGCTACCCGCGACACAACCACTATCCAAGCCGCGATCGATGCGGCGTTTGCGAGCGGCGGCGGGATGGTGTTCTTCCCTACCGGGCGGTTCCTCTCAGGCACGATTAACTTGAAGAGCCGTGTGACGCTGCATCTCTCGCCCGGAGCCGTGTTGCTCGGCAGCACAAGCATAGCGGACTATCCGGCCAAGGACTTTCCCGCGCGTGATCTCGACATCGGCGGCTACAAAATCTGGGCGCTTCTCTATGCGGAAGACGCGGAGCAGATCGCGATTGAAGGTGATGGCGTGATTGATGGCAACGGCGAATCCTTCAAGAAGTTCGAAGTCCAGAATCCCGATGTGCCGAACAACCCGCGCCCGCGCATGATCTTTTTCAAGAATTGCCGCGCTGTGAGTCTGCGCGATGTGACGCTGCGCGAGTCAGGCATGTGGACGGTGCATCTGGCGTTGTGCGACGCGGTGCGGCTCGGCGGCCTGCGCGTCACGTCCACCTTCAACCTGAATCAGGACGGCATCGTGATCGACAGTTGCCGCGATGCGACGGTTAGCGATTGTTACGTGAACACGGCGGACGACTGCATCGTGCTGAAGAGTTCCTTCCCGCGCGCGTGCAGCGACGTCACGATCAGCAACTGTGTGTTGCAGTCTTACTGCGCCGGGCTGAAGCTTGGCACGCAGTCGCTGGGGGGCTTCCGCAGTATTGCGATCTCCAACTGCGTGCTGCACGACTGCCGTCTCGGCGGCTTGAAATTTCAGGTGGTGGACGGCGGCGACCTCGAAGACGTGACGGTGCAGAACATCACCATGCACAACGTCGCCGCGCCCATCTCTTTTCGCCGAGGCAACCGCGGGTTCGACTTCGGTTTCAAGCAAGTGGAGCGCCCGCGTCCCATCGGCAAGCTGCGCAATGTGCTGATCAGCCAGGTGCGCGCAACGCTTTCCACCGATGCGGCCTTACGCGACGGCCACACGATGAGCATTGCCGGCATTCCCGGATATCCGGTGGAGAACGTGACGCTGGAAAACATCGACATCACCTTTCCGGGCGGCGGCACGCTTGAAGAGGCGCGCCGGGCCGAGGTTCCCGAGCGTGAAGCCGCTTACCCCGAACACAACATGTTCGCCATCCTGCCAGCGTATGGCTTGTGGGTGAGGCACGCCGCGCGCGTCACACTGCGCAACGTGCGCTTTGACCTCGCTGCCGCCGACGCGCGCCCCGCTCTGATTTGCGATGATGTCGAAGACCTTGAACTCACTGGTTTCAAAGCCTTGATCTCCGGCAGCGAACCACTCATCCGCCTGCGCCAAATGCGCGGCGCCTTGCTGCAAGGCTGTCGGCCAACCGGCAGTGTGGCAGTGTGGAAACCTTCGTGCGCACCGAAGGCGAGCGCAGCGCGAACATTGCATTGTTAGGGAACGACCTGCGCCGTGTCCGACTGCCGATTGCCAAGGCCAATGGATTCGTCGGCGGTATCACCGAAGCAAGCAACCTGGGAGCGACGCAACCATGACTAACGTACATGCCCACCGTGAGAACCTGCGACGCGAGACCGCCAGGGGGGTACCGGCCTGGACACCACCCCGGACCCAATGTCCTTGCGTTAGCCGGGGCGTAGGCAGTGGATCTGGATTCGTCGTGTGACGGTGGCGCCGGTGGGTTGGTTCTTGCGGGCGGGGAAGTCGCCGGCCTTCTTGGTGGCCCGGGGGCTGGTGCGATCGGGGCGACGACCTGCGGGAACGCCCCTTCTCGGGAGCCGCTGGCGGGCCGACCGAAGTGTCCGGCGTTCTCGGTGGTGTCGGGCGCGTCGGTGCTCGAGCCGTCCACCGAGACCACCCGCAGCCCGGCGCAGAACACCCCCGCCGCGTCGTGGGCGCCGGTCGGGCCGGCCACGTGCTCGAAGAGCATGTGCAGCGGATCGGCGCCGAGCCGCGCCCGGGCCCGCGCCAGCGAGGAGATGTTCGGCGGGCGCCACCGCCGGCCCTGCCCCGCCTCGACCCATCCCCTCGGATCGAGGTCTCCGTCGAGCAGCTGCTGGCCGCGGCGGCGGTGAAACAGCCCGTCCACCAGCTTGCCCAGCACATGGGCGTAGCCGCAGTTCGGGCCGCGGAACAGCCACAACGCCAGCACGAAGTACACCACCAGCCGGCCGGCAACAACCGCCGTCGGTGCTCGCGGGTCCCCGTCGTGGCCACCACCTCGTCGACCAACTGCGGCGGGAAACGCCCTGCTCAGCTCCCCTACTGACACCCGATCCGGTAACCAGCCCGCCGACGAGAGACCCTCGGTCCCGTCGTGACCCACGACAAGATCCTTTTCAGTGGACGGTCACCGCCCACCGCAACCACGAACTGTTCGGCGTGTCGCGCTGCCGAAGACCTAACTTAGACCTAACTAGAGCAAGGTCATTGCGGAGCGGGCGGCCAGCGATGAGGAGGATGTTGCCGACCATGATCTGCGTTTCGCACATCACGGTGGTCGCGGCTAAACGAGGACCACCCGCCGACAGTTAGCTTGTCTTTTCGGGCGGGCCCAGGTTCTTCTCAAGGAGAGCACGCAGCATTATCTTTGCGGTCTCTACAGGTCTTTCTACGTTACCTAGTGCTTCCGCACCCGCGACACCTTCATGCAGGAGGATAGAGTAATCGACAAGCGTTACCGGGTCGCGAGAGTCGGTTTGATCAGCAATTCGTTCGAGATAATCACGGACCCATCGCTTGTGCTCTACAATGACTTCCTGTGCGGCGTGATCCCGGTCACCAAGCTCGGCGCGAGCCTTTGCGAACGCGCACCCACTGCTGTCACGTCCCATCCATTCCGCAGTCGCGTCCAGTGTGGCGAGAAGCTTTTCTTGAGGTCCTTCCAATCGTCGTTCTACATAATCGGTCAACCATTCGCGGTAGCGGGCGTCTCGGTCGCGTAGATAGGTGGCTACTAGTTCGTCTTTTGAACCGAACCGATCGTAGAGGGTCTTCTTCGTGACACCAGCGTGTCTGGCAATCTCGTCGACCCCCACCCAGACGATGCCGTGACGGTAGAAGAGCTCTGCGGCGGCGCTCAGGACACGCTGAGCCGCGGGAGTCAGTACGCCGGTCGGCGTCGGCTGGCGTGGCACGGTCCGCCCCCTGTCCATCGCCCTCGCGTGGCTTGTAGGTCACGGTTGACGTTCGCTGAGCTGGACTCTACCGTCCGGTCTACTATCCCGACGAGTCTACCGAACGTTGGCGTCGGCAGACTCGAGCGTTGAGCGGAGGACGCCCTGGTGAACACGATCACCTCGCAGCCCAGCGCCTCGGTGGAAGATCTGACGGCACTCGGGCGCACCAGCGGCCCTTGGGCTCAGGCGGTCGTAGCATTTGATCTTGGGGTTCGGTGGGGAAGGATGCCCCGTCGTGCGCAGGATGTTGACCAAGGCCGACCGGGAAGAGATTTCCCGCGGGTTGGCCGAGGATCTGTT
>JAABUP010010394.1_pt1 | contig 11007 bp, 5 predicted proteins | sample 5559201 | NCBI WGS metagenome assembly JAABUP01 (sample SAMN10711887, study PRJNA513373) | rock metagenome | isolation source: Antarctica rocks | place: Antarctica | reverse complement strand
AAGCTGTGTGGCAAGTAGCTGCGAGTGAGTGGCGACATTGATGAAACATGGTGCCCTACACCAACACCCTCTCCGCCCGCCTGATAAGCTCCTCGTACACAGTCCACGTAAAAGCGCTGCTCAACGCCTTCCTGCCAATGCGCATACTGAGCCCACTAAACATACTCTTGACCCCTTCATCCCGCAGCATCATTCTAGCCGCTTTAAACATATTGCCGTACCTCGACGGCGCAATCTGCAGCCGTGTCTTAATCGCATCGAAAGGATTCGTGAGTGTAGTAGCCGTCACGGCAGCCACAACCCCGGACGCGAAATTGATAGGTGCCGAGCTGGACATAGTCGCGGGCTTGAGGTGCTCCCCAGTCGTTGCGACCGCTCCAAACCTTGCCTTCGCTTGCTCGTAGACCAACACGTACAAGCCAGCATATGGCGCATCTCGGACTGCGGTAGCGCCGAAACCCGCGAAGAAACCGCGCATGCCCTCTTTCGCCGCGATATCTTTCGCTGCGCCAGCCAACGACTTGTACGCATAGTGTGTCGACTCATAGCGCACTTTCATCACCGTGATGGGGTTGACGATGAACCCAGCAGCCACCCGAGCCAGAGCTCCAGTAGTCAAGTTCGCCACATTACCCAGCTTCGGCAGCGCTGACGAGGACCCAGTTGCGGGCTTCACTTCGCCACCGGATACGATGGGTACGGCGGGTAGGCGTGTAGCATACTGTCTCATCTGATTGAGCATGCCAAAGTATAGCGCGGATCCGCAGCCCGTTCTGATGACTGAGGGCGTGACGCCTCGCCACAGCGAGCGGACTGGGTTCGGGCCATTGAGGATCTCGCGGAATGCGCGTGTGAGTGTGGATGCTTGCGACTGCTGCACTCGGGTCTTCAGGAGGTCGGCGGGTTGGAGTAGGAAGGCGCTCACAGCGCCTGACCCCAGGCCGGCTACGATGTGGAAGGCTGCGGGTATGTGTCAGTGGAGTTTCTATCGTGCGATGCGGTGATGTCAGGTACCTGAGCTCGCTTTCTTCCTCTGAGGGGCATCGGACATGTCAGAGTGGGCTTCACAGTGTTGCAGGCATGATTGATTTGTTCAAACGTGATGTTGGATTGTGGAAGTGAAGTGTCGTCACGAGAATTGTCGCTTCAAATGTTGCGATTGGCGACGAAGCGAACAGGGATGTCACTCATCAGTCACTGGCAACCTGGGTACGCACCTACATGTAGTCCATCACGACGCGATTGAGGTTTCGGTGACAACTGTGGATGAAGGATACTGTATCAGCGACATGGATGAAGCGAACGAGAGAAGAAAGTGAGCGACCTGCCACCCAGGAGGCACACCTGTGTATCTCCTTGATTGTATTATATATATGGTAGATTATTCACTATGTCCCCAAGCAAAGCCAACAGCGTCAGTCTGGGGTATATCGCGATGGAACTCAGACGCCAGCAAATGCGTGGAAGCGACCACCGACAAAGCCGGATCCCAGACAACCATCCCTCAAGCACAATCTGCACCGTTTTTGTCGACATATGAGAAATAGATCTTAACAGAGTTCACGCCGTCTAAGCTGGCAACTACTCCCCGGCTGGTGAGTCAAGCTCATCCCCAAGGCTGCGGAAAGCAGGCGGTGCGGAATCAGCGATATCGAGGTCGTCGTCGTCTTCGAAGCTTTGCATGTGTACTCTGCTCTCTTCCGCATCCCGATCATAGCTCTGCTCGCGGAATAAAGGCGTTGTAGGCCCTTCAGAGTAGTCAGAGACCCTCCGATCACGAGAGGGTGCGTCGGTAGGTCTTTGGCGAGACATGGGCGCTGCGTAGGACTGCAAGTGCGGACGCGGCAGTGAGGCCTTGGCTCCGGGACTCGGACTTTGGCGCAGGGTGCTGGCTGGTGGTGTCATCAGCCCAGCCATGTAGCTGGTAGGCCTGGCGCGTGTCAGGGGAGCTCTGGCAGGCGTAGACGAGCCTGCGGGCGGTACGCCTCGGGGAGCAGCCCTCAGGGACGAGCTTTCCATAGTGCTGCGCCACTTATTGAAGGCGGACGAGAGGGATGAGGCTTTGGGAGCAGCGAAGCCTGAAAGACTGGCCAGCGCCTGACCACCGAGCGACTGAGCTGTATAGCCCAGGCGCTCCTTCTCCTGCTGCTCCATTTGCAGAGTCGCCCGAATCCGGATCGCGGTATCGCGTACAGTGGCGCGATCGAAAGCTGGCTGTGCGAGGGTGTTGACGAGATCTGTAAGATCGTCGCTGCGGACGGCGAGAAGCTCACGTAGCCAGGTGATCTCGGATTCACGCTCCTTCAGCATTTCGGTATCTTCGTTTGCTTTGCTGTTTTGAAGAGTCTCGATGCGGGCTTCGCGCTCTTGCAGCTGCTCCTGTAACACCAGAATGGATTCGCGCAGGGCTTGCGGTGACACCTCCTCCGGCGGGCCACGCAATACGGATGGAGGTAGTGGCGTCTTGCTCTGAGCATTCATCACAGCCGCCTGGGCAGCCGACTTAGCGATCTCCAGTGTCTCCTCCAGATGAAGTATCCGATCGCGAGAGTGCTGCAACTTAGCATCAGACAAGGCCAGGCGCTCCTCTAGTATGTAGGTGGAGTGCTCTTTGTCCTCGAGTGCGTACTGCAGCGCCCGTTCATGCCGTTCGGTGAGCTCTTGTAGGCCACTCTCGTGCTTCTGGCGCACTGTGTCCAACGCAGCACGAGAATCATCACCCGCTCTACGAGTTGCCTCGTGCTGGGCGACCCTTTCCTCCTCTGATCGACGCTCGTACATCTTCGCGATCGCGTCTGCTTCCGCCTTACCGCTGTCAAGCTCAGTGCGCATCTTCAGCAGCTCGCTTTCGTGCTCCTGCCGGACACCATTGATCCGCTGCTTCGCAGCCCCATCATCCATCTCCAACGTCTTGCGCACATCTTGAGCCGCCTGCAGAGCCTCAAGCCCCTCACACCGAACCCGCAACCCCTCCTCTCTAGCTCTCGCGCTCGCCTTCTCGTCAGCCAGCTGTCCAGCCGCAGTAGCCATATCCGCATGCAACTTCTCCAACCTCCGCCTCATACACTTGCTCGACTCATGAGCCTCGTCCACCTGGCGCCCCAAATCGGCGATAGTGCTTTCCAGCTCCTCGCGCTCGCGCTGACCATCGTCAACATCGTGCCGCCATCTACTACTCGACGTGCGATACTCCTCGAGCGTCCCCTGCAAGGCCTCATTCTCGGCTTCGATGTTTCGCCCGTGCTCTTCAGCGCATTTGTGAGCTTTCTCGGCTTTCTCACAGCGGTCGAGGAGTTCGCGGCGTTCTTGCTCCATAGCTGCTAGTTTGCCGTTTTCGTCGCGAGATGAGTCACGTAGTAGGGCCACTTCCTCCTCGGCAAGACGCAACATCCTCTGCGTCTCCGCCGCGCGTTCCTCCACATCGCGCCGGCGATTCGCTTCCTCCAGGGCACCCGTAAGGGTCTCCTGCCACTTGTCTTCGAGCTCGGATATCTCGCGCGTATTGGCCTGCTTACTCTCCACAAATGCAAATGGTATCAAAGCTTGACTTTGGCGGTGAAGCGCGTCCTCGACCACGGCGCGCACATCGTCGAGGTCCAGACAGGCAGACGCTGCCCTCGCAAACGACACCTTCATATCAGCTAAAGCCGAGTGAAGATCAGCAATATCGTGCGAGGATTGAGATCGCCGCGGACTCTGTTCACGCAAGGCTTCGATGATAGCTGTCTTGATCTGGTGCAGATTCTTGTCTTTGCCGCGCGATGCAGGGCGATGCGGACGTTCGTCCGGGAGGTCATCTTCGTCATCAGCGTCACTCTCTGCAGTAGATGAGGTTCGCTTCAGAGACGGCCTATCGGTCGACCTAGCACGCCTCACGAGATTTTGTCGTATGCTGCGCAAGTTCTCCTCCAGAGGCAAGAGGCGCTTCTCAACCACCCTGCCAATGAGCTCGTCGATGTGATGGTCGAAGAAAGCGCTGCGGTGCTGAAGTCTCTCCTCGTCCGGCGGTGAGAGCACATCCGACCAGTCGCTCACTGGAGCCTCCTCGGCTTTGTTGAGGCGAGTAACATTAGGCCAACCATTCACAGCCCGCTCGCCACTATCGGTACGTTCGTGCACAGTGAAGGAAGAGTCGGCTGGCGCATGCTCAACATGCCCGTGTCGTCTAGGACTTGGATTTGGCGCATGGCTTCTCGACCAGTCCTGTAAATACGTCACACCCGGAAGTGGCTGCTCATCGAAATCAGGTAGCGGTGACATCGCGCGAGCGTCTTCGACATCCCGCGGCCCATGGAGTTCGGACTCGTTGAGCTGCCGCATGACAGCGTCAATCTCGTCGAACGAAGGCTCTGGGTGCGCGACAACATTGATGCGCCCACTTGCAGGGTCGTCAAAAGCCGGTTGGGTTGACGGTAGCATGGGCAAAACCACAGGTGAGGTTTCTTGGTCGTACACGGGGGACACGGCGAGCTCGCCGTCTTCCATGATCTCACCTTCTTCCAAGTCGTCGATTGAGACCGGGCGGATCCTGGCTGCAGCATCCCGATCACTATCAATCAAAAGGAGGGCTGCAGGTGGCTCGAAAGCTAGGGCCAGAGCCGAGAGTGAGCTGGATGGTTTGTGGGCGTGGTTTCCTCTGGATCCAGTCTCGCCTTGCGAGAGCATCATCTCCACTTCTTCAGCTTCAGCGAGACTTGAGCTTTCGCTGGCAACATCGTCTTGTGCTGCTTCGGCTCCGGCAACGGTGTCTTCGTCAACCTCGTACGCCGGGCTCACAACAGCATGTGAGGGAGCATTCGACATGAAATTGGCCGCATCCGGCATTGGTGTCGGATCCGCAAACCTCGGGACTTCATCGCCGTCATGGCCGCGATGCCGCTGCCTCTTCAGTCGCTCATCGCCTTGAGCGGCACGACCCTGCTCGTCCTCATACTCTTCGCTGGATTCAACAAGCTTGCTAGCAGGCTCCTCCGGAGGCACAATTGCGATAGCTTTGGATCTTCTCACCGGCTTGACGATGTCCGGAATATTGACCTTGCCGAAAATGCTCGGTAAGTCGTCGACAATCGATCGTGATCCCGTACTAGACTTTGCCGGCTCGAAAGACGGTGCGTTTGGCTTGAACGCAGGCATTTGTGCCGAGAAGCTGAAGTCCGAGCGAGGTACCGTGAGCGGGTTGGACGGTTTGAAGGCGGGCGCTGCGACGTTGAAGATGCCTGACGAGGGCTGACGAACATGTCCAGACTCCGGTACGGCCCAAGAGACTGTCGCTGGCAAATCGAAAGCGGTCTTTGTGCTAGTGGGTTTGATGGAAGCTGTTGAGTTAGACTCTACGGCTGGTACAGCGATGCTGCGTGACAAGCTATTGTAGTGGCTGTGCTGCAGCTCCTCCGCCACCAGGTCTGTCCCAGATGAGTCCTCGTCACGCACGAGTCCAGCTTGTCGGTGTTGCGTATCATTTACGACGGGCGCACTCTCTTCACTAGACTCAATTACTTCTATCCAGTTGCTCTTCTCGACTTCGTGGCGCAGCTCGGCTTCCAGAATATCCCGCTCCAGGGTTTCGCTTATATTATGCTGATGGCCTCTGGTAGGTGTCGGTACGGCAACATCCACATTGAACTGGCTCCTCTTGTGCGGTGGCACGTAGGCAGGAGGTTCGGACGCAACGGCGGAGATGCCCGGAGCCAGCTCCAGAAGCTTGTCTTGGTCATCTTCTTCAGGCAGTTCTGGTAGGGCAGATGTTTGGCGCAGGCTTGGCAGCTGAGTCACGTGAGTATGCTGCACCGGCGGATGCTGAACGGACTGTGAGTGAATATGCTGCCGATGTCTCTGGTCATGCATCAGGCTATTGCTGTACTCCTGTGGCGATTGCATTGCAAACGGCAGTTGACCAAGTGGCGAGGCCGGGCCACGGCTAGGATCCAGATCACGTCGGAAGCCTGGCGGGTACACCGGCGATCCACCGCGAGGGACGCTGTGCAGTCCATATTTTGGTTGGAGTTGCGGCGGCAAATGCTGTGTCTGAACGTGCGGGAATCCCATGGGTCCGGAGAATGTCGAGTGTCGATGCATATGGCCATACGGGCCGATCGCAGGAGACAAAGGCGATGCGACTGACATGGTGTGCGAATGACCACGCAGCATCGGCGGCCGTCCTAGACTCCCTGCGGAGCCTGTAGGTAACGGTGGTGAGAATGGGAGTGCCGGATATTGGCCTAACACCTGCCGCGACTGGTCTTGTGCGTGCATCCGAGACGGAACAGCAGTCTGACCAGGCTCGCTATCACCCATACTGACTCCGAGTGCAGCGAGCCTCTGCTCGATAAGTTGTTCCGCTTCCACCTTGAGTCTCCTCAAATCAGGAAGCAAAACTTGCGGCCGCACTTCCCGAGCCTGTCGGCGTATTTCGGATTCGTCTGGGTAGATGGGTCGTGCATGCGCGAGCGTCGCATCCAGGCGAGGGTCCGACGCAAGATCAAACCCGCGTGTGTCGTACCCACCCGCCTCCCATCGCTTCAATTGTTCCTGCACGTGCTCGGGTTCGAGTGGCATAGACCTTCCCGAAGACTGGGAGTCTAATGCTGGGATAGAGATCACACAGGTCTTGCCCCGCCAACTCACGCGCCGCTTAGAACGCGAGGACTCCAGGCGGTTAGTACCGGGTCGATACAGCGGTCTGGAGGCAGGCTGTTCGAACGCTTGCGGCTCCGTTGCGTTTGCGGTCGTCTCATAAGAGCTTCGCTCGTTATCAGGCCCGCCGAGTTTCACATCGTTCATCTCGTCGATGCTACCAGCTCCGACCGCCCGGGCACCTGCAGACTCCTTGATGCCCTCCACTGCCTCGAGAGGTGGCGTGTCTCCCATCTCTTTCGGACGTCCACTCTTTGTGGCCACAGGCGTGACCTGCGAAGCGGCTTCCTGCCCATCGGTATCCGTCCCTCCGCCCTCGTCCGCCTTATCGAGTGGCGGTGTCGTCGGCCATTGCGAAGCATGTAGACTTGACATCTCTTCCGATTGCCCGCCGCGCACACTCTCCAGGAAGTCCTGTTGGTTCAGCGTGCGATTGTCCTCGCGCGGCCTATGTCCCTTGTGCTTGCTGTCCGCCGACTTGGCAGATGCTGGTGAAGACGAGTGATCCTGACCGTCCTCGTCCGTCCCTCGCATGTCCCAAGAATTGTCGCTCCACCGCTGTGTGTTCTCGGAGTACAGCCGCTGAGGGAGCTGCACCCAGCGCTTTGTCCGTGAACGTGGTGTATACGCGTCTTTCTCCTCCTGGGCTGCGGTCTCGACCGTAGCGCTGCGCGAGTGTGATATTCGCGGTCGCGGAACGCTCGTCCCTCCTAATCGGCTCGGCAGCAAACGCTCAAGCCCAAATCTTGGTATTGGCGAAGACTCAAGCTGGTCCTCGCTCGGCACTTGCTCCGACAAAGCAGTCCGCGCAGAGCCAATAGGCGACGGAGAACGGTCGTACGGCGAACCCCAAGCTGCAGTGTAGTACTCGGAGCTGTTGTCACGATATCTGCTACGTGTGCTGGCAGGCGTTCGTGGCGGTGGGAGGCGCGCCGTGATTGGGCTCAAGAAATGCTCTTCCGGCTCTGGTAGTCTGCCACGAATTCCGAACAAGGTCGGCGAGACTAGAGATATATCATCCTCGGCGACTGGCGGAGACGAGGGCGGTGCCGGGTAGTCGTCCGTGGTGACTGTCGCGGGAATTAGCAGGCCTGCATAATGCAAGCTTGCGCTGTACGTACCTTCCACCGTGCTGACACTGAGCGGCCTTTACACGCTCCCGAATAGCCTCCTAGCTGGCTGGGAAAAGCGCAATATGAGCTGTCGTCTAAATGGACGCCGAATGTCTCCAAAGGCCCCAACGCGAGCTGCCAAGTAGGAAAGGTAAGGTATCTTCTGCGCAGTACAAACGAAAGTGAAGAGCGACAAGGACAAGCGCAAATCAAAGGATGATTATCATAGTCCAGTAGCAGATACGGGAAACAGATGAGATGGCCAGCGCTGTGATGGCTTGAGAAGAGTACCTTACACAGTGTATGTTGACATGAGGTGAGACGGGTCCATTTGATGTTCTTGGTCCGGCCCCCATGCGCTAAACATTTAGGCGACGCACGCGTGTGACGTGCGTGTTTGGTACTGGACGGTTCATCGTCAAAGCATTCACCGCGCGGTCATGATGCTACCTTATTGTACAACTCAGACCTCTGAAAAGAAGACTGTGGGCTTGACGTGTGTCGTCTGTTATTGCCTGTTGAGGACGATGGAAGCCTGCACAGCCACGTCGAAGAATGTGATCTTCTGACGGTCACGTGCTCACGTGCTAAGTTCGTTCGGACGACCAAAGATCAATAATACTTCTCAATAAATCGCACAACGCACTCGGGGGCATTAATGCAGACCTACTGGACGGCGAAGGTGCGAACTGCAGTAACCGTCGTGCAGCATCGATAGCGGACCGAGTATAACAAGAATTTGTCATTCACGAGTCCCTCCGCTGCAAAGGCGACATGTAGAGCGAACCCGTCGACGAGAAGAAGTGACGCTGAGCTCGACTGTTTTAAGACTTCGAAAGTAAGTATACTCTGCGATTCCGCAAGGTCTACAGGCGGTCAAAGACGCGAGCTATTGGCGTTGACAGGATCGACGACTTCCCGGCACTGTGCGCCGGTGACAGCCCTCATCGTTGTCGTGAGCAGGCACAAGCAGCGCGTACCCAAGATCCTTGCAGGTCCGAGTCGACGATATACTGCGCCGTAACCGGTCAGTACCATGAGCAACCACGGGTCACGCTTCGCCAGCGTTGCCAACATAGCCATATCGACTACATCTGCCCTCGTCCCGTGCCAGGTGACCCGACCGAGACCTCCTACTATTGTTCTTGCATGTCGGAGTGTCCTTAGATCAGTCGTGTAAACGACGCGGATGGGTTAGAACAAGGCCAAGAAGAATTATGCTTCTTGATGCACTGTAAAGTCTTGCCCGCCTCTCAGGAACATCGATGTGTGCCTCTGCAGCACGGTCTCGCTCGTTGCCGTCCACGGACGGTCGCACATCACAAGCTAGAGTCGGTGTGAGCATTGCAGTGGCGCGCAGGTGGTATCAAGAGGTTGTTGAAGTGGAAAGGGCCAATCTTCCACGGCGCTTGAAATGAGTACTTCGGGACCCAGACGAGGGTCTTCCTTCCATGAACGGACGGTGAAGTCGCAAAGTGGTCCCTTTGGAAAGCGCGCGCTTACGATCACTGCTGACAGTCACACTCGTGCCGCCCACGTAGACCTAACTGCAGTCCATACTCTGTCAAGCTGCTCAGGTGTAGCGGGAAAAGAGGGCCAGGAGGTGCCGAGGCAAGGAACTATTATTGATTGTCGATGACATGTCATGCAAGCTGATGACACTCCTGTTGCGATCGTGTGCGGGCAACAATATCGATGCTACTTAGCCGTCGTGGAGTCGTGGCAGGTATCCCAGGTCGCAAGCACTAGGGTTCCTTCGTCGTATGAGAAGTGTCCGGAGGATTCAATATCGTATTAGTGATGTCGTTCGCTGGTACTATGGTGTGATGCGTTGTTGATGAGCTGATCTCTCCGCGGAAAATCTTCTTCTGCGGGCCTCATGGCGCGTTGGTGCTCCACGTCGGTCATCGGATGAGTCTTCCCCACGGCGACGTCTCGTCGATGTTGGGCCGCCGTCGCGGGTGCTTCAGGCTGCGCGCATCTGACGATGTGCTCAGACGCCGAGAAGAAGATGGACGTTTGCCAACAAGACAGCCTCGGGAGGCGTTGACTGGCGGCGGCGTGCGGCGTGCGGGAGTGGAGATCACTCCACGGTAAGCTTGGCAGGAACCGGTTAGCCGAGCTATTTGCAGCGCTTCTCCTCGATCGTCATCGGCCTCATCGAAGTCACATGAGTCGTGGACACCCTGATGAAGATTGAATGTCTGGTCCAGCTACTCCATGTCTCTGATGGTGGTGATTGCAAGCGAGTATTCTTATCAAAGTACAATGGTGATATCTTTGCATTGTGTCAGGCAGGCGCCAAGGACATGTCCAGTCGAGCTGAAGGCCTCCTGCCAAGTCGACATCAACCGCCGAGTGTCGCAGCTCGACTCCATTTTTAGCTGCAGACTGGAGGATTCATCATTCACCCGAGAGGGCCGGGCCCGTCTTCCCCAGCGCCTTTCTTCCCTGGTGCCCGTCTTCTCCTCCTCCTCCTCATCTCTGGTGCCGCGACGAGACCTGTAGGTTGACCGACCGTCCACCACCATCATCATCCTCAGCAACAACATCACACTCGCTTTGCGCCTCCCCGTCTGTCTCGGGTGTTTCGACCCTCGGCATGCTTACAGACAGTCTGTGAACCATTCGCTCAGGCCGCAAAGCCCTGCTTACCCTGCATCTCACGCCTGATATTCATTCATCTGGGGCCAACCAACGAAAGACCTCTTGTTACGACAAGGCTACAGACCGGGCCTACACCGGTGACGCTCGCTGTTTGCCATTCTTTGCGTGCCTTTGCACTGTCACTCACTTCCCGCGCTCCGCTAGCCAGGTTCACCGGCGGGAGGATGGATAGCTATGTCGATTATTCCGGTCAAGCGTATGAGGAGAATGGTGAGGACATGGAAGACCGAAGCAGTGTGAATCGGGCGCAGTATGGCGAGCAGGCCTCCGTCTCCGCAATGGGCGATGCGCAACATGGATACTTCAACAATGCCAACGGTCAGCCATCCATGGCTTGCGACATCAAACCTAGGTTGACCAAAGGCCAACACGAGATGCTGGAAGCCGAGTACCTGAAACAGAACAAGCCGAGCACAAGCACCAAGAAGGGATTCGCGGAGGCATTGGGAGTATCATTGGACAAGGTCAACGTAAGTGGTGACATTTGTAGCAGTGTGATGCTGTGGCTGAGACTGCAATAGAACTGGTTCCAGAATCGCAGAGCCAAATCAAAGCAAGATGCAAAAAAGGCTGCTGGCGCCTACAGCATCTTCCA